>Ga0210406_10000739_pt1 | contig 43027 bp, 34 predicted proteins | sample IncBWC30MmetaG_FD_155454 | JGI IMG/M metagenome (GOLD analysis project Ga0210406, IMG submission 155454) | Forest soil microbial communities from Barre Woods Harvard Forest LTER site, Petersham, Massachusetts, United States - Inc-BW-C-30-M | ecosystem: Environmental > Terrestrial > Soil >...
CTCTGCCAGCGGGTGAAAATGCCGGTTGCGGCCCGGCGTGATTCCTTGTCGTGCACCTTGAGCCAGAACTTGGCGAGCGTGGGCACCAAGGTGCGCGACAGCACATACGACGCGAGCATGGCAAACACAACGGCTTCGGCCAGCGGTATGAACAGGAACTTCGCGATGCCCGCGAGCAAAAACATCGGAATGAACACGATGCAGATGCACAGCGTGGACACGAGAGCCGGCAGCGCGATTTGCTGCGCCCCGTCGAGAATCGCCGTTTCCACATCCTTGCCGCTCTCGAGGTGGTAATTGATGTTCTCAATCGTCACTGTCGCATCGTCTACCAGAATGCCGACGGCAAGCGCCAAGCCTCCCAACGTCATGATATTGATGGTTTGACCGATGGCGGATAAACACGCGATGGACGCGAGAATTGACAGCGGAATCGAGATCGTGATGATCAAGGTGCTTCGCCAGCTGCCCAAAAACAACAAGATGAGCAATCCGGTCAATGCCGCGGCAATCGCCGCTTCTCTGATCACTCCATCGATGGCTGAGCGAACGAAGACTGACTGATCGCTGGTCGCTGCAATCTTGAGTTCCGGCGGCAACGAGCCTCGAATCTGCGGCAACTTCTGTTTAATGCCGTCGATGATGTCTATGGTCGACGCATTCCCGGTCTTCAACACATTCATCAACACGGAACGCCGGCCGTCGACCCTCACCATGTTGGTTTGAGGTGCATAGCCGTCCCGCACGTGCGCGACGTCGCGCACATAGGTTACGGTCCCGTTTTGCGCGCGAACGGGCATATTGTTGAGGTCATCGATTTGCGTCGGACTGGAATTGAGTTTGATGAAATATTCGAGCGAGTCGATCTTTTGAGTTCCCGCAGGCAAGATCAGGTTTTGCTCGTTAATGGCCGTGACGACGTCGTTCCCTGACAAGCCATTGGCGCGTAATTGCTGTGGATCGAGGTCCACTTGCACCTGGCGCTGCTTGCCGCCGTAGGGAAACGGGATCGATGCACCTGCAATGGTCGCGAGTTGGGTGCGAAGAATCGTGTTGCCGAGATCGTAGAGCTTGGCTTCCGGCAGACTGTCGCTCGACAATGCGAGCTGTAGGATCGGAACGCTTGACGCGTTGTAGGCCAGCACGAACGGCGGTGGGGTACCGGGGGGCGCGAAAAATAACTGGGTCTGGGAGACCGCGGTAATCTGCGCGAAAGACAGATCCGGATCTACGCCGGGTTGGAAGAAGTATTTCACCACCGCGGTGCTGTTGACGGACTGGGACTCCGTGTGTTCAACGTCGTTAACGGTCGTTTGCGCTATGCGCTCCGAGAACAGCACGATGCGGTTGGCCATCTCCTCGGGCAGCAGACCCGAGTAACGCCATATGACGGCGGCCACGGGAATCTTGATGTTGGGGAATATATCCGTTGCGGTCTTGGCTATCGCGTAACCACCGAGCAACACGATGAGAATGGCCAGCACAATGAAGGTATAGGATCGCTGGAGCGCTATTTTGACAATCCACATGGCGTCCTCGGTGAACTAGATCTGGGCTCTGCCGCCATCGACGAACAGTTCGATGCCGGTGATAAAACTGGAGTCATCTGAGGCGAGAAACAGCGCCGCCTTGGCGATTTCGTCGGATGTCCCCATGCGTCCCATTGGGATGGTGGATACGATCCGCGCGATGGCGTCCGGCGGTGCTCCGGCCACCAGCGGAGTATCGGTCGGCCCCGGGCTGAGAACGTTTGATCGAATTCGCCGGTCCTTCAACTCCACCGTCCACGCGCGCACGAAATTGCGGATTGCAGCCTTGGTTGCTCCGTAGACCCAGAAGCCAGGAGTACCTTTGACGCTCCCGACGGAACCGGTGAGAATGATTGAGGCGCCGTCATTCAACAATGGAAGCGCTTTCTGCACCGTAAACAGAGTTCCCTTTACATTGGTGTCGAAGAGCTTGTCGAAGTGCTCCTCTGTGATCTTGCCCAAGGAAAGAAACTCACCGAAGCCGGCATTCGCGAACACAATGTCGATTCGCCGGCCCGAACCCTTGACGGTCTCGTAAAGTCGATCGAGGTCAGATAGCTTGCCGACGTCTCCTTGAACACCGGTGACGTTATTACCGATGGCCCTCACTGCTGCATCGAGTTCCTTCTGACGCCGGCCCGTGATGAAGACGTGTGCGCCTTCCTTGACGAAAAGATGTGCCGCAGCCAATCCGATCCCTGTGGTGCCGCCGGTGATGACGGCCACTTTGTCCTGCAACTTACCCATGACTGCAGCTCCGTGCGTGACTCAATTGCAAAACGTGTGCGTGTTCATACGCGAAAGATCGTGCGTCTTATCGGTGGTCCCGATCAAGAGCCGGATCACTTACAATCATTCGGAGTATCCGATTGATTGCCCTCTGCTGACGAGCGTCGCACGATTCCAAGAAGGTACTGACCGATTGGCCTCAACTGCTTATAGCAATTGCTAATTTGCTTAGACCCTACGGCTATCTACGTTGCGGTTGCCGGGCGCCGGGCGTACCCTTCATTTCAATCGGGCAATCCGATCGATGAAGCTTAAGGAACGCACCGTGGATCTGCGGCAAATCGATTGCTTTCTGGCAGTCGCTACCGAGTTACATTTCGGCAAAGCGGCTGAGAGACTTCACCTTGCGCAGTCTTCCGTGTCCGAAGCGATCCGCTCCTTGGAGCATGAGGTAGGCGGCAGGCTGTTCATTCGAACCAGCAGGCGAGTTCAGGTAACAGACCTTGGTGCGAAGCTGCGCCTCGGCGTGGAGCCCGCAGCCCTAGTGCTTCGCGCCACATTGGATGATTGCAGAAAAACCGCTCTCGGCAAGTCGAACCGAGTGAGGATCGGGTTTGTCGGTGGTGGCCTCTACGAATTGACTTTGCCGTTTGTGCGGCAACTCAAAAGCAAGTTCAATCTCGACGTGGATTGGGTCGAGCTTACGCCGCTGGAGCAGTTCGAGGCCGTGGCGTCCGGCAAAGTCGATGCAGGGTTCTGCCGGCTCCCCATCTCCCGCGATGGTCTGGTGCAAAGCGCAATCCTCTTTGAAGACAAACGGAAACTAGTCGTGCCCGTCGATCACAGGCTGGCGAACGAAACCTTGATCGATCCGGAGGAATTGGCGCACGAGACTATCCCGACATTGCCCGACGATCACCAAATTGGGGCGTGGGCGGCGATCCATTTTCCTGAGCATACACCGGCGGGCCTTCCGATCGCGCGCGGGCCCGTGGTCACAACCGTTCGCGAATGTCTTGCCGTCGTCGAGACCGGCGAGGCCGTAGTCATCTTTCCGGGACGCGCCGAGCGATACTTTTCGAACCCTGGAATCAGATACGTTGACATAGACCTTCCCCCCGTGGCTACCGCCCTTGTGAGACGCCGCGCCGACCGGCGGCGCGTGATCGGCGATCTCGAGAAATGTTCGCGCGATGTCGCCGCGGGGTTGATCGATGCCCCTATACCTCGAGCGCGAGCGGCGATGCAAAGCCTCGGCTGACGATATCGATTCCATCCGCCGAAATGGACGCCTTGCCGTTGACCCAAGGGGCCGCTTCTTCTTTGAGGCGATCGATAAACCAACGCCCGGCCGGCCCCGGGGGGCTATCCGTTCGATACACCGCCGACATTGCGATGACGTGGCCCTCGGACGGCGCGGACTCGCCTGTGATCTGAATGAGTGCGCCGCTTGCCAGATCCTCCTCAATAATGTGAAGCGGCATGAGGCCAAATCCAAGTCCGGCGCGCAGGAAGGCGAGCTTGGCCCCGAGATCGGAAAGACGCCACACTTTGGGTGACAACAACCCGAATCCACCGGGTCGCACCAGATCCGCAGGATCGGCGTGTACCAGTTGGATGTGCTGGGAAAGGATGGCCGCCGGAATCGGCGAGCCGTGAGTTGCCAGCGGGTGCAGCGGCGAAACGACCATGGGCGAACGCAACACCAGCAGCCGCTCAAGGGCAAGCTGCGGGGGTGCAACTCTCAAGGACGCCATAACGCCGACCGCGCAGCGCCGCTCGAGCACCGGCTCCATCACGGCGCTCGACTCAATATCGAACCTCAGCAAAGTTGCGGGGAATTTCTTCTGGAACGCGGCCACGGTAGCCGTGAACGGCGCAAGTGGGAAGACAACATCAACGACGACACTGAGTTCCGGCTCAAGCCCGCCGGCCAAACACTTCGCGCGGGCTTTGAGGAGGTCCACGTCGCCCGCCACCGCGCGTGCATCGACGAGCAGTGCGCGACCCTGATCGGTCAGCACCGGAATGCGCGCGCTGCGATCGAAGAGCTTCACCCCCAGTTGCCCTTCCAAGTTCGCCAGCGTCTGGCTCACCATGGACTGAGCACGCCTCAGACGGCGGCTGGCCGCCGAGAAGCTGCCTTCATCCGCGGCAGCGATAAAGGTGCGGAGTTGGTCGAGTGAAACGCCATCAAACATATCGTACCTCGCGGTCGATTCTACAACTCCAGAGAGAGTCGAACACACCCGATTGCTCGCGACAATCGCGCACCGAGCGAATGCGCAAAGCCTCGCATCGCCTTGTTGTCCTTGAGTATATCGCCGCATAGGCGGCGCACGCCCGTGAATCGCGCGCGCTGGGCCATGATTCGCGTAAGCATCGTACCAAGACCGATTCTGCGCCAATTGTCGGCGACTACAAGAGCGAACTCGGCGCATTCCGAATCGGCACTCCGAACGTAGCGAGCTTCCGCAACGAGCGTTGTGGACGGATCAATAGCGTCATTGTTGATCTCGGCGACGAACGCAACATGAGCACGATGGTTGACCATCGTGAACTCGCGCAGGAACTGCTCCGGGAGCTCGCCGATCGAGCTGTGAAATCGCAGCCTACGTGTCTCGCGCGACAGCGCTGCGAAGAATGTCCTCAATGCCTCCAAATCTGACGGCAGAATCGGGCGGATCGAAACACATCTCGCGTCGTTGAGTTGTACGCGCACGCACTCGGCCGCAGGCTCGAGGATCGCCGCAACCGCGACACGCCGCAGAAAATGGCCGGACAACATGCTATTCCGTGAGGACTGAACCCGCCTGCTTCACCATTCGTGACAGATCGCCGCTTCGGTGCATGTCCATCACGATGTCGCATCCGCCCACCAACTCTCCCTCGATGTACAACTGTGGGATCGTGGGCCAATTCGAATATGCTTTTAGTGTCAGGCGAAGCTCCGGATCCTCGAGGACGTCGACATGCGTGAAGGCCGATCGGCACTCGCGAAGCGCATTCACCACCCGCGCGGAGAATCCACATTGTGGAAAATCCGGAGATCCTTTCATAAAGAGCACGATGGGGCTGGACTCTAAATAGGCCTCTATGCGCTCAACCGCCGCCAAAGTGACCCCTGAATCCTTCGTCTCGCGCATATTCCCGGTGATAATCTCTCGCATGGCTTCCTCGCTTAGGAATTGACTCAATATGTCCTGCATGGAACGCTCCTCAAATTACTGATTGTCCTGCAATAATTACCAGTGCTTCACATTGGCCTTCGCGCCCCTTTCGATCGCCAACGATAGATCGGCGGACGGGAAGTTTTCTTTCATCGCCTTGATGAGATCATCAGGCTCTTTGGCTTTCTTCAGCTCTTGCTCAAAGATCAACAAATATTTTTCTGTAAAGTCGACGGCCGAAGTTGCATCAATCGGGGCTCCCACCCTGCTATGTCCGGGAATGACGACCGCGGGTTCCAGCTCCCTGATTCTCTGTAGCGAGTCTAACCAGCGTTTTCTCGCCGCCATGTCCGTCTCTGCGGTGTAGACGTGCATGTCGTTAAAAAGAACATCGCCCGCGATAAGAGCTTTCTGCCCGGGAAGCCAAAGCATGGTGTTTGCATCGGTATCGCCTTGGACGTTTTTAAGGATCTCGATTTTTGAATTGTCGAATCTAATAGAGTTGTCGTCGTACTTGCTGATGACAACCATATGGGAAGCTGCGTCCGAGCCTAAAATGCCTTTCCATTTGTCTATTTTCTCTTGATAGACTTTGTTGATTCGATCCACGACGGTGGAATTCGCGAGGACTCTCGCCGTCGGATACGCTTCCTTGAAAACCTCCAGACCAAGGAAATGGTCGGCATGTTCATGAGTGATGTAGATGATCGACAGCGGCTTTTGCGTCGCTCTGATTGCTTGCAATACTTTCTCGGCATTGGTCTTTGTCAACTGCGCATCAACCAACATCACTTCATGGGCGCCTTCGATGATGATGGAGTTGGCCCAAAACTGATCGCCGGCGGGCGTCACCACCTTGATTGCAAATGCCTGCTGGTCCTTTGCAGGAGACGCCAGCGAGAAAGCCAGGAACGCACAGCTACACAAGAGGACCACACAGCTATACAAGGGCAATGATTTGAGAAGGGTGTGCATGGTGACGTGCTGCCGCTATGGTGGGATACAGGCTCCTTGATGACGCAGTTCTGGGTGGTCTATCTTTCAGCCCATAGATCGGTGAACATCACCGGCGCCCAAACGTAGCCGTTCGCCTCCTTGCGCAGGCGGCCCATGCCGGGAAATGGCATGTGCGGCCCGGCGATCATGACGCCCTCACGCGCGAGCGTTGGGAATAACCGATTCCGCGTCGCCGCAGCCGCAGCGTGATCGATGTCAAACACAACTGTAATGTCGGGATGACTCAGCTGCACAAGCTCCTCATGGATGGTGTCGCCCCAAAACAGGATTTTCTGTCCCTTCGAGGAAAATTCGTATCCAGTATGCCCCGGGGTGTGGCCATGCAAGGCGACGAGCTTGATCCCATCCCCGATCGTCTCGGAGTCGCTGAACGTGTGCCACTTGCCGGCCTTGATGTACGGCGCCGCGATGGCTTGCGCACTCACGAAGAACGGTTGCACTTCTTTCGGCGCTTTGGCGGCGATTTCCGGCGACAGCCAAAAGTCGCTCTCGGCTTTCGAGACGAAGACATCGGCGTTCGGAAAGACGCGCTTTCCGTCCTGAGTGGTGAGGCCGCCGACGTGATCGGAGTGAAGGTGGGTAACGAAAACGCGGTCGACCTGTTCAGGTTCGTAGCCGGCGCTATGCAGGCTGCCCACCAGACGACCGAGAGTTCCCCCGCCGAACCACGTGCCGGCACCTGCGTCGACGAGGATCAGTTGCTTGCCCGTGTTGACCAAGAAGCCGGTGTCGCCTGCATCCAGCAAGTGAGGATCCTCCTGCAAAGCTTTTCCGACGCGATCCATCGTCACTTTCTTCGCCGTCAGCCAATCCAGATCGAATGTGGCGCCCCCATCGAGTAGTGCCGTCACTTCAAGATCGCCGACCTTCATGCGGTAGAAACCCGGCACCTGATCATGGTGCTGGGGAGCAGCGGCCAGAGCGTGGTTCGGTGCGACAACCGAGCTGGCCAGCGCCACCAGCAGTGCGGCGGCGAACAGCCTCGAATTTCGTTTCAACAAGTTTCTACTCCTGGGTGAGCCAGCACGGAGGTCATAATAATTGCGTGTGCAATTATTGAATTTCGCTATAATGGCGACTGCAATCATTGTTGTCAAATCTTTTTCCAGCGAGAGAATCAATTGAAAGTCACCAAGGAGAAGGCCGCCGAAAATCGCGCGGCGCTCGTCAAAGCGGCCGGGCATCTGTTCCGGGAACGCGGCATCGATGGTGTCGGGGTCGCGGAGATCAGCAAGAAAGCGGGACTGACGCATGGGGCGCTCTACGCCCAGTTTCCCTCCAAGGAGGCGCTGGCAGCGGAAGCCTTCGCCTCCGCCCTTAAACCAGGCTACGAACTGATGACGGCGGACCGGGATGGCCGCCCACCCAACCTGAGTGATTTCCTTGACGATTATTTGTCTTTCGACCACCGCGACAACTTGTCAACGGGCTGCCCAATGTCGGCTTCCGCCAGTGAGGTCGGGCGCCAGGACAAGGTAGTCGGTGAGCGCTTCACGGAGGGGCTTGAGCAACTCGTTGCTCTAATGGAACCTAGGCTCGGCGCCTCGCCCCTCAAGGCAGATGATCGTCAGCGTGCGCTGGCGATGGTGGCCGCGATGATCGGTGGGGTCGCCGCCTCACGCGCGGTCGCGAAGGCGGACCCCAAGCTATCGGATCAGATCCTGCGGGCGGTCCGACGGATTGTTGGTGAGGTCGGCGGGGAACAGCAGCGCTGAGTTTGCGGTTCAGACTAGTCCCCTGAGCGACAAGCAAGCTTGCCATCAACCACTTCACTTTCGTTTCGATGCCGACGAACGGCTGGACGGCCGCCGACCCGCCTTGGCCGAGATCGAGATCGTTCTCGCGTCAGCAGCGGCGCTCGTTCTTTTTTGAGACGGTCGATGAACCAACGCCCCGCCGGCCCCGGCGGACTGTCGGTCCTATAAACCGCCCACATTTCTATCAGGCGTCCTCCGCGAGGCGCATCCTCGGTCGTGATCTCAACGAGTGTGCCGCTCGCAAGGTCCGCCTCGATAAGATGCAGAGGCAAGGCGCCAAATCCGAAACCCGCGCGCAGGAATGCAAGCTTGGCCCCGAGGTGGGAAAGGCACCAGACTCTAGGGATCTGGAGACGGGGTTCGTAGCCTCGCGAAATATCGGACGGATCGATGTGCGTAAGCTGAATATGTTCGGCGAGGACTGATAGCGGAATCTGCCCGCGCTGAGTTGCCAGCGGGTGCTGTGCAGCGACGACTGTGTGCGTACTAATCGTCAGCAGCGGTTCGTGCGTGAGTTGCGGTGGCGCCAGCGCCCATGAGCCCACAACGCCGATGGCGCAGCGCCGATCCAGCACCGGTTCGATCACGGCACTGGACTCGATGTCGAATCTGAGCAGCGTCGCAGGAAATTCCTTCTGGAATGCGGCCACTGCCCCTGTGAAAGTCGCCACCGGGAACATGACGTCAACGGCCACACTGAGTTCAGGTTCAAGGCCGCCGGCCAAACTTTTCGCCCGCGCCTTGAAGCGGTCTAAATCGCCCGCCACTGCGCGTGCATTATCAAGAAGCGAGCGGCCTTGATCCGTCAGCACCGGAAAATGTCCGCGGCGATTGAACAGTTTCACTCCGAGTCGGCCTTCAAGATTGGCCAGGGTCTGGCTCACCACGGACTGGGCTCGATTCAGGCGGCGGCCCGCTGCAGAGAAACTACCCTCATCCACGGCCGCAATGAAGGTGCGTAGCTGATCCAGTGAAACGCCGTCAAGCATATCTAAGATACCCCAGCCTTCGCCAACCAGATCTGTACCCGCCGTCGACGAAGAGATCCTGCGACTTATCGAAGGTTCCGATCAAGCGCCGGATCACCTACAACAAATCGGAATACCCGATTGATTGAGGTAACGTTTGTTCCACGATCTTTGATTGCCGGCGGCCATCGATTTTATTGTTTGGCCGTCGCGGCAGCGGCGCCGTCAGCTTGCCTGGTATGCCGCGCTGTCGTCGCCTTCGGCGTTCAGCGCATCCGCGTGCTTATTCAGTCACACAAGTACGGGGCGTGGAAATGACGATGCCTCCAGTTATGCCCTCACCATGCTCGGGGTTTCAAGAAGCGAATCTGAACAATATTGGACAAAAAACGCCTTGCATTACAGCGTTTTTCTTATTTGGTGGACGTCCCTGGAGGTTCTTGGCACCCCGCCGACGCTATCCGTCATGCCGCAGCACCACCATCTTTTCCTGCGACATCGCCGCCATCGACCACGGTATGCCGCCGACGCCGTATCCAGACTGGCGCCGTCCCGCGAATGGCATCCAATCGGTGCGGAATGCGGTGTGATCGTTGATCAGGACTGTGGACGCGTCGAGGCGCCGGGCAGCCCGCATAATGGGGCCGATGTCGGTCGCAAACACACTGGCTTGGAAGGCGAAGGGCAGCGCGTTGGCGATTTCGATCGCCTCGTCAAGTACCTGGAATCCATAGACGCAGGTCACGGGGCCGAAAACTTCGAGTTGAGACACCTTCGCGCCCGCGGGTGGATCGAGCAGGATGGCCGGAATGAGCGTGGTCGCGGATCGGCGACCCCCGCCAATCACACGCGCTCCCCCCAGTGCCGCCTCGTCGATCCAGGATGCCACCCGATCGGCTTCGCGCGGGTTGATCAGAGGTCCGACCTCGGTCTTCGGCAGCAGCGGATCACCGACATGCAGGAAGCCTACCCGCGCTGCAAGTCGTTCGACGAAATCGGCCAAGATCTCGTTGTGGACGAAAATCCGTTGGACTGAGACGCAAACCTGGCCCGCGTGATAGTAACCACCCTTCACAATGGGTTCGATGATCCGATCCAGCTTGGCGCTGCGATCGACAATGACTGGCGCGGCACCGCCATGCTCCAGGGCGCAGCGCGTTCCCGGGGCGAGCTTGCTGCGCAGGTGCCAACCGACGCTGGCTGATCCGATAAAACTCAAAAAGGCCACGCGCGGATCGGTCGCGAGCCGTTCCGCCAGCGCGTTGTCGTCCGTGACGAAGGTCTGGCACCACAGCTCGGGCAGGCCAGCCTCTCGAAGAAGAGCGATGAGCTCCAGACAGCACAGCGGGGTCGCAGCGGCAGGCTTCACGATGACAGCGCAGCCGACCGCGATGGCGGGAGCTACTTGATGAACGATCAGGTTCAGCGGGTGATTGAAGGCCGATATCGCGGCGACCACGCCGATGGGCTCTTTTGTCGTGAAAGCCCATCGCCCATCGCTTGCCGGCGTGAGCCCCATCGGGATTTCCCGGCCGGCAAAATTCCGGAGTTCCTCGGCGGCATTGCGCAATCCGTCGACCGCCCGGACCGCTTCGGCGGTGGCGTCCGTCAGCGGCTTGCCACCTTCCTGCGCGATGAGCCTGGCGAAATGAGTTTGCCTAGCTTCCAACAAGTGGGCGGCGCGCTGCAGTATGGCGGTGCGCTGATGGGGTTTGAGCCGCGCATCATGCTCTCGCATCAGCTGTGCCGCGGACGCGAGTTTGGTTTCGAGCGCTTGGGAGTCGTCCATGGGAATCTCGGCGATGACAGCCCGGTCAAAAGCCTGAACCACTTGAAGTGTCCGCGACATCCTCAATTCCTTTGTGCTGCCGGCAGTCGCTCGCGCAGCTCGTCAACCAGGACCCGCGTATTTTCCGAATAATCGATGGGCACGATGACGAGATGCACGCCGCCCCCGGCGAATGCCTTCTCCAGCGTGGATCGTAGTTCGGCGACGGCGCCGACTCTCGTTCCCTTCGCGCCGAACGCTTCGGCATACTTCACGAAGTCAGGATTGTCGAACGTCATGCCAAAATCGGGGAAATGGTCGACCGCCTGTTTCCAGCGGATCATGCCGAAGGCGTGGTCCTCGATGAGCAAAACGACGAGATTGAGCTTGAGCCTCACGGCCGTTTCCAGCTCCTGGCTGTTCATCATGAATCCGCCGTCGCCGCAGACGGCCATGATGCGGCGTCCGGGATACAGCATCGCGGCCATGATCGCGGACGGCAGACCCGCTCCCATCGTCGCCAGTGCGTTATCGAGCAGCAATGTATTCGCGACGCGCGTTCGATAGTTTCGCGCAAACCAGATCTTGTACATGCCGTTGTCGAGCGCCAGAATGCCGTCAGCCGGCATGACCTCGCGGACGTCACGCACCAGCCGTTGTGGTGTGAAGTGGTCTTCGGTCGCGCGCGCGGCAATGCGATTTAAGATTCCTTCCCGCAGCGGCAAAAGGGCTTGTGCATTGGGGATCTTTCCTTCGATGCGATCCGCCAGCAGCTTGAGCGACGGGCCGAGGTCGCCGATAACTTCCGCTTGAGGGAAGTAGACCTGCTCAACCTCGGCCGGCTGATATCCGACATGAATGACCTTCGGCCCCTCGGCGCCCATGATAAAAGGCGGTTTCTCGACGGTATCGTGGCCGATGGTGATGATGAGATCGGCTCCTTCTATGGCCTCATGCACATAGTCGCGCTCGGACAGTGCCGCTGTGCCCATGTAAAGCTCGGTCCCGCCCGGCACCGTGCCTTTCCCCATCTGCGTCGTGAAGTAGGGAATTCGCGTTCGGAGCACGAACTGGGCGAGGTCCGAAGTCGACCGCGGCCGCGATGCCGCCGCCCCAAGCATCAACAGCGGACGTTGAGCCTGCACGATCATCCGCGCGGCGCGATCGAGGGAGTCCGCATTCGCCAACGGAAGCTCGACCGGGTGTGGAGGAACCAACGCAATCGGCTCGCACTCCGCGGCCGCGATATCTTCGGGGAGTTCCAGGTGTATGGGACCCGGTCGCTCCTCCTGCGCCACGCGGAAGGCTTCACGCACCAGCGTCGGAATCATCAACGGCGAGACGATCTGGCGCGAAAGTTTGGTCAGAGGCTTCATTGCCGCGACGATATCCACAATCTGAAACCGCGCCTGCCGAGACGACAGAATCCCCTTCTGCCCGGTGATCATGATCATCGGCATGGCCCCGAGCAGCGCATAGGCGGCGCCGGTCGACAGATTCAATGCTCCGGGTCCGAGCGTGGTAATGCAAACCCCGGGTCTGCCGGTGAGCCGACCGTAGGTGGCCGCCATGAACGCCGCGGCTTGCTCGTGGCGGGTCAAGATGAGCTGGATCGAGGATTTTCGAAGGGATTCGACGATATCGAGGTTCTCTTCTCCCGGGATCCCAAAAATCCGATCAACGCCCTCATTCTCGAGGGCGGCGACGAACAGATCAGATGCTTTGAACATGCGCTGTCTCCGGTCAGCCACGCGAATCAGTCTTCAGATAGTCTAACTTGTCGAAGGGCTCGATCAACACGCAACATTGCCACCAATACGGCCGCGGCTCGGCCTCGATCGCGGCGGAGAGGCGCGGCGGAGAGGCGCGGCGTCGACTCGACAACGATGTGCGGCATGTCTCATGCTCCTCTTATTTCGCTGAGTGGGCATCCTACATTTGCGCGTAGATCGATTCCTTGCGGTTTTGCTGAACAGTTCTGAAGACAATTCTGAAGCACTTCTTGGCGCGGTCGGACAAGCAACACCAACCGCCAGCCCGCCGCTGGAGCGATTCATTGCCGGCCAAACGTTTTGGATAGTTATACGGGAGATGCCGCTACGGGCATGCGCGAACTTTTTTGCGCGACTGCGAACGCGATAACAGTTCGTAGCGGGTTATGTCGTCCCGCAAGCCGTGTCGACGAATTATGATTACCGTGAGGTCAGTACAACTGTGCGGCATTATGTTGGGTATTCATGTAATGAACGATACCGTGAGAATCGAACGTCCTATTTGCTGCCGCCGTCACGAGGATCTCGGCGGCCGTATCAAGCACGATTCGCTGGGAAATGCCTGCAAGGTTAGAACGCGAGTGCACGATTCATCAGATGATATTGATCGCTCGTGGCTGGAGCTCGCGAAGAGTTTGCAGAGAAGCTCAGAGAGCTGACGTCCGCACTGCGTACCCACGCCCCGGGCGAGCCGATATATCGAAGCGGACGATAGGTGCTATCGACAGATATAGGCTTGCGAGTCAAAGGCCGCCGTCCTACACATCGATACCGCACGCGCGTTCAAGACAATCCGTCCCAACCCTTGAATAATAGGTCGTTCGTCCCGACCCTTGAGCAATAGGGCATTCAATACGGACAATTTCCATGACACCCAAATTCGTGATGCTGCTTTGCGCGCTGCTGCTCATGCGGGTCGCTGATCCCGCGTATGCCGCGGTAAACGATCCTGCAGCGAGTCAGGTGCAAACCCTCACCGCGTCGCTGCTCCAATCCATGCAAGCGGGACCAGCCCAGCCGATGACTGAGAGATACCGGAGACTCGAGCCTGTCATCCATCAGGTCATTGGCTTGCGGCTCATGACCCGGCTCGCCGTCGGCCCCGACTGGATAAACTTCTCGCCGGAGCAGCAAAACGCATTGGTCGCGGCCTTCAGCCGTTTCACCATTGCCAATTACGCTCACAATTTTCGCGATTTTAGCGGACAGAAATTCGAAATCGACGACGTTGTAAGTCGCGGTGAGGACAAAATCGTCCGCACCCGCATCATTGCCGGCCATGACACGCCTGTGAACTTGCTCTACCGGATGCGCGAAGTGGACGGCGCCTGGAAAGTTATCGACGTCTATTCCGACGGCGTCAGTGAACTAACCTTGCGCCGGGATGATTTTGGCGCTGCGATCGCCGCCGGTGGGGCTCCCGCCTTGATAGCCCACCTGCACAAGGTCAGCGACGACCTCCTGAAATAGCATCCACGTTCTCGGTTGGCAGCCTCGGTGGACCCATCAACGCCGGCTGGAAGAGCAACGCCGACGCGAGCGTCCATAGCAGAGATATCATCAAGAGTTTCCCCATGCTGGCTGTTCCAGGATGGCTGGAGGCCCAGAGGCTGCCAAAGCCGGTTGCCGTCGCGAGCGCGCTGAAAAAGACGCCACGCGCAAGGCTCGATGTCAGGAGGTGCGAGCCGCCCGAGCGCCAGGACATCACGAAGTAGATATGGAACGCCACACCGATCCCGAATAGTAACGGCAAGGCGATGATGTTCGCAAAGTTGAGCGGCTGCCCGATCAGTACACAGGTGCCCATGGTCAAGAGCCCGGTCAGTACGATCGGCGTCATGGTAATCGCCACATCACGCGCTCGGCGCAGCGCAATCAGGAGCAGACCGCAGATGGCGACGAATGACAGCACCCCTGCCTCGATGAACGCGTCGACCACGGCTCGACCATAGGCCTGACGGTAGATCGCCGTACCACTAGCGTCGGGCGCTATCTTGATTCCAGCGGCGATGAACCGGCTGATTACCGCATCGTCGTCGGGGTCGCCCTTTTGTACAACTGATACACGTGCCCGTCCGTCAGCGGCTCGCCATTGGCGCAGGAGCTCAGGCGGAAGCGATTCAAAGCTAACGGGCCGTGGGTGCAATAAATTGCGTATTTGCTCCAGGGACGTGACAAAACCCGGGATCAGCATCTGCTCGGCCTGGGCTCGCGCTGACCGGCTGCCGCGGGCCAGCGTGTCGAGTTCATCGGCGAGCCTGCGGGCGTCCGCGCTCAGCGAGGGATCTTCAGTTGCTGCTTGACGTAGCTTGTCGGCCCCTCGGTTCAGACTGTCGATGACCTCTGCATCGGTGGGTGGCGTCGCTACGTCAAGGGGATTCAGTGTGAAATCCAGAAGGTTTGCCGCATCGGCGATGAGCGCGATCTTTTCGCGCTGTTCGGTTGGAATGAAACTCGACAAAGTGTGAGCGCTGTAAACCGTCGGATCGGTCCTGAAAATCGCGGCGAGGCGGTCGGCGGCGGCGAGGTTCGGTCGCATGACCTCCAACGTATTCGGGGATCTATCCGGATCGCGCATCAAGTCAGCGAGCGTGGCAACCGACTCGACCTTCGAGCTGCGCAGGTGCATTGGATTGAAATCAAAGTGCAACAGCGGCAGCAGGACGGCAGAAATCAGCGCCGCGACCGCGCCGACGCCGAGCACCAGGCGCCGGTGTCCCAGCACATAGCTGTCGATGAGTGTCAAGCGCGCCCCGGCTTGGCGCTCGGGGGCGCCCGGCGGCCGAGCGAGCTTGATCAGCGCGGGCAGTAGTGTAAGGTTCAACGCAAGGGCAGCGAACAAGCCGAGGCCGGCGATCATCCCAAGTTGCGAGACTCCATAATAGGCTGTGGGTGCAAAGGCCAAAAAGCCGATGCCAATCGCCGTAGCCGCCAGGGTGAGCGATTTTCCCATGGTGCGTGCCGTCGCGAGGAGGGCCGGACCCACGTCCCATCCGGGTCGGCGTTCTGCCCGATAGCGGACACTGAACTGAATACCGAGATCAATCCCCATCCCGACGAACAAAGGGATGAAGGCGACCGAGATGACGTTGAAGTGATGAAACAGCGCAAGACCCAAAGCCGTGGCGGTCAGAAGACCCACCAGGGTCGTCGCGAGTATTGAGGCGATCAACCAGGGCGACCGTACGGCGAACCAAAGCATCAAGATCACTGCGCCGCTTGCAAGACAAGCGATGACACCCGCGCGTTGCGCCAAGGTTGCGAATTCCTCGTCCTGCAATGGTGCGGAACCCGTCAGGCGAACGCGCACGCCATGGACGGTGTCGAGCTGGAGCTGGCGCGCCGCGCCACGGATCGCTTCGATCGGTGATCTAGCGGATTGCAGCTGGGTGAAGTCGAGCACCGGATCGAGCAAGATAACGTGCCGTAGCTCGCGTTCGTCCGGCTCGTTCCCCGTGATCAGGGTACGCCACGAGAAGAATCGCGGCTTACCTGCAGCGAGGTCTTGGAGCGCGTCGGCCAAAGTACGGATGGGAGTGCGAAGCTCCTGCGGTGCAGGCTTGTCGGGGGTGACGCCTTTCATGGTCAGGGAAAGTGTGTTGGCGAAACCGCGTAAGGAAGGGTCGGATGCCATGGATCCGAGGAATGGCTGGACCTTGACCAACTGAGCGATGACCTTCTTTACCTCCTCGGTCGAGGCGAAGAGCAAGCGGTTGTGCTCCCAGAAAGGCCCACTGTCGGGCCGCTCGACAGAGTGGAACCAACGCGCTTGAGTGCCGAGACGTGCGGCGAGCGTGGCGGTTGCCGCCTCGCTCAACTCCGGTGTTTGGCCGTCGACGACCACGACAATATCCAAGTTGTTCTGGGAGAACGCCGCCTCAAACGCCGCCTGCCGTATTCGCCAGGGGAGCTCGCGCGACAACAGAGCGTCGGTGTCGGTACTCATGGCGAAATGGCGTGTGACGTAGTAACCCGTCCCCGTGCAAAGGACGATGAGAAAAGCGACGACCATCCACGCGCGCGCGACACACACCCCGACAAGCCTGACGATCAGCGGGGGCTTCAGACTCATTGGCGGGGATGAATCGTTCACTCGCCCATCGACCCGCCTCAGTACCGCAATCGCAGGAGAGCAGAGCTGGCGTCGCCGACCGCGGCGATCCCCAGAGTCCCGACTCCGAGCACCAGATCCCGGGCGCGGCGCGCAAACGAGGCTGCTATCGCTGCGGCAGGAGGGATCCCGAATACCGCGGCAGCCAGCATGTAGCTCACCTCTTGCACTCCAGCGGCGGCGGGTACCATGAATCCAAACGTACGTAACCCCACGACCGTGCCGTCAATGGCGAGCGCCTGCGATAAGGTCAGATCTACACCGAGCAGCCGGAAGATGACCCAGACCTCGCCGGCGCCCAGACACCAGCAGCAGAGGTGCAGCGCGAAGCCCGACCATAGCCGCGTGCGTTGAAGAAGGATCCGATCGAAGCACGCTTGCAGGTCGCGACCGGCATCGCCATCGTCCAGGGAAAGCACAGCCGGCCAACGGGCACTGACGGCCCGCGCCATTGCGCCCAGCGAGGCGCCGAGCGACCGGCGCGCGACAGCGAGACCCGCAACCACGACGCAAGTCGCGGCGAAGGCCAGGGATAGCAGACGCGTGAAGTGGGTCTGCGTCCCCAGTGCGAGCAGCGTGAGCAGTGCTGCAAGCACATAGGGCAGCTTCGCAGTGAGTTCTATGACGCCGTCGATGCACGCAGACACTGCCCCAAGGGCGATCGCCCGGCCTCGACCGAGGGCGCGCACCCCTAAGGCGACACCGCCGAGGTACAGGAAGGGCAAGACCTCTCCCGCGGCGTCGCGGACAAATCGCGCCCACACGAATCTCGATGGCGAAGCTGGAGGAACGTCACCGGAGGCCAGCCTCCAAGCGAACCCCATCAGGACGACGATCGGCAGATGCAGGAGCGCCAGCACCAACAGCCCGCTCAGGTGCAGGCTTTCGAGCGCTTGCGCGACCGCGCCGGCACCCGCGCGGATGACGGCTGCGGCCACGGCAGCGACGCCGATCGTGAGCGCGATGACCGTGCCTCGCTGCACGTCAAGCCAGGGCGGCTGCCGCTGCCTCTCCTGCGTGGCGCTCGATCTCGATATCGAAGGTATCCGTGTAGCTGGCAAAGCGCTCGCGCAGTAGATGCGGATCGAGGCCGAATTCAGCCAGCTTGTATTCCCGCGACGGTCGGCTGATATTGACCGCTGTGGTCGCCCAGCGACGCATGCGCGCTTCTGCTTCTTCAGTCAGCACGAGGCCGCAATGAGCGTAGACCGCTTTGACCGCATCGAGAGGGGAGCGGACGATCTGCCGGTAATGAAGGTGCAGCACCGAGTTGTCACGCGCCGACAGCGTGCTCATTCGTTGAGCGCCGTCCACCCACGATGCGCTGACGTCGCGACCCAACTCTACCCGATCAACGCTGCGTGCAAAGGATCGACGCAGCACTTCCGTCAGTCGCGTGACCGAAGCCAGGACCGGAACGGGATCGCGATGGATGAACACGAGGTGTGCATCAGGATAAACCTTCCGGATGTCGTCGAGCGCGAACACGTGATCCGGCGATTTCAGGATCCACCTGCGCCCCGGGAGCTCGGCGTCCAGATGCTGAAGAAAGCGACGATGGAAGCGATAGCCACCGAGCAAGCCGCGGCGGTGCAGCCAGCCGCTGTAAGAAGGAACCCGGTACGTGCTCTCGAAGCGCTGGCTCTGGAACACGTGGGCGGTGATGTCCGTGCACTCCTCGGGCGCATCGACCGCGACCGGGTGCAGTGCATTGAACTCGGGGGACAGCATCCGGAACAGGGCGAGCTGCAAACCCACCCAGCGCTTGCGCAGCGCGGTTTCGAATCGGCCGCCCCGCGATGCATGGGGATACACGAGCTGAAATAGCCGCGGCGCGATCGTACTCGGGTCCTGCAGAATCAGGCGGTGGAGGAAAGTCGTTCCGCTGCGCGGCACTCCGGTGATGAAGACCGGGGCCTGGATCGGTCGCGATAGTACCGAAGGACAGGCGTCCTCGAATTCTTCGAAGCGCAGCAGGTTTCTCAAAAAGCGCAGAACGTCGACTCTCAGCGCGCGGATACCGAGCACGCTCAAATCCGCCTCCGCATTGCAGGCTTCGAGTAAGCGCTCGAAGGGACGAATGAACGAAAGGTCGGCAAAATCCCGCCGCCTGCTGCGCTTCAAGGCTAGCTCTATTAGCTCATCAGCACGTGGCACGCGTGGACGGTTACCTCGAACGAAGCTCGTGCGGATGCGGTTGTACTCGCTACCTGTGTCTGCCATCTCGGATCACCTCGAATGTTTCGAACATGGCGGGCCTTACGCGTCATGTGACGCTATGCCGGCGACATGTGCTCCTTTATGCAGTTCCTTTTGATGAACTTCTTGAATCATTGCGCTTTCGTTTTGTGCGCGGCTCTCACGCCGGAAGGCGCCATTACGGGTCACTTGAAAGTGATGGTCCCGCCAGCGCACACGGCGTGTCGCGAAGCTCCAACCCCACAAGGCAAAGCTAAGCGTGTCCCTGAGTGGCAGAAGCAGAAGATGCGCGAGGGCCGAGCCGCGCTTGCGCAAAGTAGAATGGAGCATGGCGCGTGCCACCGCCGTAATCGCGAGCATCGCGAGCGCGCTCAACGCGCCGGCGGCGAGCAGGCTCCCGAGCGCAGCCAGCGGTATGCCGAACGTAACGAAGCAAAGCGCATGGCCGACCGGGCGAACCGCGCGAATCGTGCGTAGCCACCGCAGCTCATGCCGCAGCAGTTCGCCGAAGTTACTCTCATCCACGTAGGTCTCGACGACTACATCGGAGAGTACCGTACGCAATCCGATGCGGCGCGTGAGCTCACCCAGTCGATAATCATCGGCCAATTGGTCGGCGATTGCCATGAAGCCGCCGATGCTTGCCAACACGTGGCGCCGTATCGCAATCGTTGCGCCGAAGGCGAATGATCGCGAACCCGCCATCGCGGCAACGCGCACTGATGGTGTGAACCATTCTGTGATGAACATCGCTCCCAGGAGCGACCAGAGTCCGGCGCGCGCCCATCCTCGATAGCAACAGGTGACGACGCCAACGTCGGGGTCGCGCAGCGGAGCGACGACTTTGGCCAGATAGTCGCGCGTCACCCGCACATCGCTGTCCGATATCACAAGGTGGTCATGGCGCGCGAGGGCCATCATGTTGATCAAATTACTGACCTTGGGGCTGCTGCCGTGCTGCGTGCTGTCGATCGCGATAGCAAGGTCCCTGCTCGGAAACTCGCGCTGCAATCTGCGCACCACAGCGATCGCAGGGTCGTCCGACTCAGATACGCCGAAGACAATCTGAAATCGCGGATGATCTTGTTCGCAAAAAGAGCGAAGACAGTCATAGAGCGCGTGTTCCGCGCCGCAAAGTGGCTTGAGCACCGTTACCGGAGGCAAATCGGCAGGTGCGCGTCCCGTGGGACGAATGCGTCGGCGCACGGCGAGCCATGCGGCAATGCTGTAGCCCATGGCAAGAGCGGCGAGCGCGGTGCCGCACGCAACGAACCACGATTCGACTACAGGTGGCATACCCGGCGACTCCATGGCGCGCGGCGACGCGGATGTAAGCTCGGCGAATGAAGGGTTCTGGAGACGACTGTCTGCACGGTCGGTCCTAACAAGCGCACTCTAGAGCTCATGGACGTCAGGCTAGGACGGCGGCCTTTGACGCACAAGCCTATATGTCTCGATAGCATCTATCATGGAATTCGATATGTCGACGCACGCAAAAGATTATGGCCTGAAGCCCGGCGTCGATGCCGTCGCGACCCCGCCTCAACCCTTGATTGCCGCAAGTTATTCGGTTGGTCACCATTTTGGGAACCTTCAATAAGCCGCTTTTTACGACGCAACTCTATTGGAGACTCGTCGATCGGTCTTGCACACTGAAGCGGTGACTTGTTCATTCCTGCTCAACCGGAAGGCGTCCCGTTTTCGCCGGAGACCGGAGCGGCTCCGGCTACTTCGATGCTCCGCAAAACCCAGCTATTGCGTCTCGGGCGGAGCGGCCTCGACCCACGGGTTGAACACCGTAACGCGGGCCTTTTCGAAGTCACTGGTATCACGCGAGACGATCGTTAAGTCGTGATGCTGCGCCGTAGCGGCGATGATGAGGTCCGGCTGCGAGAATGTATGACCGATCTTGCGCCCCTCCTCGACCAGGAGCCTCCATTTGAGCATCACATCCTCCGTGATCGGCAGCACCCTTTGCTCGAACATTGGGCGCACCTTGTGGGCGAGCCAGTCGTTGAGTTCGGAACGGCGTGTTACGTCCGGCAAAACCTCAATGCCGAACCGAATCTCCGCCAGCGTGACGACGCTGATATGGAGCAATTCAAGAGGTTGCTTGGCGACGAAGCCGACCACCTTGGGTTCCGGTTTCGGACGCCGAAGCTCGGACAGGATGTTCGTGTCGAGCAACCATCGCATCACAACGAGACATCGCGAACAGGCATGGCGCCGCGCGTCGGCGCGATCTCGATATCGCGGTGGGGAGACGCCTGCATGGCTTCAACGAGCGCCTGGCCGGTCGCGCTACCTTTGAGACGGCGGAACTCCTCGGCCGCAATGACGACCACCTCGTCGCGTCCATGCACGGTAACGTGCTGCGGTCCCTCGCTTCGTACCTTACGGACGAGTTCGCTGAATCGCGCCTTGGCATCCTGCAAAAGCCAGTAGCCCGGACGTCCCTTAGGAGGGCGGGTCTTACCGCCTTTCGACGTCGACAGCTTCGATTTTGAAAATCTAGTCATTCTGACTAGATTAACCCAGAAGGCCCACTCGTTCAAGGAAAAAGTAAACTGAGTTCGGGACGCCCCTTCAAATAATGGACCTCGACTTGCATCGCTACGCCGTGACGGCGACGGCTTACCCCGACTGCTCTCAGGCGGCGACGCCGGTCGTCATACTTTCGCGTGCCGGCTTCAGCACCTTGGCCCACCAAGACATCTCGTCGAGCAGCCTCTTGGCCGCCTGCGCCAAGTGCGGGAAGTCTTCGAAGGTTTTGCCCTGCTGCATCATGCCGAGGCATTCCATCATGCCGACGTGAACGGCATGGGCCACCGGCGCCATCTTCAGCTCGATCGCAATCAGCCGCAGCTGCTCGACGGCACGTGCCGCCCCCACGCCGCCATAGCCCACGAAGCCGATCGGCTTGCGGTTGAATTCCTCGTAGGCGTAGTCGAGCGCGTTCTTCAACACCGCGCTCGGGCCGTGGTTGTACTCGGGCGTCACGATGATCAGGCCGTCGAGTGTCGCGAGCTTGCCGGCCCAGAGCCGTGCCGCCTCGTTATTGACCGGCCCGTAGGCGGGCGACCGCGGCTCGTTGAAGAACGGCAGCGGGTGATCGCGCAGGTCAATCAGCTCGAAGGCAAGGTCGGTGCGCCGCTTGGCGATCTCGTGGATCCAGTGCGCGGGCTTTTCGCCGAAGCGGCCTTCTCGGGTCGAGCCGATAACGATGCCGATGCGGGGTTGTTGCTGTTGGGTCATGGGGCACTCCTGCAATCTGGGGCGGAAAGAATCAAGGGGCGAATCGCTCTCGCATTGATCGCTACGAACAATTTGTTCGTTAAGATATAGTAGGCTCTGTCGCCGATATCACAAGGAGGCACTTCTATGGTCGATACGAACACTTCTGTTCGCGCCTCGGGAGCGTTGAACCCCCATGAGGCTTGCAAGGCGGAGGTCGTCGAGACGCTCGCTCTTATCGGCGACAAGTGGACCGTGATGGTGGTGGGCGCCTTATCGAAAGGGCCGATCCGCTACAACGAGATCCGTCGCCGCGTTGAAGGGATATCGCAGCGCATGCTCACGCTGACCCTGAAAGGCCTGGAGCAGGACGGGATAGTCACCCGCACGATGTATCCAACAATTCCGCCCCGCGTGGACTATGAGTTGACCGAGCTCGGGCGCAAGTTGATCGTGCCGTTGAAAGCGCTCTCCAAGTGGGCGCGGGAAAACCGGCCGGCGATGCTGGCCGCACGGGAGGCGTTTCAGAGAAGGGGGCAGCACGGTTCGCCACGCACGCGCTTTACCGTCCCGAAATAGGACTCAGTGAAGCTACGCACGGGTACCCAATGACAACTCTCAAAGCAATCCAGAAGACAGCGCGGAACGCCCCACCCTGGGTATCGCCGCTTTTGTGGCTGCTTGCCGCAGCCGGCGTTTCATCGCATCTGACTTCAATGCTGTTGCATCTGCCGCAGGCCATGGCCGGTGCAATGATGGCAGGTTCCCTCATGTTGTTCGGGCTGTTTCACGGGGCATCGACCTATGGCTGGCGGGGCATCGTATTTTTCATTGTTGTATGCCTCGGTGTCAGCAACGCTTTCGAGAACCTCAGCATTCTGACCGGCTTCCCGTTCGGCTGGTACCACTACGGCGACAAAATGGGCCCGAGACTGTTCTTGGTACCGCTTCTGATTGGCCCATTGTATTTCGGCGTGGGTTATCTTTCCTGGACGCTGGCTCGCGCCATCCTCGGTGATGCCAATGGCCGACTTGCCGGCCGGCTGGTCTACGCAACGCCAATCGTCGCAAGCTTCATCATGGTGTGCTGGGATCTCACCATCGACCCGAAGATGTCGACGATCACCAGTAACTGGATCTGGCGAGATGGCGGCAGTTACTTTGGCGTGCCGGTGGCAAATTTTCTGGGTTGGTACCTGACGGTATATGTGTTCCTGCAGGTCTTTGCGCTGTATGCCCGGCGTCTGTCCGCTACACCCGACCGCATTCCCGGCTATTGGGCGAAACCCTTGCTCGCCTATTCCTCGATCGTGATTGCACCAATCCTAAGCCTGACGGTCAGTTCTGCATTGGGGGCCGTCTCGGACGCGACCGGGCACGCGTGGCAAATAAGGGACATTCAGGCCGTGACCGCGCTGGTGGGAATTTTCACTGTACTGCCGTTTTGGTTGCTGGCACTCTTCAGAGTTCCGCGTCCTGAGAATCGTTGAGCATGGCCGAGAACATGCACATGAACCGCCCCCGCGGGCACACGAACTAAGGCGGGTGGATACGACGAACTCCACGATTATCGGATTGAATACCGCATTCAGCCTCGAATTCGTTTAGAAGTTGGGAAGGATCTTGGGGCACGCTGTCATCTTGGTAAGGAATTTCCGCGAAAACTGCGAAGCCACGCTCTACGCGCGCTACGGTACTCCGAATGACAGTCGACGCCTTGTGGAAGGCCGTGAGCAGGCTGTGGCGCCAACTCGAAAGTTTGCGCGTGCCACGGCTATGGATTCGGAGGGAGTACGAGGGCACCGCCGCCGATGTCGATTGAATGCCCCGGCGCGGTTGATCTCGAACTTTCCAAGTCGTCACGATCTGGTCTCCTTGCCCCCCAATGCACCACTTGAATTAGGCGAGCGTTGCGGCGCCCAGGCATGCAATTTCAGGCCTTGATAAAGGCGAGCAGATCTTCGTTAACCTGATCCTTCATGGTCGTGCACAGCCCATGCGCAGCGCCTTTGTAGACCTTGAGCTTTGCATTCGGGATGAGTTTCGCCTGCAGCGCACCTGCATTGGCGAACGGCACAATTTGATCATCATCACCTTGAATGACCAGCGACGGGATGTCCATGCGCTTCAGGTCTTCAGTTTGATTCGTTTCGGAAAACGCCTTGATGCAAAAGTAGGCTGCAGGGAATCCCGCCATCATTCCCTGCAGCCAAAATGATTCGCGCACTCCCTCGGAGGTCTTGGCGCCTGGTCGGTTGTATCCGTAGAACGGCAACGTCAAATCCTTAAAGAACTGAGAACGGTCGGCCTGAACGCCTGCTCGGATGCCATCGAAGACACTGGGCGGCAAGCCGCCGGGATTGCCGGGGGTCTTCAACATCAGCGGCGGCACGGCGGCGATGAGCACCGCTTTGGCCACACGCTTGGTGCCGTGTCGTCCAATGTAGCGCGCAACCTCGCCGCCGCCGGTGGAGTGACCGACATGCACGGCATTCTTCAAGTCCAGCTTTTCGGTCAGTTCGGCCAAATCGTCGGCGTAGGTGTCCATATCGTTACCGGTCCAGGGCTGACTCGAGCGACCATGGCCGCGGCGGTCGTGGGCGATACATCGGTATCCGTGGGATGCGAGGAAGAACATCTGGTCTTCGAACGCATCCGCCGACAGCGGCCAGCCGTGGCTGAATACCACGGGTTGTCCACTGCCCCAGTCCTTGTAGTAAATCTGCGTGCCGTCTTTGGTGGTAATTGTGCTCATCGAATGTTTTCCTTTGCTTGGCGATACGGATGAATGCGTATGTTCGGCCGCTGTGGCGAGCGTCACGGATGACAGGCTCGCGGCGGCGAGGATGCCGGCGCCGCCGACTAAGAGGCTTCGCCGAGAGGTTTTGGCGTTCACGAGCGGTGCCCGAATGGACATCCCGCACGCTCCAGCGCGGCGAGACGGCCCTTCCATCCGCCGGTGCGGTGGGCGACAGACACCTCATACACACCGCGGCGCGCGGCAAGAACGGGATCATCGGAAGGTTCGATACCATCGGTCAGGCGCGTGGGATCGTGCATCATGACGACATCGCCGATCTCTTCGACGGTGGTGGTCCGCTGTACCTCGAGTCGCCCAATCGTGACGCGTCGGCGCTCATCCGGCCACGGCGCACTGGGGTCGTCCGTCGAGTCGCCATTTTCGGCCAGTTGAAGGACGAGCTTGAAACCAACCGGCGCGTTGCGTAAGCGCTCTTCGTATTCTTCAAAGAGATATGTGGGCGGCCTCTTTTGCAGCTCTTCCAGCGTCCAGCCCGCGATGGCCGCCTCGGGCTCCCAGTGATAGCGTGCGTATCGTGCCTTATCGGCTTCGTTGACGAACCGGAACGCGTGAAGCATGTGAAAAGCCGTCTGAGCTAGACTTACCGACGCCGGCAAACCTTTTGCGAGCTGCACTGCGTGTGCGACCCAGGGACGTTGCGCTAGAAAGGGTCCGACTCGATTTGGATCAGGTTCGCCCGTAGCGGGATCCGGCCGTACGGCTTGGAGAAATTCGTATGTCTCCTCGGGCGTACGCGCAAAAAACAGTGGGATTGGCAAAGCGACCAGATCAGTGATCGTTCCGTCAGGAAGGTAGAACCTGACGGCCATGGATGGGGAACTCGCGGGACCCCACGGGCTCTTCGGGCTGTTCGAGTGACGAACCGTGACCGGAACAGAATCACCCTGCAAGTGGACCGCGCGGCTTAGCTGCTTTGCTTCAGGTGTAGCTCTGAAGGTCCCGGCGTAGTAGCGACCGGAGGCATGCACGCCGCGGTACCCAGGATGGAACCCTTGAAAGTCCTCGTGGATCATTTCCACGAGCTTGGCGGCAATTCGGTATTGTCCATGATTCATATGCGACTCCTGTTTCTTAACTTGATGCAGTGTCAAGTAGTGCGTCGAACGCAACGCCGATTTTCAACACCTTCCATATCCTTCGAACCGATGCGTCTGGGTACGCACTGTAAAATCCGACTGCGGTGACCTGCTGCTTGATGATCCAGTCTTTAATCTCAGGACTGTGTATTCCGGGATACCCGGCACATTCATGGAACAGTAGGTCAATCTCATCCGGCAGGATTGTTGCGAAATCGTTGATGTAGGACTCCCAATCACCGTCAAAGGTGGAAGCAAAAATGACGCGCGTGTCGTTATCAAAAATGACAAACCGCAAGTCATGCACTGTCGCGATGCGATCCGTATTCTTCTGACGTTCACCCGTAAATCCGTCGGCCAGCAGTTTGCGCATGCGTTCCGCCCCTCCGGGTTTCAGCGCACAGATCAACGTGAACTCGTTTGACTGTCCAGCTTTCGAGCCGGGTCGTACCTTGGCCATCGCCTTTGTCGCTTGCATGTCTTTGGTCTCCTATATGAGTAAGTCGTGGGCAGTCGGTTTGTTAACAGCTTTCGTTAGTCAGTTGTGCCAACCATTGGAGCGCGCGCAATCCGGGCATGAAGCAGTACTCACCACCACGCACCACGACAAACTGGGGGAGCCCATGAAATCGGCGCCGAATGGGCTGATTAGGGACGGTAAAGACCCCTTCTCCGTCGGCGTTTCCCACAATAGGGTCCTGCTCGGCACCGAGATTGATGAAATTGCTGCTCGCAATCCATTGCGATTGCACAAACTCGAATTGGCGCTGCAAATGGGCACCAATCAACAGGAAGACGCCGCCGCGTTCCGCCCCGTCATCCTCTAGAATCCCGTCGGGAAGCGGATGACCGTAATTAGTGCCCCGCCGCAAGAAGTAGTGAAGATTCACGGCGACGACGTCGTTCTTCAGCGCGTCACGAGGATTTACGCGTCGAATGTGCGCGCTGAAGGGACACTTCAGACCTTGCAGGTCGTCTTTGTAACTAAAACTATTGTTTCGATCGGCACCTGCGCCTAATGAGGGATCATCGCGCTCCGATGTCAGCACCAAAGGCGCACCGCTTCGCCATCGGCCGACCATTTTTGCCGCAATCAATTCCTGCTCATCAACCGATGAGGACTGTTCTTGCAGAAACTTCCGAAACGCAGCGACCTTTGTGTGAAATTTGCGGAACGCGAGGAAGGTGCCGTTGCGGCGTAGGACCTCCGGCTCCGGAACTGTCGCCGTTTCACCGCGTTCGTCCGGGTACCCTAGGATGAACTCTCCCGGCTTGACCAGGGGTCCGTAACCTGGATGCGCTTGTACTTCCGTTCCTTCAATTTGAGGGTTATGCAATCCGTCCTTGAAGCCAAACGGATTGCGGCCCTCCGGCAATTCGCTGAATTCCATACGGTAGACAACAACGACTTGAGGCAGATCCTGATGGCTCGCACGTGCACGCTCCAAAACAAGCCTTAAGCTCTCTTTGTCCTTTGAGTAGATGGCGAGCGCAATATGCATGTTGGAGCTGCCAAACGGATACTCCCAGTTGCCCGGCGCGCTATCGCCGACATCATTTAGAACGGAGGCGCGTGCGGCCATACCTTCGCGAAATTCTTGTGGAAAAGTATCCAAGGATGTCTGAGGAACTCCGAGCGCCTTCAGTCCTTGATAAGTGAAGGCGATGCCCAGCCACCCTGGAAGCGTTGGCACCCACCAGTCCTCCGCCGGAGCGACGTGTGGGATCAAACGGCGCAACATTTCCCGCCCTTGCTTTGCGTCGTCTATGCGCAGAATGACGTACTCTCCTTTGTACGGAGACGGCCGCGGCCGCAGCACGGTGGCCTGGATATCGCCCACTTCAAGACGACGAGTCTCCACGGAATTACTTCAGGCCTTCTACGAAGGCGGCAACGTCAGCAACGTCTTGTTCGGTGAGCGGCGCGGGAAACATTTTCGGCATCGGCGGCTTCGGGTCTTTGATGAATGCTATTGCCTCATTCAAGTTTTTCTTCACCGATTCGCCCCTGAGCGGCGGCCCAACGCTGCCCTCGCCCGATGCGCCGTGACAAGCACTGCAATACTGGGCAAATACCGCTTTGCCATGATCGCCAGGAGTACCGCCTACAGGCGCAGCGTCCTCGGGAACCGAGACGATTTTCGGATCGTCCTTGTCGAGACCCGTGGTCAAAATCACGATCTTTGGCGATCCGGTCGTCGCCGAAAACGTTCCTCGCGAAATGTTGCCCGAGGTCGTCGCAAGATATTGCTTGCCGCCTGTTTCGTACGTGACTATGCCTCCCGCAATGGCGCCGCCTGTGTTGAATTTGTAAAGCACGGCACCGCTCCTGGCATCGAGCGCCAACAGATTGCCGTTCAAGTCGCCCGCGAACACCAGACCGCCGGCCGTCGGCGTGATGCCGGACACGACTGGCGCATCGGCATGATATTTCCAGAGCGTTTTGCCGCTATCACCATCGAGGGCATTGATCCAGCCGCTCCCCGCACCCTGACTGGCGACGGGCGTTTGGCTGGTGCCGAAGTAGAACTGACCTTTGATGTATTTTGGATTACCCGCAACGATCATCTGGCAGAAGTCGACGGCACCTACATAGATGACGCGTGAACCGGGATCGACCGCTGGTCCGTTCCATTCGACGCCTCCCAGCGGGCCGGGACATGCCAGGCCGCCAGGCGGCGGCCGAGTGCCCGCGTTGCTGATCGTGGTCACCGGCGTTTTGAACAACACCTGATGCGATCCGCGATCAATCCCGTATACGTTGCCATCTTTGCTGCCGGCAGCCACCATACCGACTCCGCGCGCATCTGTGTACAGCGAGGGCGCAGCGCCAAAGTCGTAGTCCAGCCCATCGTTCGATTCGAATTGGTGGTACCACTTGAGCTTGCCGGTCGACGCGTCGAGGACCACCAGCGAATCCGTATACAGATTCGCGCCGGGGCGCCAATCCGGCGCGTAATCAGGAGCGGGATTGCCTGTGGGTACGAACAGCTCTCCACTCGTGGTATCAAGAGTGTAAGTGGTCCACAAAGCGCCGCCGCCGTGCGCCGCCGTGGCGGGGTTTTTCCATGAATCGGCGCCAGCCTCCTTGCCCATCGGAATGGTATAGAAGCGCCACTTTTCATCGCCCGTCTTAGCGTCTAGCGCCATTACATAGCCGCGTATGCCCCAGTCGCTGCCCGCAGCTCCAATGAACACCAAACCCCTCCAGGCAATGGGGGCCGAACTAAAGAACTCGCCCTTGGTGGGGTCGCCCTTTTTTACAACCCAGAGTTGCTCACCGGTGTTTGCATCCAATGCGAAGACTCGACCATCACCAGTGCCGCGGAATAATCGGCCATCGAGATAAGCGACGCCGCGATTGACGGCGTACACCTCTTGTTGGGCGGGCTTGTACACATGTCGCCACTTGATCTCACAGCTGCTTGAATTCAAGGCGACTGTGCTGTGCGCAGTTGTAACATACAACGCATCGTTGATAACGATGGGGCCGGAATGAAAAGTCCCAGAATCACCCAGATTGGTTTCGCATACTCGTTTGAGCGTATTCACATTCGCTGCGGTTATTTGTGCCGCCGGCGAAAACCTCCGCCCGTCATAGCCGTTGTTATAAGTCGGCCACGGACCGTCGGATTCCACACTTCCACTCGATGCCATGCCCCGACGCGCAGTTGCAGCCAGCAGCGCGACCACAAGCACTGGAACAAAGATCGATTTTCTCACGACTTTCGATACTCCTATACTTGCGTCCGATCCCGCAGCGTTTGGTGTGCTCACAAATTGACTCCGTGGAAATGCTGCATCGGATAGTGTGAGCGCTCATTGCTCGCCGGTAACTCACGCATAAACAGTTTTGACATGGCTCGCAGCATTTACTTCGCGCGGCGTGGTCTTGACAGCTTGGCCCGCAGACGCAGAAGCCCCATCAGCAATTCATCGCGCTCCTTGGAGAGTTGCTGAAGCGAGCGGTTGCCGGCTTCTTCCAGCACACCGTCTATGATCCTTTGCTGTAGCGCCGGCGTGAGCTCAGTGTTGCCGAGGTCTTTCCAATAGGCGCTGATGGGGCGCGCCAAATGCTCGATGAAGTGATGGATGCCGCCCTCGCCGCCGCTCAAGTGAAAAAGCATGTTTGGCCCCATGACTCCCCATCGCAATCCGACGCCCCAGCACACGATTGCGTCCGCGTCAGTCACGTTTAGCACCCCTTGATCTATCAGGTAGGCAACCTCTCGGTAGAGGGCAGCCTGAAGACGTTCCGCAACGCGGCCGGTGACTTCCTTGCGTGTGTGGATGGGTTTTCTGCCGATGGACACATAGAACGCCATTGTCTTTTGGATGGCTTCGGGCGAAGTCCTCCGCCCCCCAACGACTTCGACGAGAGGCACGATATGCGGAGGGTCAACAGGATGCGCGATGACGCAGCGCTCAGGATGGGCGCACTCCGACTGTATGTTACTCATCGACAGAGTGGCTGAACTCGAGGCGATGATGGTATTCACTGGGGCTGCAGCGTCCAACTGCGCGAACAACTTGATCTTGAGATCAAGGCTCTCCGGCGCGCACTCTTGCACGAAATCGACCTCCGCAGCAGCGCGTGATACATCATTCGTGAATGAGAGGTGCTCCGGCGATCCCTTGTGCGACAAACCGAGCGCCTTCAGTGTCGACCATGCCGCGTCGACGAATTGGCGCAACTTCGCCTCGGCGCCAGGATGGGGATTCGCGGCGACCACATCCAACCCGCGTGCCAAATACAGCGCCGTCCAGCTCGCACCGATGGCACCGGTCCCCACAACCGCAACGCGACGCACTGCCTTGTTCAACTAAATCCCCAGCGCAAATCCTCATCTCCCGATTTCGGCATTTACATGATTGCGCATCGCGGCGAATCTCAGCGTGTTGCCATAACCAGGGTTTGCCTCGCGCTGTTGTAGATCGCTTGCGTCTTTGGATTCGGCGGCACGCCGAGCGCCCGCATCAGCAGATCACGGCAACGGCGGTAAATCTGTAGCACCTCAGTGTGCTCTCCCAGTTCCTGATGGCAGATCATGAGCCCGCGGTAGAGATCTTCAGCCATGTCATCAAGTTCGATGCCGCCCTGATAGATCCTTGCCGCCTCCTGCCAGAGGTGCTGGCTCTCGTAGATTCGCGCAGTTTCTCGAATCGAACGTAGAAATTTGTCGCGGAGCGACTGCCGCGTGTTTAGTGCCCAAGGCCTGTCAGATTCCTGTTCGAGAAAATGCCCTGCGTACAGCCGTCGGATTTTCGCTAAGCATGAAGCCGCGTCGGAACTGCTGCCATCACTCGCGTGCAGTTCCCTTTCGAGGGCCCACATATCCACCCAGAAGTAGTTTCGATCGAGACTGACCTTGCCGCCCGCCATGACGACGGCGCCGGGTTCACCGAGCAGCTGGCGAAGGCGGTACAGGCCGCTCTCGAGGGCGTGGTAACTCGCATCGCCATCTGAGTCCGGCCACAGTGCGCTTATCAATGCGCCGGCGCTCACTTCGGTGCTCCCGAATGCGATAAGGGCTTGAAGCAGCTCCAAAGTCTTCTTTTGCATGCGGCGCGAGAAACGCAGTGGTGCGTCTCCTTTGAGCAAGCGGAAGGATCCCATGACATAGACCTTAAAATGCCAGGGCCACTCACCATCCGCGGTTGCAGGAGCCGGCAGCTGGTAGTGCCGGATCAGGGATCGGACCGACTCAACCTCAATGCCCGCACGCACCGCGTCCATGCACAGTTCTGCGATTGCGGAGGGCAAGCCTGAAAAGGTCTGCGATGCGAACCTAGGCTTCTGGTCAGATTCAAACCGTGAGCAGCGAGTGATATGGCAATCGACTTTGGGGGGTTGGCGCATGTAAAGGGCTCCCGCGGTGGCAAGGTTTCGTTCGAAGGTCACCCGTGAGTGGCCTCGAATTGGGCCACAGCAGGCGCTTCCAGCACACGCTCAGCCTAAGGTCAAGGTTCAAGCCATGTTGTGATCCTCCGGTAATGTTTTGGTCATGGATTGGTTGCCAAGGAGATACAATTCGACAAAGAATTGGGCACTCGCACGTGCTCCCGACCACGGAGGCCCATGAAGGAATTTCTGCCGTTTAAGCTCGACGCATTGAATCAGTGTCTGTGGCGCAGGGCCGATTCCGGCGCCGAAGATCGGGTGCCGTTGACGCCGAAGGCCTATGCCGTCCTTAACTATCTGGCAGAGCGGCCGGGCCGTTTGGTAACGCAACGAGAACTCATTGAGGCCGTCTGGCCTGATGTTGTCGTCCAACCGGAGGTATTGAAGAGCCAGATCCTGGACGTCAGGCGGGTGCTGGGTGACGACGCGAGGAATCCACGGTTTATTGAAACGCTGCATCGACGCGGTTACATATTTATCGCGCCGGTAAAAGATCTCACGACCGCGGAAGCAGAAGTCTCAGGTCAAACCAGCCTCGTCGCGCGCGATCAAACACTGCACAGACTGCGTGATTATCTGCACACGGCTTTGAAAAACCGGCGACAAATCATTTTTGTAACCGGCGAACCTGGTATCGGCAAAACCACCCTGGTAGACGAATTTCAGCGTCAGGCAACCAACACGCATTCAAGCATACGCACCGTTCGCGGCCAGTGTATAGAAGGATACGGTGGCACGGAGCCCTTCTACCCCATCCTCGAGGCCCTAGGTCAACTGCTTCGCGAGCCCTTCCGCGACGAACTTGTTCGAATTCTGGAATCGCAAGCACCGACCTGGCTGGTGCAGTTTCCTGCGCTCCTGACCCGCAGACATCGTGAAACACTGCAGCGCGAGATCTTAGGAGCGACACGCGAGCGCATGCTGCGCGAAATCAGTGTGGCGTTGGAATCGATCGCTGCAATAACCCCGCTACTTCTCGTGCTGGAGGATTTGCAGTGGGTGGATCACTCCACCGTGGATCTCATCGCCGCGCTGGCGCGCCGCCGCGAGCCCTCCAGGTTCATGCTGCTGGCAACCCATCGCGTTGACATTCCTGCCGACCACCCATTGAGGGCCATCACGCGAGAGTTGGTGACGCATCAGCTCTGTCACGAGATCGATTTGCAGCGGTTTACTCAGTCGGAAGTGGCCGAATACCTCGCGGCTGGTTCGCCACAATCGGAATTACCAGCCGGCCTGGCCGAGGTGGTGCATGGGCATACCGAGGGTAATCCCTTGTTCATCGTTGCCTTGCTGGAGCATTTGACGCGGCGCGGCCTCGTCTCGCGCGAGAATGGGCTCTGGCAGGTGCGGGTTCCTTTGGCCGAGATTGACCTCGGTGTACCGGAAACGCTGCGACAAATGATCGAAACGCAGATCGAGCGCCTCAGCGCGGAGGAACAGCGAGCGCTCGAAGCAGCAAGTGTTCTCGGCGCGAGCTTCGAACCCACGGCGGGCGCCGCGGCAGCCGGCATGAATATCGATGATTTTGATAATCTCTGCGAGAGCATGGTGCGCAAGCAGCACATCTTGCGCGTCGCCAGAGATCCGAGCGCCAGTGGTTCCTTCCATTATCAATTCGCGCATGCTCTGTATCGAGAGGTGTTCTACAAAAGACAGTCTCCATCACGGCGCGCGAGAACTCATCTTCGGTGCGGCGAATGGCTCGAATCCCGTGACCCGGACAACTCCGATGTCGCGCCGATCCTCGCACATCACTTTGAGGAATCCGGATCCTGGGAGCGCGCTGTAAAGCATTTGCGAATCTCGGCAGACATCGCCAACAATCGCTTCGCGCACAGGGAAGCGGTATCGATTCTAGGACATGCATTGGCAGTCGCGGAGAAACTACCACCATCCCAGAACCGCCCGCTTCAGGTCGGCGTGTTACGCTCGCTATGTGCGATTCTCGAAGCGGATCTTGATGATCGTGCAATGGAATCCTTCAACTTACTCGCGGAAAAAACCGAGCAGTACGGCCTCATCGAGGAACACGTGCGCACGCTCAACGACATGGCGGGCTTTGTAGCCCGATCCGACAATCAGCGCTGCATCCAGATACTGAATCGCGCCATCGAGCTGGCGCCGCAGATCTTGGATCCTGTCTTAAGGACACGAGAATTGGCCACGAGCCACATCAATCGAATTGTTCTGCGGGGCTGGTCCAAAGTGGACGAAGCAGAATGCCGAAGATGGATCGACCAGGCTCGCCCACAAATAAGCTCCAGGGAACTGGCGCCGCTACTGTTGCAGTTCTCCTGGGTGCTCGTGCATCTTTCCCGCTATCGCGAAGCACTGGCGGTTGCAGAAGAAGCGCTAGCGAATTTCGATACGTATTATCGCGGCCAGCGGAATTCATTAGGTTACATCGCCAAGCAATTCGCTCTCGAGTTCCTCGGTGAGTGGGGCCGCGCATTGCAATGGTCCGAAGAACTTGCAGCGTTGATGAACAAGACTGGATATCCGGCCCGCGCGGCCTCATTCATGATGATTCGCGCGAGAATTTACATACACGCGGATGACCTGGCCTCGGCCCAGTCCTTCCTAGATTCGGTGCTTCCGCTGTGCGTCGAATCAAAACTCGTGCCGTTGGTACGCTCCTGCCAGGCTTGGATCGCGCTCACCAGCGCAAGGCTGGGCAATGTCGGTGCTGCCATGGACTTGCTGGTCATGCTCGAGGAGGACCTGTCGCGCTTGCCGCTGCCGGCAGACATCACGTTCCGGCCCGCACTTGAGTGGGCATTTGTTGAGGCATTCATGGCTGCCGGTGACATGACCATGGCGGACTTGCATTATCAGCGCTGGGTGACGGCCGCTGAGCGCATCGGCGAAGTCACGTTGCAGGGCCTTGGTTGGGAGGCCGGCGCCCGCATCGCCTTGGCAAAGAAAGATGCGATTGGCGCGAAACGGTGTCTGTCATCCGCTTTCTCTTCGATCGAAGGCTATGAGGCTCCGGTGGCTGCCTGGAAAATCCATGCAAGCGCCGCCGAGGCGGAAGGTCTTCTTGGGAACAACGCCGTTGCCGAAAATCACCGCCGCGTGAGTGCCGCAATAGTACTCGAGCTCGCGCGATCACTACCGGAATTGGATCCGACCCGAAATGCGTTGCTGAGCTCGCCGCACGCCAAACGCGTACTGCTGCCGCGATGAGTCGACAGCAATGCCGTCTGATCGGCTTTCTCGCCGTGCTGGCGTTGCCCGCATTGGCTGAGGAAGTCGCGACACTCGAGAGCGTAACGGTCACTGCCCAGAAGTTCGAGCAGGGGCTCCAGGATGTGCCACTCCCGATAACTGCCATCGATCAACAGGAGTTGCAGAGGAATCGAATTACCACAGTCGGTGAAGTCTTGGGTTCGGTGCCCAGCATCACGATTGCGCCGTATGTGAATTCGACCAACACGTTTTTTTTATACATGCGCGGCATCGGATTCAGCGACCCCGGCCAGATCAGTACCGACGGGGCAGTCGGGTTGTATCAGGACGGATTTTATATTTCCCGACCGCAGGGGATTAATTTCGATCTTTCCGACATTCAGCGCGTTGAAGTGCTGCGCGGTCCCCAAGGGACACTCTATGGCCGAAACACCATGGGCGGTGCGGTCAATATGATCAGCCGTGCTCCCAGCGGTGAGGCAGACGTTCGGCAAGAACTCGAATTGGGAAATCGACAGTACTATAGGTCGCTCTCGGTAATCGACTTACCCGCGTGGAACTCGCTTTCCGCGAAGATCTCACTGCTCGCGCGCTCCATCGAGGGATCTGTCGGCGATCCGGGACAGCCAAACGGTTTTGGCGCAGATTCGCAAAAAGGGGCGAAACTGCAGTTGCGATGGACGCCCAGTGCGGCGTTCAGCGCGGATTATTTCATCGACTACGCGAGGATCGAGTCCACGGCGAATTACGGCTCCAACACCGCGTTCAACGGCGTGACGATTGTCCCCGGCATTCCCTATGTGGCCTCTATCGAGCGTCCGGATGCTGCGTATCGCTCCATTGACATACCCCTGAGCGATACCCGTTCTTCGATGCAAGGACTCACGATGACGTGGTTGCCAAATTCCGACCTCACGGTCCGATCGCTCACGGGGTATCGATGGCTAGACGCGGACACGTATCAAAACTACAACGAGATATATGGGCTTCAGGACTTTGCAAGCCGCAACATCATCCCAGATCATCAGTTTTCCCAAGAACTGCAGGCGGTAGGCCAGATCCCGTCGCTCACGCTAAATTTTGTTGCTGGGGTCTACCATTTTAACGAAAACACATCGAATCATCTGGATGGCGGCGCGGCTGGACTCGGCATTTATTCGACGATTGACGAACACGAGGAATCACGGTCAAACGCCGTGTATGGTCAAACAACGTGGGCGCCTAACTCCCGGGTCGAGGTGACAATTGGCGGGCGGTACACTCACGACAGCAAACACGGCGAGCGGACCCGAATCAATCTGTTGACCCGGCAATCTGAGTTCGACGCGCTCAGCGAATTGCACTATGGCCGATTTACTCCTTCGATCACGACCATGCTGCGCCTTTCTCAAGACGCTTCGGCGTACGTCCGCGCGGCCACGGGATATAAGTCCGGCGCACCGAACGCCAACGCTCCGATCGGCGGATTTTCGCAAGCCTACGGCCCCGAATCACTGGTTTCCTACGAACTCGGCTTCAAGAGCCTGTGGTTCGAGCGCCGCGCGCGGCTCAACCTTGCGCTATTCCAAACTAACTACAAGGATCAGCAGCGCGCGATTCAGGTAGCTCCTACTGTGGAGGATTTCGAGGCCTTCAACGTAGGCAAGGAAACTTTCTGGGGCGCCGAGCTGGAGATCGCGGCGAATCCGGTGAGCGATCTATCGCTTTCATTGAATTACGCACTTCTGATTGGGCGTATCGATGAACTATACGCTCCTGCTCACACGATCTTCGATCCCGCGGTAAATCCTTTTTCGCCATATCACGTGGGTCAGGACATTAGTGGCCTGTTCGACCCCAGTCAGGGATATGCTCCGCGAAACTCCGTCAATGCGACCATTGACTACGTGATAACGCGCTTCGCGCGCGGGGATATTTCTATCAATTCGAACTATCGCTGGCAGGCAAAACGCGAAGAGGCCGGAGCGGGCGTGCCTGGGAGTGAATTTGCAGTCGCACCCGCATTCAGCTTGCTGGGCGCGAGCCTCGCCTTGCATAGGATCCTGACCCACGGACAACGCATGACCATCACGCTCTGGGGGCGCAACCTTCTCGATAGCAAAGTTGCCACCTGGGTGAATGGCTTCGGCTCGATCGTTCCAGTCTCGGCCGCGCCGGCCGGGTACACCGGCAGCATCATAATGGGATGGCAGGAGCCGCGGCGCTACGGTATCGCCGCGACGTATGAACTTTAAGGAGTGCATCGCTCCGCCGAGGGAGCCGCGATTTTCAGCCAATCGCCGGTTGATCCGGTAGAACAACATGTTGCTGCGGCGATCTCCGCAAACGCCTGCGATACTCGAAACGCAGAAGCGTCAGCGCAAGCGCCGCCTCCAGCACGACGCTGCCGACCATCAAGTACCACACATCCACGAGTCGGAAGTCCGATCGGCCCTTAAGCCATAAAACAAAACCGAGAAAAACCAGCAGCCGCCAGGCGGAGGTGGCCAGGGAAGGTAGCGTATTTCCCATTGCTTGGAACAGGCTGGAACACGTAAAGATGAGACCGAGCAAGACGTAGTTCCAGGAAGTGATTTTGAGAAAGGTGGTGGTCACCGCGATAATCTCAGAGTTTTCCGTGAATCGACTCGCCATCCATTCGCCGCGCCATTGGCAAACGCCGGCGAGAAGCGCGCAGATGAGGCATACCCCAATTGCAGTTACTACAAAGGTCCGTCGCACTCGATCGAAACGCATGGCGCCGAAGTTTTGACCTGCAATTGCCGCGGCTGGATAAGTAATCGAGATCAACGGCTGGAAAATGCCCTGCAGTATGCGCGAGCCCAGACCAAAACCCGCTTGGGCGGCAGCACCGAAGTCACGCAGAGTCCAGTACATTACCGTGATGAAGAGCGCGATCACGGCGAATTCGCCACCGGCCGGGGAACCCACCACGAACATGCGTCGCCAGATCCGTAGGTCTGGGCGCCACTGCAAGAAATCAACCGCGACATATCGCTCAAGACGAATGAAATATACGCTCAGTGCAGCCACGGCAATCAATGCCGCTATCGACCTAGATAATCCAGCACCTTGTAACCCCAGGGGATGCCCGGTGAAAGAGCCGAAGATGAGAATCGGATCAAGCACGGCATTGAGAATCACCGTAGCCGTCTGCACGACGATGGTTGGATTCACAATCCCGGTTCCGCGGAGCGCCGAACCCATTGCGGCGAGCGGAAACTGTAGGGCGAACGCCGGAATTGTCCAGCGCAGGAATGTGACGCCGGCCGCGACGGTGCCCGAATCCGCGCCCAGAAATCGCATGTACGGTACCGCCAATCCGTATCCAGCGACGAGCGTCAACACCATGCAGAGCATGCTCAAGGCCATGGATTGGTTGAAAACGCGATTGGATTCTTCGCGAGAATCGCGCCCCACCGCATGCGAAACGAGCGTCACTGTGCTGACGGAGACAATCTGAGTCGCCGCATAAGCCACAATGATTGCCGTGGATGAGGCGCTCAGGCCGGCAAGTGCGGCTTTTCCGAGCCGCGCTACGAAATACCCTTCCACATAGAGAAGCGATGTCTGAAGCAGCGTCCCGAACGCAATCGGCGCCGCAAGCTTGGTCAAGTGCCCAACGATGGATCCTCTCGTTAGATCTTTCATTTTTCTCTGTAGCTCTGCAGCCGACTTACCGTCCACATTACGCAGTGCATGCTACCGCTATTTGCGCCATTGAAGCGCACCATTTACCGCATCGTGAAGGGCCAACGTCAGGGCAGAATTACAGAAGTTTACTGGGATCGAACTTGCCGGCTGGCGCGAATTCACCCTGCCAGGCTCGCTTATGCAACTCCCACGGCGTGGCACCCGCCTCGCGCGCCACGATCATCTTGTCGGGATCGACGAAGACTCCCAGGGGTCGGCGGTCGAAATCCGCAGAGGTCTGCATGTGCTCGATCGCCGCCCAACGCTCGGAGTAGTTGCAGACATTGATCTCGATGCTGTTGCCGTCGGGATCTTCATAGTAGAAACCGGTCTGAGCCCCCTCGTCGACCGAAAACTGCGGCACGATCCCCAGCGCCTTGAGTCTCGCATAGCTTCCCAATAATTCATCGATCGTCCCGAATTCAAAGGCCACATGCTGCAGCCGCTGATGTTTTGAACGATCGGGATCGGCAGTCAGACCCGGGACTTCGATGACCGCGAATCGATGACTGATTTCGTCATTACTGATGAACGCAGCCTTAAGACGCGCCAAGGGGCTGTCGGCCGGGGCATTCGTTGGATTTATCGATTCATGGATGCAGCGCATGCCGAGAACCTTGTGGTACCAATCGACCAAGCGCGGCAGATCCCCAGTGAGCACACCGACATGCTGGAGTTTTGGGTGAACGATTACGTCAGTGTTGATCATGGGGCCTTCAGCGACAGTACCCATTCGAGCATCGCAATGATTTTCATGGGACACCTCGATGAGTCTTGGGTCGGTGGCTGCTGCGCAGATAGCAATGCTAAGGCGTCCGGACTCACGGCTCACTCACCGATTCGAATGATGCCCTCCATCCACCGCAAATGAAAACGGACGCGGCATTCAAAAAGTGATTGGAACACCGAATCGGCTAGGTGGCGCAGCGCCGTTGGTGAACCACCCGAGCTGAGATAACCTGCGTCCAGATCAGCAGCTTCCGATTAGTTTGTCGAATCGCAATTATTCGGCGCCGGTGCGCCTGAAAAACGACCCGTGATCCACTTGATCTGTTCACTCAGGGACCCGTATACGAGGGGATCGTGTCCCAGTCCCGGATAGACGCTGCGCTGAACGCGCTCCCCTAAGTGACACAAGCGCTGAGATACGGTTTTGCTCGCTCTAGCGGTAAACATGGGATCGGCGCCACCCGTGACGAGCAGCAGCGGACCACGTGCCCGCCTAATGCCGGGCCGCCCTCGCTTAAGCGTCACTTGCACCGAGGAATCCGTCTTCCAATCAGGGCGATACATACCGTCCGCCGGAAGTTGGGTGAACGCACCGCTTGCAGCACTACAACCGTCGGTTACGAATAGACCGTATTGTTTGGCGGCGGCACCGGTCAGGACATTCTCTGCTGCAAGCTGTGGACTACCTGTTTGGAATCCATAGACCACGAATGCCAATAGGCCATTTAGGATAGGAGCCTTTGCCGCCAGTCCCGCATCGATGACGTCCTCGAGATCGCTGGCACCCGCCAGAACCACGGCCCCTAGGTAGCCCGGATCATTTCTCTCAGCTTCCAGTTGTGCAGCACCCAGCGACGACAATCCGCCCTGGGAGTGTCCAACGACCACCCACTTGCTGCTCAAGTTGGCCACAGCGGCACGAGCGGCCGGGACTGAGTAAATCACATCAGCGCCGTTGCCCAGCATGTCAAGATATGCGTGTCTGCCCTCCGTGCCCAACCCAGCGTAGTCCGTAGCCACGACGGCAAATCCGAGCATTACGTATTCGTAAAGGCCTTCCCAGTTGTAGAACAACGATCTCATCTGCGAAGGCGCACAGGAATGCGCCACACCGCTTGTGCCGTGCGACCATGCGATCACCGGCCACCCGCCCGTCGGCGGCGTTCCGTATGGCACCAGGACGACACCTGAAGAGATCGCATCTTCGCCCGCAGAAGTGCGTGTGTGATACAGAATGCGGGTAGCGGTCACGCCTGCGGGAAGCGAGTACTCTTGCGCCGGTTCGGAACGAATCAGAGACCCTGGGTCACCGCCAGCGGCGCGTGAGGGGCTCTCGTAAAAAGATGTGGGAGGGAGCGCGCGATCCGCGTCGATCTGCTTGCCTTCGCTCCACGTGGTTGCGAAGAGATTCGCTCCGTCCGCGGAAGATTGCCGGCAGACAAAAACGGCAAGCGCTACCGTAAGTATGCGTCCCAGTACGTTCATACAATTCTTCGTTCCCGGTAATGACTCTTACCCGATTGCTATTTAACTGACCTCGCTATTGCCGTGTCGAACAGAACCTCAAACGGGAGCGGCGCGATCAAAGGTAGAAAGGTCCACTCGAGAAGCCCCGCCTTCGCTAGCGGAAAAGCGGCTACGTAATCCTTCACTTCGTCAACAGTGCCGCACTCGAATACGATCACCCCACCCGGCGCATCGGCGCGGCCGTAAATCTCCCGAATCACGCCGGCCTTTTGCAGCCGCCAGGCATATGTCATCTCTTCTTTCAGCAGATTGAGCGTGATGCTTTCCTTGGCGATACCTGGTTTGAAGTGGTCGTAAGCGATGATCTTCATAGTGCGTCTCGCATGTACAGCCAAATTGGCGATCTCGGCTGACACTCTAAGGGACTACGGCTCACGGCTCACACACGAATGACGCCCGGCGTTGCGCTCACATCGGGCGGCGCGCTGCGAGCTACTGCGTCCGCAGCGTTGTCGTGAGTTAACGGCGAGCCTCTAGCGTGTAGTGTCCAACCACACCGAACTGCGGGGGCGAGCGAGCACGCGGGAGATCAGCCATTCGAAATGCCCCAGAGTGACGGCAGATTGTGCAAGAACTATCAGTATTGCTCTGAAGGAGATCGTAGATGAACGCTGCAACCGCCAGATCGGCCGATACAACCGTGACCGATCCGCTGAGTGAACGACTCGAGTCAAAGCTGAGCAATCCTGCGACCTCACCGGATTTCGATCTGCGCGAGGAGCTGAATCAGGTTCTGGCAGACGTAGGAATGACAACCTCCGACAGCGGCGGGGAACTCACCTTCTACGGCCAAGACCCGATCATTCCCAGTCGGATCCGCTTCGGCGCCATGGCGGCAATCGGCCTGGCCGCGAAGAGCGTGGCAGTTGCGGCGCTTTGGAGACAGAGAACCGGGGAAGGGCAGAACATATCGTTGGACGTGAGAAAGGGGCTCAAGCGCTTTTACGGTTTCTTTGAGGGCAAATGGGAAAAGATCAACGGACGCCCTCCCGCGGGACATGGGTACTCCGGGAGCCCGTTTATGACTTTTCCGCTCTTCCGTGAAACACGCGATGGGCGTCACGTGGTGCCTCTGGACTTCTACCCCAGGTTGCGCACGCGTACCCTCAAGCTCCTCAGGTGCGGTGAGTCTGTCGAATCCATTCAGAACGCCATTCTCCAATGGCGGGCAGAAGAGCTGGAATCCGCAGCGGCGGAGGCCGGCGTCGTCATGGCCATGGTGCGCACCAACCAAGAATTTCGCAAGGAGGTGCAGTACACGGAGGTTCTCGCAAAAATGCCGCTCATCACCGTCGAGAAGATCGGCGAGAGCGAACCCATACCGCTCAAGAGCGGCGGAAAGAGTCCGCTGGACGGCATTCGCGCGTTCGGTATGGGGCACGTCATTGCCGGAGGCGCGATCGGCAGAGACCTCGCCCTGTACGGCACGGACGTCCTCAACATCTGGCGGCCAGGCGACTCTGAAGTGGAAGCCTTCGCCTGGGACGTGCAGGTCGGCATGCGCTCGACGATACTGGATGACTCTAAGGAAGATCGTGCCACGTTCACGCGTCTGCTACAGGATGCCGATGTATTCTTTTCCAATAAATTTCCAGGATTCTTGAGACGGCACGACCTCGATGCCGAGGCGTTGTGCGCGAAGAAACCAGGGCTGATCCACGCAAGTGTCGTTTGTCATGGCGAGAAAGGTCCCTGGTCGAATCGCCCCGGCTTCGATGAGATCGGCGCAACGGTAGCGGGCCTATTTGCTCTCGAAGGGACGCCTACCCGTCCGCAACAGCCGCCGATCGTTCCGATCTGCGACAATGTGGTCGGCTGGTTCGGCACCGTGGG
>Ga0210406_10000740_pt1 | contig 43011 bp, 60 predicted proteins | sample IncBWC30MmetaG_FD_155454 | JGI IMG/M metagenome (GOLD analysis project Ga0210406, IMG submission 155454) | Forest soil microbial communities from Barre Woods Harvard Forest LTER site, Petersham, Massachusetts, United States - Inc-BW-C-30-M | ecosystem: Environmental > Terrestrial > Soil >...
TAAACCACTAACCCCCCAGAATACTAGCCTACATTCTCGGACTAGCGCGAGTCTTCCCGCGACAGACTAAGCTGCGCGGGCTCCCGGGGTGCTTGGAGCTTTCAGAAAAACATAGCCTCGCATGTTCGGATCGTTGATGTACTTGAGCCCGACGGACTTCAAGGCCTCACGGATGGCCGTGTTGTGGACGCGAGCGGCCTTCTTACCCTTGATTTGGCCGCCGACCAAGTTCCGCAGATACTGCGATTCCTTCGGCCCGAGTGTCAGGACGGTCAGCTTGCGCCGTCCGGGGGTGCTCAACTTTGAAACTGCCTTCGCCATGATGGATATCCTCTCAACTTACGCCTAGGTGCGGTAAGGCTCGACACCGGGAAGTAGCACTTCCATACTTACATATGAGCAATTCTAAAATGGATTCTGGGGGATTCGCTAAAATATAGTTATCCGGATTCCACATATTGGCGTCGCCACGCCACATAGGGCACTGTGCCGCGTCATCCGGTGTTTTGCATGGCCCTAGTTGATAGGACTGACAGAGTAAGCACCATTCCCTGTCTAACACTAGATGCCTGCGCGGTCGCCGCCGATACGGAACTTAAATCCGTAGCGTCGCAGGTTAATGACGTTTAAACGCAATTTGTCCGTGAGGACATAGACAGTTTTCCAGCGGTTCGCCGCGACTAGCACTTGAAATTTAATTCTGCGCTGCATCATTATGGCAATGGCTTTGGGATGATTACATGACAAGATTTTACAGGCGTGAGTGCGCGCCGCCGGTCAAGTAATGACGGCGCAGGAAACGCGCCAGATTCTCGGATAAATATATCCCATTCTGTCTGATATAGCCGAATTAAATCCCCTGCCCTAAATGGTCGTGGTCCCTCAAATCGGCGCCAGTCTGGTTGAGCATTAACGTACGCAATTTCCTGCGGCGTAGAAAGCTGGTGTTCCCAAAGCCCATTACGTAGCTGCGGCACGGCCAAGCTCCTTCGCTGTACGCTTATCACGCGCCTTAGTTAGCTCTGCTGCGGTATGCTTCCCGCTCGGCGCTGCGGGCTTCTCAAGCGATTCTAGCGCTAGCTCAACTGCCTCAAGCCGGATTAGCTCATTTAGGGGATCACCTAGGCCTATAGGCCTATACTCCGTCGATTCTGAGACTTCTAGCGCATCGTCCTCCCCAGAATCGGAATCTTGAAAGGCTAGCGGCCTATCCAAGTCTGCCGAGTAGCTTCCCATGCCGCCGTTCTGTACTGCCGCTAGGTAGCGGCGTATGCGCCTACGGAAAGTAACGGCGGCGTATCCTGAGAACTTAGCAGGGGCTACGTTAATAATCGTTCGCATGTCCTCCGTGCATTCCTGCGCCGCATCAATAAAATCAGAATCATCAGCGTTACGGAATTCATTGGAGTTTCGCACGTCCGCAGCTATATACGCTGCGATGCGATGCATGAAAAGCAATAGCGGCTCATAGTCCGCATGCTCTAGATAGTCGCGTATCTCTAAATCCGTGAGGATCGGTGAACAATTCCGCGCAGCTTTAGTAAATGCCGCGAATGAGTATGAATCGGTTGTCATAGTAAATCCCCTAAGAAACGTAGCACAAATCCAACCGCAATGAGTGCTACTAGGCGCAGAACTAAGAGCGCAATGAAGTAGGGCTTTTCGGAGTAATCCTGCCTACCCATCAAGGGTACCTGTATTCAATTCGCTCCATCCCGGGAGCAGGTCGCCGCGTGAGGCATCCTCTCGCAGGGAGTGTTGCGACGCGGAATTCCCGGTTACATCAATTTCCGCTTCAGCATATCCTCCGTCATCGTCTACGCGAATTAGATGTGCACGCAATGCCGCGTCTAGTTGTTCGTCTTGATCTTTGCGCGTTTGATCTGTAGTGTCGTCCGCTGTTGTATCGTCCGTGTCGTTTAAACGCACACCAGAATCTACACCAGGAAGCGCACCAGCTAGCACTTGTAGCGGCGTAGGCGTAGGCGTGCGATTGTGCGTCAGACGCAAGGGCTGCCGCGCTGTGCGCCGTCCGGCTAACGTGCGGGGGTCAGGTATCCCTTCGCCGTAGCGCCGATCTAATGCCTTCCTGAGAGATTCTGAGACAATTGACGTAGGGACGCGCTCGTGAGCGTTCGTAGGAACCTTGTCCTTGTCATCTTGTGTGCGTTGCCGTTCTCTAACCTTGTCATACCAGGTTGAGTCGCGATTTACCCATGAACGGGAATCACCTACGTCGTCGCGACGACCGTCCGCAGTTTTATCACGGGCTCTTTCCGTTGTGCATGTCACACAGGAACAATCCAAGACGTGATAAGGCCAATGACGGTTACGCTCAACCGGCGTATGGTAATCCCGGCGCGGATAATAGCCTGTGCTCTCGCCGTACCATACCTTCGGCGTAGTGCTCGGCAAGGAATAGGTCTGGGAGTACCAAATACCATCACGGTAAGTTCCCGCTTCACCATGTACCAGGATGAATTTAAAGTCATGCGTCATTATGCAAAGCTTGTTATTCCAGCCTATGTGTCGCGCCACGCCACACCAATAATCCATATTGTTATCTTCTGGAACATCCGTCAGATACTCATTCACGAACGCACCAGTGTCGGAGCAATCCTTAGTAGCCTTTGATGTGTAGTCGCTTAAGACTCCATTATGCATGACATACGCGCGGCCATCCGCCGTCTTGAAGGGATGGCAATTCTGTAAGATGACGTCGCCGTGTGTCTTGTAGCGGAAATGTATCGCGTATTCGATCTTAGCTTCCTCAAGCTTCGCGACAGTTTTAATAGCCTTTTTCAAGGCCTTTTTCCCTAAAAATTTGCAAATACCCTCCCGAGACATGATGCCGATACCGTCATCATTCGCGAAATGCGCAGCGCGCATATTGTCAAGGGGGAGAGACTTACCAGCAGGAACGTACGCGATCAAACACATGGCTAGATTTCCTCAACGATTTGAATTTGTTTAGAACCTTTGCGAATCGCAATAGTGTCTTTCTCACGAAGAAACGCGAGTAAATGCGGGTAGAGTTTTCCATTCTCTACAATGAACTTTAGATAAGGCTCATATTGCGTGCAATCCCGCGCGCCGATTGTCTCGACATAGCGGATCACCGAATGACAAAACTCGATGTTTTTCAAGACGCGATCGAAACGAAGATTGCCGCGAAATATACGAAATTCTATTGTCTCAGTCGATAGATGCATAGCTTCATATTTTGCAGTCGATTGCATGCGTCCATCAGCAAGTTTCTTCGGTCGCAGATTCGTGTAGGAGTTGGATGCGCGCTGTGCTATACGCTCGATTAGCGCGCGATTTTTATCCGCATTGACAAAGATCAAGGCCTTACCGAGAGTTAGCGGACTGATTGCAGCGCGGTTGACATGCACGTGCATTCCACAATTGGTTGTATGCTTACCTGCACATCCGCCCGCAGCAATTGCCGGGCGTAAAACTTCTTTCCAGTCAAACGTATGCTGATGATAATCCAGCGTGTACGGCCTCGTTATTAGCTCAATACCGGATGCATTCAGCGAACCATCCCGCGCTAGGACGTAGCGGTTTTTAGGATCATCTAGCCGCCCATTCAGCGCTGCGGAAAGCTTCATTCCTCCGACGATACTAGAATCTTTGGCATTTTCCATTTCAAGCTCTACGCCGAAACAAAATGAATCCCTCGGGGTTATCTCCGGCCAGCCGAATAGAAGTATATTATTTACTTCATGATAGCCGAAAATATGCGCTCCAGCGGAGGACTGTTGGCGATACGCCGCCAAGTTATTTTGAGTTTCGCGTCTAATCCTAATCTCGTAATTGTGGGCTGCTGCGGCCTCGCGGAACCAGCGGCCATTTGATACCTGGTTGCAGTGACGTGTAGCGAACGCAGGAGAGACATATTCGCTTATATCGACAAGCATAATTGCTGTCGCTGTGGGAATCCAGCGCAAACGTCTAACACGTCCGTGTTGTGAGGCAGGCAATTCCCCCGACGGATTATCCATATTGAAGCGGACGAAATAGTGACGGCGATCCGCGCATGACTTGCATAGCCTATCAAGCGACGCACCATTCCATATAGAGGGACTTTCTAGTTTCCCCACTTGCCTATAGGACAGCGATAGCGTTGAGTGACACGCCGCACAAATAAAAGTTTTCTTAGTATTCATAGAATCTTCATCCTCAGTATCTGTGTGTAGGTAGTCATCCGGGTCTGTGATCGGCTCGGCGTGCCAGGCGCGCCATTGCTCTAGTGTTATTCGCCGCTCGTGAACTAATGTATTGATCGGCCTGCAATGCTCCGCGCAATTGCAAACGGTAATGCCCTCCCAGTACCATTCCTGCGTGAAACCACCGGCATAATGCCGGTTTCCTGGCGGTCTCGGAACTAATAAGAGGGGATGAATATAATACGAGGCGGGCATTAGGACTTACTCCCACTCGTAGAGACATTAGCGGACGTGCTTAGTGTCCGTCCTGTAGGACGATACACGCGCATTTCTTGAAGTCTTGAGACGTAGATATAGCTCATTACACGTAACCGTTCGGCTATTCGTACGTCAGTATCGGAAAAGGAATCTGCGTTCGGGTCTTTACCGGGATGCGTGTGGAATAGTGCTATGAGCTTGTCGCCGTTTAAACGTATCGTGAATTGGATTGTGTTCGCCGTCCCAATGGATACAGGCAATATCCGATAAGTGCCGTCAGCAGCTTGCAGGACTGCCGTCCCGCATTCAAGTTTGAGATACGTAGCTTTCTGCCTGCAATCAAAGAGCGCAGCTTGTAGCGCCGCGTAAGGGGTTTCATGAGATGATGCAATCAGCGCGAATAGCAGCGCGTAAAAGCAGCAAGACACAAGGAATACAGTTTTCCAGAATTTCATTTTGCTAACTCCACTATTACAGTTTCGCCATCACGCAAGTAATCGCGGGCAATCCGCTCCGCTTGCGTAAGACTAAACGTATTTATGTGTATTGTAAAGTACGTTGAATTGAGACGTTTAAACGTTACTAGATATCTCACATATCCTCGCCCGCCGCACTCAGTGCATCTCGCGCTAGCGCAGTAATTCTTGCGAGTAATACTTCCTCACTTTCGCGAATATCTAAAGAAGCATGGAAGATTCGCCATAATGACCACACCATATACCCATATGAGTCTGTGACGGGATCGGGCACAGGCAAGGGAGCGGCGGCATTCATGGCAATGGCTTCGACGGCATTCTCGGCGTATACGGTTGTGTAAGCCAAGTCTCCTGCATTTTACGTCCAGTCATGCTATCACGCAATTTTTTGATTTTCCAGCTATGAGGGTGGAATATGTGCATTAGAATAGTCCCTTGTACGATATAAGATTGTAATTCCACAGGGTTGAGCGTTCCTGAAAACTCTAGCGCGATAGCGCGCTCTACTTCGGCCATATCTCGGAATCTAAACCCGTTATCCACGTGTCCGGGAGGTGCTGGCATTACGTACACTCCACTGTGATTGAGAGATAATCCTCACCGATGAAGTCTAGCGCGAACTTAGTCGCGTCTTTCAGATTGTAGGCATACACAGTATGTTCCAATGCTGTGCCGTCAGACTTCGTGACAGTCACTAGGAAAGGGCACTTTCGTGCCCGCTCTATAGGGATGATTTGTGCCTTATTCATTGTCACTATCCTCCGGCTCTTGAACTTCGCCGAGCATTGGCATTTCATTACAATAGCATAGCGGTACGCCCTGGTCAAGCCATTTCTGTGTAGTGCGCAGAGTATAGCCGCATTCCTTGCATGATACCTTCACTAGTCTTGTAGACTGTTTCTTGCGGCCTATTGATGACATAGCCGCATGTGGATATCGTCCTAAGTCTGAGGACCATACCGCTATCATGTCCATGAGTAAATCATCTGCCTCAGTAGCTGTCATCTTACCGCGAAGCCCCGCAGCTAGCGCAGCTTTCTGAAATGGCTTCCTATGACCTACTTCAACGCCGACTGCCGCATGTATTGCTTCATGTACGAGTGTAGCTAAGACCCCGCTACGTCCGGTGACGTCACTCAATACAGGCGAGATGAATATCTCTGTGAAACCTTCCGCAGACGCAACCGTGTTCCAACATTCTCCTATTCTCTTAGAGCCGATGCGACCGCCAGCCAGACCACAACTAACTTTTGTTGTGTCCGGGACGATTACGTCCGCTTTGTCTTTCAGATATTGTCTGATGATGGCTAAGGCACAACCTAGCCATTGCTCGCGGGTTTCTAGTGTTGCACTCATTTGAATATCTCCATTTGTTGGGCGTCTGATAACTCTACGATTCGCCATTCATTACCTAAATCCGCTGCGTACGCTTCGGCCAGTTCGCGACTAGCGAACCAGTCCGAACTAAACTCTCCTGTAATTGCACACCATAAGAATAGCATGTATGTTTAAACTCCTCTCTTAATGATCTAACGCTTATACAATAGCATGTCTAGTTTAAACAGTACATTACAGTATTGTAATCAAGTATATTTATTGTTGCGGCGCATTTGGCATGCTATTTGATATCCTCCGTATAACGTTTAGGAGCGGCGATCTAAACATGCCCGCTAGCCTAGCATTGCCTAACTAGAGATCACCGAACCATTAGATTTTCATACACAGGTTATCCACATAATAGAATCAATAACTTAGCTTGTGGATAACTATAGTTATCCACAGTTCACTTCATTATTGTTAACTCCGCCTCCTACCAATTGCTTGTCAAGTATTATTTGTATTGCGATGCAATAACTGTAGCGACAGTTCTACATTAACTATTCTTAATGTAGCATGTCTTGACAGCGTTTACACACGTTATGTGTTGTACTGTACTATATCACTATATCCCCTAATCCCTCCCTGAGTGTTACCGTCTGTAACATTGGTGCCAGTCTCTCACATCTTCCATTTGTCAAGTGAAATCTTTTCATCTATGTTATGTCTCATTATCTCTTGACTTGGCTGGACTTAACATAATGTATTTCACAGCTTAGATCCTAGCCCAGGGGTACCCGGGGGAATGCTTTTTGCGGCTGGCCAGGTACCGAATTCCCTCACCAGAAAATTAAAAAAGTAGTAGCCTGAAAAGTAGCCTGTTACTTACTTTATATTGCAGCGCAATAATATCCCACGTAAATGTACCCTGTGGGATACACTTTCAACTAGAAATTGATCCCTCTAATAGTAGGCAGATTACGACTCAAAACTATTTTCTAAATAATTTAATGCTTGACATGACTAGAAGACTTATGATATATACTACTCAATACACACTTCAGAATAATTGTCAATAGATTTTCAAACATTAAGTTTTGTAAAGAAGTGTTAAGATTCCCCATTTTTCATTTTTAATTTGCTCGGTAGTAGTATAGGACATAAGATTTTCATAGATATTCCTTTTCTTATTCCGGACTCGGAATAAGAATCTTCAAGAATCTTTCTAGTTTCTTCCGGAAACACTGTTAGGAGTGTTTCCTACAGAAACACGACACTAAAGTTTAGTGTCTTAGAAAGATTCTTAGAGAATCAATAACTTAACTATCTTTCCCGCCTCCACTTCGCTTGGGGCTCCGTTCCGGCGAACTATAAATTACCATTATAGCGTCGTCGTGGACTCGCGTCCTACAGGACGCTTATCGCCGTATACCGTCCAGGTATCCTGCGATAGTCCACTCCTAAGACATTAATAACTAAAAGAATATGGATAAATCCAGAGAATACGACTCGCCGAATAAGAACATCTACGGACCCGGAGTAAAGGCTAACCATTCATCGGAGTCGCCTAGCGTTGACTCCGATTTGGACCATAGCCAGGCAGACGAGCCTCTCGCTAACGTTCCCCCTCCGCAGGACCCTAACCTGTCCGGGATGACCCCCACAGAGGGGGTTTATACCTGGCTCGCCGGTTCTATGGACGGTTGGGATGAAAACGATGACTACCGGACGTACTTTGAGAGATCTATCGGCTGCGACGGGATGCTCTGCTGTGACTCCGCAGACGGCGATTACGACGATAACGGTGGCCACCCCACGGGGGTAGGCCATCCCTACGGCCATCACGGCCCTGCGACCGCTGGAACGCGTCCTAATGCGTCTGAGTTCTCTATCGGCCCCGTCATTATGAGACGGATCTAGCATATGGGTAAGTTTAACCATAACTCCGGAGTTACTCAGACTCCTAAGCATATCCTGAATATGGTCGATTCTGGCGTACCGCACAATAAAGCTCCTGCTCACCAAGGTTCCGGTATTCCGGATGAAGATATGCTCGGTAGCCATACTACCGATCATGTTGTACTGCACAATGCCCATCCTCATACGGAGCACTCCGTAGGGTACGACGGGGATGTCGGCTATACGAATCACGGGTTTGAGGCGATTCATATCCGCCACGGCGGACGAGATAAGAATCCGGAACATCATCCCCCGTCTGGACTATTTGACGGTATATCGTAATGTCGTCCCCTTTCCAACCACTTAAAGCTCAAGCTACGACGGGTAGACCCGTCAAAGGTCTTACATCAATGCCTTCGATGAATGCTGTGGAACCAGCACAGACGATGACTAAGGCGGCAGGATTGCCGCATCCTTCTATGAATAAGGGTAATGGACAAGCATTCGGTACTATGACGGCAAATAAGGTTGCCGGAGCATTTACGCACGAGACTCGCGGCGGTTCTGCTCCTGTCGGTGAGACACAAGGCATTCATATGCACGATACCGTACCTCACATTAAGATGCACCCTTAGATGGCTATAACCGCAGGACAACAAGCCGGTAAGGCTCCCTATCAGATTGCTGGCGCGGAGGCTGTAGCGCCTATACGTCCCGGCAACTCCACATCAGCCGTAACACCCACAGCGTCTACTACGAGTACTCTACCAGTAGATCCCCAGGGTAATGCTTACGGAGCCTATAGATTCACCGCTTCAGGTTCGATCTGGTTTGGATTCGGTTCCGGCCCGGCTACGCCTGGCGGAGCTAACGAATATCTCGTAACTGTCGGCGTAGTGCTTGATTTAGTACCGCCGCCAGGAACCACACAATATACAGCAATATTTGATGCGGCAAGTACTGCCGGATCTCTTTGCTGCGTCGGCCTTTATTAATAATCAATCCTGGAGAGGATTTATGAAGATTGATCTATTCGCGCACATTCTTGATCACGAAGATACGCCCATTGAGGAAAATGGGGAAAAAGTTACAGCAGCGACGGCATTTAAGAGGGCTCTTCTAGCCGCCGAAACGACTGCACAGAATAAGCTGGAGCATTTTGAACTCTGGCTAAAAATTAAAGCTGCGAACGCTGAAACAGAATTCAGTGTCGCAGAGGTGGCTTTGCTAGACAAAGCTATAGCGTTCTTTCCTACGCTCATTCATGGCCGTCTTTCTCACCTACTGGCCAATAAAACACAAACAAAGGTAAATTAAGAAATGGCTGCTGGACCTCTACTTGCTGCACAAGCACAAACTACTACGACTACGACTGGTACGGGCTCGTTGACTATTGTCAATTCAGTCCCGGCAGGCGCTCCCGCAGGTTCTACTACTTTCGCAGCGGCATTCGCTCCGACTGGCGTATTCCCTGTTCCTAATATTTTCTACGCTATTGTTGACGCTTCAGGTAATATCGAAGCAGGATACGGTACGCTTACGTCTGCGACGGTATTGACTCGTGATTTCGTGATATTCGCTGGAGTTGCTAATAACACTCCTCCGTTCGTCCCGGCCTTCGTCGGTACTCCTACTGGTTCGTTCATTAATCTGGCTGCTGGTACTGCTAACGTATTCTCTAATCCGGGATTGCTCTCACAGGTCACTCCGTATCAGCAAAGGTTCCCTAACTTCACTGGTAATCAGCAATCGTCTGCACAAGATGGCGGCATTACTGAAGATATCATGCAGGGTTCCTTCCAAGGCACTATCACCAATGGTGGTGCTGGTACTGTTGGAACGGTTAACTATAAGGTCTCATCCAACGGCGAAGTGCAGATTAGCTTCCCCGCTGCGTTGACTAATAACTCCGCAGGCACGACTTCCGTACTGACTGGCGTTCCGTCTTATTTGTCTAACGTTACTACGCAGACTGTTCCGGCTGTTGTCGTGTCTAACGGCGCGAACGCTCTCGGTGCAGTAGTTGTGACTGCCGGGGCTACTCCGACGAGTACTGGTACGTTTACCTTGCAGCAAGGCACTCCCTTGACTGGCACATTTACAACTGCCGTCGCTAACGGTTTCCCGACTTCATCTTTCGTGTATACGCTGCACTAGAAGTAGTATGGCTGACACTAAGAAAACCGGAAATTTTGAGGGCAAGAGCAACAAGCTCGGCCACGGAGGCCGGGCTGCTCAACTCAAAGCGGCGGGTGTTCCGGGGGGTGTGATTGGCGCAATAGCTCGCGCTAAGCACGCCGCTCCCGGACAAGCACATTACCACGGCGGTCATCATTCCGGGTAAAACCGCGACGACGTGGAAGGAAGGTCAGTCAGGTAACCCGGCTGGCCGACCTAAAGACGTGCGCACACTTCAAGTCCTCAAAAGTGATCTTGAACTTGCAGTCCGCGAAAAACTTAGCCCGAGTCGAGTATCCTCTGTAGTTAATCGTCTGCTAGATATAGCGACGAGTGACAAGAGTACAGATAAGGATGCGATAGCCGCCGGAAAGGTAATCCTAGATATGGCTATTTCTAAGTCAGCCGTACAAGAGCCGATAGAAGGTAAGTCCGGTCTTAAAATTGTCATCGAAACATTAACATTGCAGCAAGCTCCAGTGAAGATTGAAGCGAAGCCTATAGAAGTAGAATTCACAGAGATAAACGAGCGTAGTAACGCTCCCGAGATAAAATAATGGATAAAGAAATTCCAGTTCATATGGCGGCGTCTACAGGACGAGATGACCAGTGGACTATAAAAGATCAAGAAGCTGGTGGGAATATTTCGGGGTATGACCCCGACGCAGACATTTACATGGTTCCTGACTTTCAAGGTGCCTCGGGGCAGGGGGCCAACCAATCCACAGATCGACCGAAGGGATCAGGCTAATGTTTCAGCAACGTCAACTTAATGACGTTTACCAGCTAATGGAAGTTAGTGTAACTGCTCCCTTTACAATTGGTAGTATTGCACCAAACGTAGGTCAGCATATTAATGTAACCTGTAGTATTGGCGGAACTGGTGTCGAACCAGCACAATTTAATTTAGGCGATTCGTTAGAAGTTATTTTTTCATCTAATTTTGGTTCATTAGCAGGTTTTAATTATCAGGCGTGGCCTGTAAGTGCTGGTGTTGCACAAATCGTATTTAATAATAGTAGTGCCGGAACGATAACACCTAATGCGAACGGCACGGCTACTATTATAGCAAAGCGTATTACACCACAGTTGATGTCATAATGTTTCAATCACGACAGATTAACGAAATCTATAATCTCGTAGAAGTCAGTTTTGCTACATTTACACTAGCTGCGTCAAATGCTGGTACTACATTCACGCAAAATACAAACTTTGTGTTAAATAATTTGAATTCACCATTTAGCGTAGCTACATTTGCCTTAGGCGATATTATTGAGTTATACCCGTCAGCTAGTGTAGGTACTGTTGGGGGATTAGTAATTCAGGGTACGCCTACTAGCACACCGGGCCAACTCACACTCGCCGTATTTAATCGCTCTGGATCTACAATTACTCCAGGAGCCGGTCAATGGATTTGTGTTGCTAAACGTATAGCGCCTAATTTGTTTTAAGGATGATAAATGTTACAGCAGCGACAAGTTAATGATATTGAGCAATTAATAGAGATTAGTTATGCTCCGGCAGTTAGCCCTGGATTAATTGGCAGCGCATTTGGTGCTACTAGTGTTACTGTATCTTGCGTTCTTGGTAATGCATTTGGCGTGTCTAAAGCTACTTTTCAGTTAGGTGACGAATTAGAAGTACAAGTACCAGCAGCCGCAGCGCCGGTAGTCGGATTAGTTATTACAGCTTTACCGACTACTACGCCGGGCCAATGTACAATTTCGTTTGTGAATTGTTCGGGCGGTAATATAACACCGACTAGTGCTACGTATGTGATTATAGCCAAGCGCTATACACCCACGGTGATCTAATGGCGACGAAATTGAAAATTTCTAGCGCGGTTACGGAGTAACCTATGCCTGGACGAACTATTAAAATTGGCACTGGCCCAAGGTCGGGACAATCATTCGATGTAGATAAGCCTGCTGCGGCTCCCGGCGGCACGAATCCGGAAGGCGAACAGGAAACGGTCGATCAAGCTGTCGAGCGTATGGCCGGTACACCTACAAATGCCGGAAGACAATCACAGTCCACAGATCATATGAATCAGTATTAGATGGTTAATGCATTTTTTGCGAAATGGATTAACTTCCTAAACGGTAGTCCGTATTTCGTAAGTTTCCAAGTACATTGCTGGATCATGTGTACGCTAGTTTACCATCTCGGTAAAGTAGTTCCGATCATTCCCCTCGCCGTAGTGATGACAGCTATTACTGCATGGAAAGAGTTTTACTGGGATCACAAGAATGAGCCGAATCACAACGCCTTCCCACAAGGTATAACCGATTTCGGTTCGTATCTAACCGGCACCGCACTCGCACTAGTCTTCACATATACTAACACCTAGCGGAGAGGCAAGGTTGTCTGAATCCCTCAAGATTTCGCTGACTCCAGCGCAATCTGCAATACACAATAGTAAAGCTCGCTTTATCGTCTGTGCCGCTGGGCGGCGGTTTGGGAAGTCCTGGTACGCTTCCGTAAAGCTCGGAGTTGCTGCCTTAAGCGAAACCAATCGCTACGGCCATAAACTCACTCCTGAGCAGCCTGTTTACTACGTAGCGCCTACATTCGATCAGGCGATACGGACGATGCGTCCGAAGTTGATCCGTCTCCTCGGTTGGTATAATCCGAAGACGCATTCCGGATTCATCAAGAATGAAAACATCAATGCCGGGTTCATAGAACTCATTAATGATGTAAAGATTTACCTCAAGGGGGCAGAGAACGACGATGCCCTCAGAGGCGAAGGCAATCGGTTGGTGGTATTGGATGAATATGCATCCATGGCTCCGCATGTATGGCCTGAGATTCTTGAACCTACTCTTATGGACGTGGAGGGAGATGCTCTCTTCATAGGAACTCCGAAAGGCAAGAATCACTTTTATCGACTGTTTATTAATGCCCTAACTTGCCCAGAAGAATACTGGAAAGACTGGGAAGCCTTCCACTTCAAGACGACGGACAATCCTTTCGTCAAAGAGAAGGAAGTCCGCCGCTTAATCAGCAGGAAAAAGACCGATGATGGCCTTGATCCGCGAGATAGAAATAAACAGGAAATTGAGGCAGACTTTGTCTCCGGTGGATCTAAGATCCTTAGACCGGATAATTTCCCAGTCGTCCCCCGCTTTCCCCGCTCAGATGCGCAATACTATATTACAGTCGATCTCGCAGGATTCAGAAGGGGTACAGGAAACGCCGTACTAAAATCCGATGAATCCGTCGTAGCTGTTACTGCCGTCAAAGGTGATATGTGGACGGTACTTCGGATAAAGCACGGCCACTGGGATGTTAGAGAGACGGCTTTCCGTATTGTTGAAGCATCTCGTGATTTCCCCGGAAGCCGCCTCGGCATTGAAGAGGGAATGTTAAAAGCCGCTGTTGAGCCGTACTTGGAAGAGTACATGCGGGAGTTCAACAGATACATAAATATTGAACCGTTAAAACACAACAATGCACGGAAACAAGATCGCATCGTTTGGGCGCTTGGCGGACGTAGCGAACGCGGACTCATCGAACTTCTCACGGATAAACCGGAGAACTACCACGGACCGGAAATCCAACCTTGGAATGATTGGTTCCTCGATCAAATCGCAGACTTCCCCGATCCCCTTGCCCATGATGACGGAATTGACGCAGTTGCCTACACTGACCAAATGCATGTCACTTCCTATATTGACCAAGCTGACCTCCCTGAGTGGGAGCCTTTAGATTTGATAGCTGGATACTAGTTCATGCCCGTTATGCCAACTCGGGGCAATTCGATTCTCGTCGAAACGCCGGAGACAATTCGAGCTGAGCAATCTAAGCGAGCTTCAACCTATAATCCGGCTGCCGCCTTGTGTGGATGGATATGGACGAAGGTAAATATCTGGGAAGATACCCGCAACCGGGGGTATCAACAGCTATGGGGCGAGTACTGGCGCATGTGGCGCGGCAAGTGGTCAGTACAAGAAATCAACCGTCTCTCTGAGCGGTCGAAACTAATCGCTCCAGCACTAGCGCAAGCCATCGAACAAACTGTATCTGAACTGGAAGAGGCAATCTTCTCTAAAGAGACATGGTTTGATGTAGCCGTTGAAGTAGCTAAGGATATGGCGGCTATCGCCAAGCGTGACCGGCTATTGACTGATTTAGAAAAGGTCAATGCTGCCGATCAGATCATGGAAGCCGTCCTTAATGGGGCTATCTTCGGCACCTTGATCGCTAAGGTCAATACGAGTCTATCAGCCGAACAAAAGCCGATCCGTGATCCAGTTTCGTATGAATTAAAGGCTAAAGACGAGAAACAAGTACAGGTTTCCATTGAAGCGATACGGCCGGATCAGTTCATTCCAGATCCAGCCGGTCTTACAGTTGAACAGATGCTCGGCTGTGCTCATAGACTACAACGTACTATGGCCTATGTGCAAGAGAAGTGCGCGCAAGGCATCTATGATGAAAATGCATTAGCAAACGTCTTCCCTACGAGACGCTTGAAGAATTCAGACGTGGATCAAGAAGATCCCATGTCTATCAATACGACTTATGAAAGCGAGCAGGTTGACGTTATCGAATACCACGGTAAAGTCCCTGCTCGTTTGCTTTTTGAGGTCAAAGAAGCTAAGAACGTAGCAGATGAACTTCTAGGACTATCCCTTAAGGACATTGAGGACTCCGCAGGAGTCGGTCCTATGATTGAGGCGATAGTGACTATCGCTAACCAGGGAGTGCTCCTACGTGCCATACCTAATCCGTTCACGCTTACGGATAGATCAATAGTAGCGGCACAGTTCGAGAAGGTACCAGGACGATTCTGGGGGAGGGGCGTCGCTGAAAAAGGTTACAATCCGCAGAAAGCCCTTGATTCCGAAATACGCTCTCGCATGGATGCTCTTGGGTATTTATCTGCTCCCATGCTAGCTGTGGACTCCGGTCGTATTCCTCGCTCTGGAAACAAACTCGAAGTCAAACCTGGAAAAGTATGGACTACGCAAGGTAATCCAAATGAAGTCCTAATGGCCTTCCCGCAACTGAATTTTAATCAAATGACGTTCCAACAAGCCTCCGAGATGGAACGTATGGTACAAATGGGTACGGGGGCACTTGATGTTGCGTCGGCTATTAAGAATCAGTCTCAGTCTGGCGCTAATTCCATGTCTTCAAATTCTATGCTCATGGGAGCTTTCGTTAAGCGGTCTAAACGCTCGATTGCGAATATTAGCAGAAACTTCATTGGACCACTAATACAGAAAGTTATCTGGCGCTATATGCAATTCGATCCAGTTAGATATCCAAACGACTTGGATATCAAATTGAAGCCGACCTTGGGGATTGTAGCTCGCGAAGTAGAAGCGGGGCAGATGACGCAACTCCTCGGTATGATGCCGCAGGAATACCATCAGGTACAGCTATTATTGGCGAAGGGCATTATAGAGCATACGGCTCTCTCCAACAAGGGAGAATTGTTACAGGCGATTATCCAGGCTCTGAAGCCGCCCTCGCCGCAGGAACAGCAACAACAGCAGCAAGTACAACAACTTACTGTGCAAGCGCACATTGCTGGTTTGCAGGCTCAGGTCCAGGCTCTGCAACTTACGAATCAGAAGACGCAGGCGGAGATCAAGAATATCCTCGCGCAGGCCGCTGAGAGATCACATGAAGCTCAGATTAATGTGGCTCGCCTACATCAGGACGAACAGCGCATTGAACAGGATCAGACCGAGCAAGAACAGTTTGCACAACAGAACCGGGTAGCTGCGGCACGACTGCCAATTGAATGGCTTACCGCGCAAGCTCGTATGATCTCAGCACAAGCATCAATGCATAAGGCAAAGAACCCGCCGCCAAAGGCGAGTACATCAAAGTAACGTGATAGGAGAGGATCATGGATATTCATCAGATTAATGTGCTATCAAATGAGGCGAAGTCAAAGTATATGGCTTTGCAACGTCTCTTTGACCAGCCAGGATTTAAATACCTCGTAGAGTGGGCTCGTGCTCAGGTCGCCGATTCAACACAACGTGAATTGACTGCGCCGAACTGGGATCAGGTTCTACTTATGCGGGGAGCGAGATTTGCTTATGGCAATTTCGCAGAGATTGAGAAATTTACTGAAGCGGAATTTTCGGAACTAGCCGATTCGGAACTTAGCCGACAAGCCGCTGAAGTTGAAGAGAAAGCAGAAGCTACGTCACTAGAAAATGAGTAGAGACTGATGTCAAAGCTCATTCTGTGGCTGTTTCGCTGCACGAAGTGTGGTGATGCATTTGAGGATCTTGCCAAACCAGATATCTACTGGAGCAAGTGTCCTAAATGCGGAGCGAACGCACGACGTGAAATAACCCCTGTACGGATTGACCGTACTCGAATAGCAGGCACTACGGGTGCCTCGCCAGAGAGTATAGATCACTTCGATAGGGTACATAAACAGCAGAAGATGAAAGAAGAACGATCAATGGCGAACCATGGTGACTATGGCAAAGCGCCGGGATCTGATTAATTCCCTCTGCAACTACGGAGATGTCGTGTATAACGACCTCTAGGAGTACCAAATGGTTAGACTCGTTGATGTCCCCCTTGATAGTGGTAGCTCGACACGAGCTATCGAACAACTAACTGAAGCTGTGAAAGAGTCATCTGAGCAGCAACCGACTAGACAGACTGTGACACAGACAAACGTCCCCGATGTAGACCCCCGCTTTGCAGGGAAGTCCACCGAGGAAATAGTGTCGATGTACAGGAATCTGGAGAGTCATAGCGGTAGACTAGCTAGTCAACTGGGCGAAGCCCGGACTAACCTACATACCATTATCACGGGAAAGAGAGAAAACGATCTGCGGCAGAATGGCGGAGTAACTGAGACTCCGGTCAAGATTAACCCGTCTGATCTGTTGTCAAACCCCACTGAAGCAATCGACCGATATTTGTCTAGTAAGCAATCGCCGGAAGTCAGTGCTTTACAGCAACGACTTGCGCAACTGGAAGGCCAACTAGCTAACACTACATTACGTTTCAATCATCCAAAGGCAGAAGAAGAAACTGCTGATCCGGCTTTCGCAGCTTGGGTACGGCAGACACCTCTCCGGGGGCAACTCGCGCAGCGAGCGGCGAACGGGGATGCAAGCTCTGCGGATATGTTGTTAACGGAATGGCAGCAAGCTAAAGGCTCCGGTAAAGATCCTGTGACTAACGCTTCCGAGCGTGCAAAGGATCTGGCGCAGCGAACTACACTAGAAGGCAGAAGTTCCGGCTCAGAAGGAACGGGTAAAGCGAAGCGCACCTTCAAATCCTCGGATTTGATTGCACTCCGAATGAACGATCCGGATAAGTATGAGAATCCTGCATTTCAAAGGGAGATCACTCAGGCGTATATCGAAAAACGTGTATTGCTCGATCAATAAACAATAATATAATCTTGGAATAATAATAATGGCTACAGCATTAGTTCTAAGCAATGATATTGCAACAAGTTTAACTGGTGGGCCTGGTAGTCCTAACGATGTCCATGCCGCTAATTTCGTTCCAGCACTTTGGAGCGACGAAGTAGTTGCAGTATACAAATCGAATCTGGTTCTTGCCAACCTGATTCGTAAGCTTAATCATAGAGGCAAGAAAGGCGATACTATCCACATTCCGACGCCCGCTCGCGGTACGGCTGTGAATAAAGTCGCACAGAGTGTTGTGACGCTACAACCCTTTGTCGATCAATCTGGCGTTGGTGGTATCACTATCACCATTAATAAACACAAAGAGTATTCACGACTCATTGAAGATATCGTTGACGTGCAAGCGTTGCCCTCCCTCCGTCGGTTCTATACTGACGATTCGGGATATGCGATTGCAAAGCGCGTTGACCGTGATATCAACTTCCAGTTAGGATCTGGCACGACTGTATTCGGCCCTGCCGGTACTTTCATTGAAGATCCGGCGACTGGTAACGTGCTAGCAGCTAGCACTGCTGCTTTGGCAGTTGGCGACGGGCAGACGGTTTACAATCCGTCGGCTAACGCGAACGCAGGTAATGCTACGGACCTTACCGATCTCGGTATCCGGCGTATGATCCTGAAGCTCGATCAAGTTGACGCGCCGATGGCGGCTCGCTATTTGGTCCTCCCTCCGGTGGCGAAGGCGCTTCTGTTGGGTGTTGCGCGGTTTACGCAGCAAGCGTTCACTGGCGAAGCTGGTGCTGGTAACTCAATCCGCAATGGTCTCGTTGGTAACGTGTACGCTGTTGAAGTGTACGTGTCTAACAACATTCCTAACATCTTCGCCACTTCCGGCGCAGTTGGTGGATCGGTTGGCTGGCTCTTGCAGCGTGATGCGACTGTGCTTGTTGAGCAAATGGGTATCCGTACTCAGCAACAGTACAAACAGGAGTTCCTCGCGGACCTGTTTACTGCTGATATGATCTACGGCACTGGTATGTTGCGTGGTGGTTCTGCCATCGGCTTCGTTACTAATAACCTCCTGGACGCATAGTCTAGGTCTGTAGGAGCCCTCGAAAGGGGGCTCCTCTTTCTAATGGCATTCCAACCTTTACTTAAAAATCCATATTGGAAATCCACTCAGAAAATAGCTAATTATGCTATCACTGGGCAGGATTCCCAATCTGGATTTCACAACTTAAATGCTACTGTAAATATTGTTTTGACTCTGCCGAAGGCATTTCCGGGACTATATTACAAGTTTCTCGTAGCGGCGGCACACCAGATTACAGTTACACCGAAGATAGCTACGGATACTATACGCGGTAAAGCCGCTGGAGCATCCGCAGTTAATTCCACAATCGGCTCTTTCTTATCACTGATATGTCTAGTTCCTGGCTTCTGGGAACCTGAAATCAACATCGGACCCTGGTAATGGCTTCATTCACAATGAGACAAATGCTCGTGAAGACTCTCACTAATATAGGTGAGCCGGTCTCCGCTGCGAATGTTCCGCCAGTCGGTCAACCGATAGTAGATCCATATCAACTACAAGTTTGCAACTTCATTAATCATATTAAGGAAGAATGTGAGCAACTCCACCAATGGTCTTCCAGATGGCAGACCTATACTCTCTCCTACACGTCCGGTAATACCACACAACAAATCATCGACCAGGGGGGCTTCTTCTTACCAGCAGGGGCTCAGCCGTGGTCCGGTTCGTCAGTCGTTCGTCAACAGAATCCCAAGATGGGGCGCGAGGTCGCGCTAGTCTTTGATATTACAACATTTGGTATTCCATTCGTTTTGGATGAAATGCCGCTTGCGGATTTGACTTATTACAACACTGTGCTGAATCAGACTCCGGTGCAGTATTCTACTAACTTTGTTGTCCAGGATCTAGGTAATGATAATATCCAATTGCTCATGTATCCCGGGGCTAACGCAACCCGTAATATACAGATTACACTGTACAACCCGCAGCAATACATTGACCCCACTAATGGAACTGGAAATCAAGTTGATATATGGAACACCGGCACCACTGGGATATCCTTTACTACCCCCGTAGCAACGGGTAATACCTCCGCCACGCTTTTAGTACCGTGGCAATTCCCGTCCGGCACGTATCCCACCACATTTAGCGGCGCTAATACAGGTCTAACTGGGATCGTAAAACAGACAGTTAATGCAACATTCGTAAATGGAGCTACGACCTGTACTTGGACGCCAGCGCTTACTTCTAATCTTTATTTACCACAAGTAGTCGTCCAGGGCTTCTTAAGTGGCGGCATGGGTGCTGATTCACCGATTATTATGCCGAATCGCATTATTGAACTAGGTGCTGCCTGGTACGCTCTATCGGAGCGCGGAGAAAGCCTTGGCGCTAGCTCTATGTTCTCTGAAGATAAATACCGCCGGGCTATGGATGATCTCATGGGAGCCGATAAGAGTTCTCAGGGAGATTTAATGATGGTAGTCGTGTAATGACAATACAACAGTCGCTTCAGCAGACTCTCGCGACTGTACTCCCAATTGACCAGGTCCAGCCAATTGACTTCGTCATGCCGGGAGGTCGCGGTTTAAACACCGTAGAAGCTGGTACATTACTTGATCCGAGCTATTGCCTCGTCGCTACGAACGCAGTTATAGATGTATCTGGTAGGTTAGCCGCAAGACAGGGCGCTAATCCAATAACATTTGAGTCCAATACTCTATTATTCGCGTCCGCTCCGTCTGGATCATCTGCTACGCTAGCGACTACCTGGCAGCAGCCATCTGGTCCGTATATAGTAACTTTCAGCACGAAAGAGGTTCGTAGAGCTACGTTTACGAACGGTTCCGCGACGATTACATGGACAGGAGCCTTAACTACTTCCCCGACGACATTATTTTCAGCTTCTGCTGGCGCATCGCAGAGTATCACGTTTACGGTACCTCCAACCGGAACCGCGGGGATGCTAACTGCTAACTGGACGCAAGCTACCGGACAGTACAGCGTATTCTTTAGTGACGGAGAGAATCGCTCAGTATTACTGACGAACGCCTCTACTGCGGCATCATGGACACAAACATTATCCGGTACGCCGCAAGTAACGGCTACGGTAATCTTCTCGATTCAGGGGCTAGCCGAATATAATCAAGGCGGCGGAGTTTACCAGCAAATTCTGTCATGGGCTGGTGGAATATCCAACAATCCGAATAACCCAACTAATAATCTTGGAGGCTCCGTAAATGTCTCAAATGGCCGCTGGTTCTTCCAAAACTTCAACAATAAGGCTATCGGCTTCCAGTTCGGGCAGAAGCCGATTGTCTACACAGGTACGGGAACCTTCGCCACTGTCGTTGAGAGCGCAGGTACTGCGCCGACTGGCGGAGTCGGTTGTGCCGCCTTCGGGCGCGTATGGGGAGTCGATGCGGACTTACAGACCATCAAATACTCCGGGTTACTTGATGAAACGGACTGGAGTCTAACAGATGGTAATGCCGGACTTATTGACATGCACACAATATGGTCTGATGGCACGGACCAAGTTACGGCAATCTTCGCATTTAATGCGGCTCTCGTTGTCTGCGGCACAAAACATGTCATATTCTTCACAGACGGAAGAGGCTCTATGCTTGGCATGGACCCGACTCAAGCATATGTTTTCGACATGCTCGCTGGCACCGGCTGTCTCTCTCAGTGGACCGTAGATCATGTAGGTGAGGCGGATGTCCTCTTCCTTTCGCCTAATGGATTACAGAGTCTCCTGCGGCTCACACAGAATCGCAATAACCCTGTAGAGACGCTAAGCAAATATAACCGCGATACACTCCTCGGACAGATTCAGGCGGAAGTACCAGCTAATATCTCTGGATGCTTTAACAATCTAACGGGTTTCTACATACTCGGATTGCCTAATAGCGGAGTTACGTGGTGTTTCGATCAGCGGCGAAAATATATTGACACGCAGCAAGAACTCAATTCGATCACTACTACATGGACGATGGCTCTCACAGCCTGCGTCTCTCTTAATACTAATCAACAATTATTCATTTGTAGAGCCGGACAGGGCACAGTCTGCAATTATTCCGGGTTCGCTGATGAATTCGCCACATACCAATGGGCGTATCAATCCCCCTGGATGGATTTAGGGCCGCAAGTAGCTCAGCGACTGAAGATGCTGAAGCGTCTCTTATTGATTTTATTCACTGCTGGTGGAGCTTCCTTCACGGTGACTTGGAGTGTAGATTTCAGTACTACACTAGGTAGTGCGACGCAGACGGTTGCGTCATTCGGAACTAACTCTCAGTATGGTCTCGGACAATATGGCATCGCTCAGTATGGCGGAGCTAGTAATCTTTATCCCTGGAAATACGCTGCACATATAAAGGGACAATACTTTCAACTCGGATTAACAACAATAGTAAGTGGTGTGTTTGCATTACAGCAGACACAGTTCGCTACGAAAATAGGCCGGATAGCATAAGTGGCAAATTACGTTCAGACAACTTTCTTCACACCTAAAGATACTTTGCCGACTACAAATCCGGCAAAGACTATCTTCGGCTCCGCTTATGACGTAGAATTTGGTAATATATCCGCTGCGATAGCTACTAAGTACGACAATACGACTACTGCACCATCCTTGTTATCACTTACAGTGGGCACGCCTACTGGCGGTAATCTCGGTGCCGGATCAATTAATGCACAAAGTATATCTGTTAATAATGTTGCCGTATTAACTGTAGGTGGTGGTGGCTTCGTTTCTTCTATAACCGGAACGGCTAATCAGATCACGGCTTCCGCTAGTACCGGCGCAGTAACCTTAAGTCTCCCCCAGAATGTAGTTATTCCAACTCCGGCGAACGGCACCGCGTTAACTGTTACAGCAGTCAGTACTGGTCTAGCTATTCGGGCAATAGCCGGACCAATTGAAATAGATAATAATCTGCTGCCTTTAGTTGTTTTAAATGCGTCAGGGGCTAATTTTGGATTTCTACAAAATCAAACTTCAGCTTCATGGAGTTTAGCGTACGGCGGTACTTTTGCATCTCTAGGTACGCCGGTTCTTACGTGGACTGCGGCTGGTGGTGTACAAGTTGGCGCACCGACTGGTGGTGATCAGGGTGCCGGTACTATTAATGCTACGGGATATTTTGTTAATGGCGCAGCCTTCGCAAGCGCGACGACAGGATCATTTACCGCAGGTACGACAGGATTAAGCGGCGCAACTATTGCGTGTAACTGGACTAAAGCAGGCACAATGGTGGTTATGCGCACCGGGGTTCCTAGTACTGAAGTAAGCAGCACTACAGGCTTTACGATTACTGGACTTCCTGCTGCTATCCAACCGACAACCGCTAAGTATGCAGCAAATACGACTGTTGGCCTAAATAATAGCTCCGTCACACCTAATATCACTGCGCTTGTCAGTGGTAGCACTATCACCCTCGGCATTAATGCCGTAGCTGCTGCCTGGACTGCTTCTGGTAATAAAACTGTGGGCGATGGTACTAATGGGGCAATATTTGTGTGGGATACAAACTAATGTTGTCGCGACAATACTATGGATAATCCACAACATCATCATATTGGCGGCTGGTTCGCTTTGATTAGTATTGGAGGAGCCGCTGTTGTGAAATTCGTGTCGGACTACTCTAATTTCTTCTCCGGGGTAGCTAGTATATTGACAGCGCTCGCCGCTGGTTTAAGTATTTGGTTTACATTGCGGCGTAAAAAGCCGCCGCAATAACAGTTGAGCCGTAAGGCTCGGATCGGGCCGTCCATACAGGTTCCTCTCCTCCTATATGCCAACGGCCTGGTCCTCTAAATGACAGTTAAGGTAGTAGATCCCGGTGCTAATGACACACCTTCCGCTGGTGAACACCAGCTTGGAATGGGCCAGGCTCCTCCCGGCTCAAAAGATCAGAATCAAAATTACGGCGTACTAAGTCCGCAACAGGCGCAAATATATAACCAGTCTGAGTCTAATGTTCTCGGGACTGTCGGATTAACGCTAGATCAGTATAATAAATTAGCTCAAGCTAATGCAATTCCTGCTGCTCTGCAACAGAAGATAGATTCCGCCTCGAATCAGAATTATACGAATACGGTTACACCGGATACGTGGCTGGATAAGCTGGCGTCCACAACGGCATTAGGGATGTCTCTCGGTGTAGCTACTGCTGGACTCGGTTCTTTTATAGGTCCCGGTTTAGGAGCTACTCTCGGTACGACAGGCGGAGGAATCGCCACAGGAGCTATTACAGGGGCAGCAGGTGGTGCCCTGGGTTCTGCATTCACAGGACAAAATATCGGTAAAGGAGCCCTTGTAGGGGGCGTTACAGGCGGTTTGGCCGGAGGGCTTAATCCGGCCTTACAAAGCGCCGGACTAAGTCAAACTGGCGCAGGGATGGTAAGTGGAGCGGCTGGCGGAGCCCTTAGAGGGGCTATAACAGGTAATCCCCTGGCCGGAGCCATATCTGGCGGCGTATCCGGAGGTCTTTCTAGCGCTAACAGTCAACTCGGTGGTAATGCCCTTACTGGAGCCCTAGCAGGTTTCGGGGGCGGACTCGCCTCAAATGCAATAAATAGAGCGATAACTCCGGGTCCTGGTGGACCCGCAGGACAGAATAGTATGATGGGCGGCGGTTCAATAAATCCAGGGCAAGGGGCTGCACAAAATCCCTATAGCGGACTCAGTTCGCAATTCGGCGGGTTATTCGGCGCTGGAATGGGTATTGCATCCAATAACCAACAATCTAATTTACAGCAAAATGCGTACACTACTGCGGGTAGCGCAGCTAATTATAATCCCTTCAATTTCAACGGTCTCGGAGGGATGGGTTCCAGCTTCTCAAACGGCACAGGAACGCTCTCTGCTGGCGGTTTTAATCCGGCTGGTTTCCAAGGTTTAACGAATACTGCTCTCGGATCTGCCGGACAATTCGCAGGAGGCGGCTTACCGCAGGGGGTATCTCAAGCGGGGGGGAACTTCATGTCTGCTTTGGGCGGAGCCCAAGGTAATGCCGGAATGGGTGCTGCTGGCGGACTCGGAATGTTCAACCAGGGGGCTAATCTAGTTGGCGGAGCGAATGGCTCTTATAATTCCGCTTATAATAATTCCCTTAGTGCAGCGCAGCAAGCCTTACAACAACCTCTGCAACAGCAATATAACGCGCTGCGCAATCAGCAATTTGAAACGGGCATGTCAGGCACTAGTGGCGGCGGACTGCAGACGCAGGCATTCGCCACGGGTATGGGTCAGGCAGAATTGCAAGCACAGCAGAATGCCGTATCACAGGCTAACTCGGCGCAAGGCATAGCCCTCGGCTACGGCTCTAATCTGATGAACTCCGGGCTTAATCAGTTCAGTAATTTCAACACGCAAGGTGCTGGATTCGCCGGACAAGGTTTAAACACGCAGATGGGCCTCGGGAGCTATTCACCACAATTATCGTCTTTGTACGCTAATTTGGCTAACACAGGCGTTTCTGGCCTAGGCGGCGTCCAAGGGATGGATACGCAACTTGCGCAGCTAGGCTTGCAGGGAATGCAGATCGGTGGCAATAACATGAACAACGCCGCACGAACGCAAGGTGGGATAGCGCAGAACAATAATTATACTAATCCATTTGCTGGCTACGCTACAGGAGTTAATTCGCTATTCGGGAATAGCGGAGGCCCGGGAGGCGGAATACTTGGCAATTTAGGATCATCCTTAAGTTCTCTGTTCAGCGGCATGGGCGGGAATAATAATTTCAATCCGAGTAACTTAAGCGGCAATGGGGGACAATTACAAACAGGTGCGCTAGATGCTACAGCACCAACTTTCGATTTTAGCAATATTGGTAACAATGATAATCAATACGGCTATAGTTGGGATGGCACGACTACCGGATACTAAATATGGCGCAGCAGAATTTAACTGATGATGGGGTTGATCTCGGACCGACTCCGGAGGATGTAGCTTCTTCCGAGCAGAATCAATATGAACAGCAGATGAAAGGCGGTTCCGTGCAACGGAACATGGCTAACATCTCTCGCGGTATGCAACTTGCTCAAGGCGGCGGACCGCAGATGGCGAGAGCGCAGAACGTGCAATCCCGTCTACAGGCGATCCTCTCGGATGTTAATCAAGGAGCAGATCCTGACGAAGATCCGCTTACTAAGCAGATGCGCATTGCTAAGGCGCTTTCTGTCGGTATGATTGATGTAGCGCCGCAGATAGCGCTACAAGCCAATCAACAGGCGCAGAGGATAGCGCAAGCACAACAGCAACAGAAGCTGCTTTCTACACAACAGCAAGCCGCACAAGCTAATTTAGACCAGACACAGTTTAAAGATAAAGTTCAACAAATTACTGGACAGATTGTATTCGCTAAGAAGAGCGATGACGGCGGAATGGAAGCGTACGCTACTGTAAATCCTTCAGATCCTGACTATCAGAATAAAATAGCACAGATTCAAGCGAATGCAGCTAAGGATGGTGTCCAAGTCATACCAATGACCTCTGATAGTTTTGTTAATGGTAGACAAGCAGTAGCGCAAACACAAGCGCAGGCACGGCAATACGCTGCCGATCAAGCTGCACAAGCTCGTCAATACGCATCAGATCAAGCCTTACAAGCAGCTATGATACGTGCGGCACAGAGCGGTCATATGATGACCGGCAATCAGGCTATGATGACTAAGCGCGTTATGACAGCCGTGGATCTAGGAGCAGGAGCGCTTACTAATATAGCGGCGTTACCTTTCGGCTCGTCCGCAGGTAATTACTTCGGTATGGGTGCTGCCCCTGGCGAGAGTGTATTCAAGTCATCATTCGATTCGCTACGTAATAAAATAACGGACTTGGATAATCAACGTTATTCTGCGATTGCTTCTCAATTAGAGCGTAATATTGCTACTGTAGAAGCACAGGGCGGATTACAGGGCGCTCAACAAATGTCTAAAAGCATTGCAGAGACGTTGAAGATTCGTCCGGGCGATCAAGCCATGACTGTGCTTACTAAACTCGCAGATGTTAGACGTATCTTTGAGGATGGTACGAAGCTTTATATGGCTGATCCATCTATTCCGCCTGAACTAAAGAGTGTCGTACAAGAAAGTCTCGATTCAATGCGTAAGTCCGTACCATATAGTGTACATGATGTTACAGCATTCCTCGCCGCGCAAGATAAAGACCATAAATTAACTTTCACTCAATACGCGGCGCAGCGCGGACTCGGCGCGGAAACTAAAGCTCCCGGCGGCGGCGACGGTATGTCGCCTGATGGTAAGATTTCTATGGACGACGGCTCCGGTAATATTTATCATATACCTTCTGGAATGGCGGCGCAATTCCGTGCGGATCATCCGAATGCTAAATCAGTAACTACGGCCACTCCCTAATGGCGGAAATTGATTGGTCACAGTACGCCGCTGGCGGACCTCCGGAAAATGTCGATGTAGTCTCGCAGGGAGAGGCTAAACTACGACAGACAGGTTATCTGGCGAATGGCAAGCCTGCTCCGTCCGCTATGGTTGTGGACATGAACACGCCGCCTCCTCGCGGCGGTCCCGGACCTGTGGACTGGTCTAAGTACGCTGCTACGCCTCCCAAACAGCCGGAAGCAGTTTCCCAACCAGACGCTGATAAATACGACTTTACTAATGATCCGGAAGGTGCCCAACAGCGTCTTATGGGAGATCTCGACCCTCGCGGTTATGCTCGTGGGGCCATCCGTGGTGCGACAGCCCCCGCGACTATTCCAGCAGACGTAGCTATCTGGGTAACTAATAAAGTACGGAAAGTGCTAGATCCGGAAGCCTCTACATTAGATACGGATGCGAGCGACGTACTCGGCACTGTGATGGACAAAATGGGACTTAAGAAGCCCGAAGGCCCCGGTGGAACCGCCTCAGAACTAGCAGGTGGATTGATTGGTGGAGGACTTAACCCTAAATTTGCTGCGGACATCAATCCTGGGAAGTGGTGGTCCTGGGCTAATCCTACTTCTCCAGTGAATAATTCCGTACTCGGAGATGCTGTACGCCAGACTTTAGGTGTGCCATCAAAACCGGGGGAATACGGAGTAACCGCAGAAGTTATGGCAGCAGCGCAAAAGGCTTATAAGGGCGCGCTGGATATTGGTCGTAATGCCGCCACAATCTTCCAAGATAATCCACGTACTATTGCTACTTCTCTCGCATCTATAGCGCAGGATGCCGGATATGAAAAAGATACACTAGTTGAACTATTGAAGCGTCCTGAAGTAACCAAACTATTCCGTATCTTTCAGGATGGCCGCGCTACCACAGAACAATTAGGTAATGCCTCTTCCGCGCTCGGCTCCGCAGCCGCGTCAGTTTCTGATAGTATTCTACGAAATACCCTATTTAAATTTAGGGATTTCGCTGAGGATGCTATCAAAAGCTCACTTTCGCCGCAAGCAGGTGCGCTCTATGAACAAGGCCTGCAAAAGTTCAAGGCATATCAGCAAATTTCGAACTCCGGCGCACTGAACACGACTACTGGAGAGTTCAATCCAGTTAAATTTCTTAACTCCATAAAAAATGACGCAGACTGGATAAACGGCTCTAATCAGAGTCCGCTATATCAAGTAATGCGCCATGTGGAGGCCGGGCAAAAGGTCGTAGATCAGATGTTAGATAGCGTCACAGGTAAAATAGGTTATGCCCTTAGAACCGCTGCTAAGTCTATTCCGGGAGTTGCTCAATCTATTGTTCAACGAGGTATTCCGGAAACGATGCGACAAATAGCTAATCATCCGGGGTTTTTACAGAGTTTAGGAGGTAACCCAGATGCCGACGCCAATAACGTTTCAAATAGCCCTGGACAAAATCCTTAAAGAAGAGAAAGGTTATGTCAATGACGCGCAAGATCCGGGCGGCGAGACGAATCTTGGCATATCTAAACGTGCGTATCCGGATTTGGATATTAAATCGCTCACTCCGGAAACTGTTGCGCCGATATACAAACGAGACTACTGGGATCGGCTAGATGCCGATAATCTGCCTAGCCCTCTGAACTATGTTGCGTTTGATTGCGCTGTGAATCAAGGTCCTGGAGAGGCGGCAATCCTAATGCGAGCCGCCAGTAGTGTCGGGGCGCTATTGCGGCTGCGACTTGATCGATACCGCCGGTCTCCTCATTGGGATCGGTTTGGCGCTGGCTGGTCGTCTCGTCTCGTGGATGTTGCATCGTTTGCTCTTGATAGTCTTGTATAGGAGGGGGTATGGTTATAGCGGATGTAGTAGCGGGGATTCTAAAGCCGATATCTGATGTTATAGATCACGTCACAGTATCGGGTGAGGACAAAGCCAAGTTGCAGTTAGCGCAACTGTCCGCGTCGCTTCAGGCAGCGACGGCTGTTCAGAATTATGAACAGACACTCCTGGATGGTCAGTTGAAAGTGATAACAGCCGAAGCGTCGTCTGGAAGTTGGCTAACTTCATCTTGGCGACCGATAACAATGTTAACGTTTCTTGGACTAGTAGTGTGCGATTCGTTTGGTTGGTTGCATTCTCCTCTAGCCCCCCAAGCCTGGACTCTGCTTCAGATAGGGCTCGGTGGATATACTGTAGGTCGCTCAGTAGAGAAGGTGGCTGTCCCGTTAGTGCGGGCTCTGACGAAATGACAATTTGTGTTTGCAAGAATATCTCCACTAGACAGATTGCTATTGCCGTATCAGACGGCGTTAATACTCTACATGATCTTATTCAAAAGCTCGGTATTGGCACAGGTTGTGGTACCTGTGTAAACGAAGCAGCCCGCGTATTGCGCGCACTAAATAATCCGTATGATCGACTTATCTAAAGTTCAGTCCAATATAGCTGCGGCTGCCGGTAATGTTCCAGTCCGTAAAGTAGTCGTCCTTAAACGCGGCAAAGATGGTCTATTCATACAGCCGACGACTACCGGGCCTGAATATGAATTTGAGGAAGCTCACCGTAGAATGGCCTTCGCTGAAGGCTACAAGTACGCTGACGAGACTACTGGAAACACACGAACCTTCGATCCGAAAGGGAATTATAAGTGTGGTGAATGTAATAAAGCTGATGGGGAATATTGTCTATTCGTCTGTGAGGATGACAAACCACTAGAAGCTATAGAGATTGATAGAAAGGCAGGCTCATGCGGATACTGGGAAAATCTCTGTGCTGGCGATCCTGAACTAAAGAACCCACAGAAACCGGAGACTGTCGCTGTATATGGCGTAGCCAAAAATGGAGAGGGCTTCGGCTGTCATCGTTGTCCGTTCGCATCTAAGGCGTACGCAAAAGATAGCCGAGGACGGGAGTTATATTGTGGAAAGGGATCATTTAGAGTCGCCTGGAACGCATGCTGTGAGCTTAACGGCGCTGCCACTAAATAGCTCCTCACGACTTACAATCATCCCTTTTGGTATGCGCGCCCTCGTATGCGTTTGCCCATCATCGGATAGATCCATTGCTAGTGTAACATTCTTTTCTGTCTCTTTGATGACCCACCCAACACTCTGAATAACGGAGTTCTGGGTGTCCACATCATCAGGATCTTGCCAGCCGCCATCCTGTTCTCCGCCAGCGTCTTCCCATGTTATCAGTTCAATTTTCATAATAACAAGTATCCATAATAATAAAAATCAGGGGCTCTTTTGAGCCCCTTTTATTTACTTGTGTGTCAACGGCGGAATAGGAGGTAAAGACTGAATGAACTCATACATACTAACGGCTATTGAGAACAATTGGTGATACACTCGCCACTGATACACGTTCGCTGCTAGACTCAGGCTCAGTAATCCCCCCGAGAGCCACAGCCAATGATTGCCACTTCGCAAAATCTTTTTTCGCCAAAAAGACTTCTTTCGTATATTCACGTAGTAATTCCTCGGCGGCTTCTAGCCGCTGTTTAGCGTATCCTAGTTGATCTTTAACATATTCTGTCGGGTCTCTAGATACTGATTTAGCTCTTTCAGTTGGTCTTCCCACTGCTTCTGCTCGTCGGGACTTAGAGGTAGCTGAAGGGCTAATTTCTCGAACAACGTCCACTTCCACGACATCTTCCATCTGCTCCTGTTGTATCCTCTTAAGCCGCTCCTCAGCGGCTTTTTCATTTGCGTCCCGCAATCCCTGAGTAGCGCGCCCAATGATCGCTGCCTTGACTCCCTCTACCCAGGATAGGGTTACTTTCTTCTTATGTTCCTGAGATATCCAATCAGAGACGATGTTCTCTGTACCATCCTCCGGAATGTAGATGAACTGGAACTGTCCATTAGGATTGACATTCTCTCGCGTTCTCGCCAGAATATCACCGTCATTAAGGTCTGACGGTTCAATACCTGGTACGGATGTATCCCCCATATTCACGAAGGCTGCTAGATCTTCTTTATTGGTACCGGCTAACATAGTACCCTGTGCCATCTTTCCTGCCATAGATTACCCCGTAAGCATTGCTCGTCGTTTTATAAGCGGAATGAGAAGGATTTTACCACGTGACCACTTTCCACAATCCTGACAATGGTACCGCTGATACTTCCCCTGCTGTAGGACAGTGAAACCCCTATGTTGTATGTTCTTTGAGCCGCAGTTGGTGCAGCAAGATTCCTCAGAATATGTTCCCAAGTTCGGATGACCCACAATCCAAGGTAGAAGGCGTTTATATACTTTTTCAAGAGAGATAATATCCTGTATGTTATACCGTTTCATAGCGCGGAAAGCTGCGGGATTGCGTTTAAGACACTCCCGCCACATTTCAAAGCCGGGGAACTCCTTATGGTCACTCTTAGGTGAATCCGTCAGATAGGCTGCTAACCATTCCAGCTTATTAGAAGTGAATGCTGCGACCTTCTTAGCCACGATCTTAGTATCCACCACGCGCACAGGGGAATAAGGCTTTATCCCTTTCATTATCATTCGTGCGTTAATCTTCTTGATGTCGAACTGTTTGCCGTTCTGTGCTACTACAATATCAGCTTCATCCAGTAGTTCATATAGACCATAAAGCAAACTAGTGTCGTCGCGAATATCTTGGCGTTCTCTAGTATCTGCGTAGTAAATACGGCTCTCGCCGAGAAACTTACCTGCGTAGGATAGCACGGACCATTCTTTGATGATCTGATTAAGCCCTATATTCTGTTCCCAGATTCCCCAGGAATAGCCTTCTAGCGGAGTAGTCTCAATGTCTAAGAATAGGATTTTAGGTCGTAGCGACGACTTATGTTTTTGTGTTTGCATTGCGTTCCTCAAGTTCTCGGAGAATCAATTCTAAGCGAGCGCAACTATTCCAAGCTACTTGCGCCGCATGAAGGACTTCCTCTCCGAGTCCTCCTGGTCCATTATCAGTTTCAAAATCATCCTCAACCAGCAAGTGTCTTGTCAATGCAGCGCCGTAGCGCTGCCTTCCGTTGGGCACCGATTCCCACCCCTTCCATGAGTACTTTCTCGCTCCCAATTCCGATACTCGTGCTATTGCCTTCAACGCTCTTGGGAAGTACTGAATGGCCCCACGCAGGACGTCCACTTTCCCGGCGTCTAGCTTTGCTCCTGGTGCGAAGGACTGTAGACCCCCTGGATCTTTCTCTAGCGGCTGCGAGCTTGGACTTTGTACGACTATAGAGCCCTCTAGGAGTTGTTTGTTTGCAGATCCGAGTTCCCCCGATTGCAGAAGAAACTTCATACTCTACGACCCTTTCTGGATGGTTTACGCCTGACAACTCTCTTAGGCTTTTGCGTAAGGCTTTGCTTAGTTTTGAGTTCATTGATTACACTTTCCTTTTCCACCAATTGCATCCGCATAGCAGCAAATTGCTGGCGTGTTTCCGACATTAGTAGATCTTGATCCCGCTGCCGCATGTTCTCATATTGCCGCGTACTATATCGCGGCTTATTTAGCCGCCGCTCTAGGAGCCACACACGTATACGTTGTATCATTTCCATTCCTTCGGCACTTCATGGTGCCAGATAGCTAACTTCCAATTAGGACAGAACTTCTTGAACCACACAGTTATGCTGCCTTTGGTACCGGAGGCTCTGAAGTCTGTGGCGAATAGGAAACGGAGATCAACATTCGCGTGCGTTTTATAGATACTACGGAAAAGCGAACGTTCACGAGGTCTAAGGTAGCCCTTAACTTCGACGTAATATCCGACGGCTTTATGTTTACTATCACTGGGAATAACAAATAAGTCCGGAGTATAATGCCTTTGTTGACCAACGTCAGTTCCTCCGCAACTTGTGCAGGAACCGTTCCGTATGGGACTAGTGTAGGCCAGCGTATTACTTTTCGTTGTACGATAGACTTCGGCGGGAGTTTTCTTGAAGGTTGCATAGACCTCATACTCGAATTTAGAGTCGAACTCTTCTCCATCTGGCGATAACCATCGTCGGTCAGAGCGCTTAATACCTACTCTTGTGCCCTCCACCGTAGCGCGCTTAACTCGCTTCTTCGGCCTAGAGATTGGCATACAACACGTCTTTTACCCATTCTCGGCTCAGTTCTGTGATACCTGCTCCGGTATGGTACTCATATATCGGCTTGCCTGTGAGTAGGGCTACAATGACTTCAAGCTTAGCTCCGCGTGACCTCTGCCAGTTAGGCAACAACGCAACCCCGTCTACAAGATCAGCGACAATCTTTACATCGCGGGCTAATATATCTGCCCAAGTCTCTCCACCGATCTTGCCGTTGACCATCTTTCCGTCTTTACTGGCGAGTGCTTCCTTCTTGATAGTATCACTATCTTCTTCTGCTGGACTTATAATATTCATACCTTGTGCGCGAAGCGTCGCCGCTGCTTCCGTAAATGCTGGAATATTGTACTGCGGGATATTGGACATCGGCCCCGCTATATATAACTTAGCCACTTAACCTCCTGTTGGATAGACATCGCCATTTATGGCGATCTTATAATCTTCATACGGGGCTACCCATCTACGATAGAATTCCGCTTTAGCGGCTTCTAGCGCACCTATAATATCATTAAATCCTTGATAGTTATTATGCGCCTTTGCATAGTCAAGTATTTCGACAGTAAGCGAGTAATTTAGTTCCCCCGCAGTATCAGGAGCCCTTCCCTCTAATATTTCGCGGCGCTTTTCCGGTTCAATATACGGCATCTATTCCTCCCAGGGGAGAGTTTCGTTCTCCAGCGGCGGATCAAGTTCGTCTGCCCTCTTCTGTAACTCCGCATCAATCTTGAGACTGAGTGTTACTAAGTCCTCAGTCGGCCAGTCGGCTATGTCTAGTGTAACTGGAGGGAAAGTGTAATCTGAAATAATCTCATTGAAGGTTTCATCATCATTCATCGTCTTTCTCCGGTTCATATCCAGGTAACCATCCGTGCGGCGTCCCCGGAGGATTCCAGAGTTGCCCTTCATAATGCTGTAAGAAAACTAGGCGTGCTGTCTCTAAGGCAATGGCTTCGGCGTCACTACGTGCATACGGACAACCGGCTCTAGTCGTGCTCGCCTCGTAAGCAGCGACAATCGTTCGCCAGATGGCGGAGTCTCTAGGTTCTCGTCTGATATCATATACAGATATCTCTGAATTGAGGACATGCTTAGTTCTTGTATTTGTTCGAACTGTTGAATGTTCTATTGTCCTACTGGACGCCGAGGCTCGACCGTCACATCGTAAGTCCGAATAGATCCGCCGTACCAGTTGTTTAGCTCGCGCCGCCCCCAGCTTCCAGCATCCCGGTATACCATCTGTTGCGTCTCCTGAAAGGCACTGTTCCCAGAAGAATTGCTCAGATTCTGTGTCGGTTGTGGCATAAAAAACTCTCTTAAGATAATTGAAATGTTCGCCGGGTATCTGATCTAAATCTTTATCAATCGTCGCAATTATGTAGTCTTCTCCGTCAACCAGGCATTTATGCGCGAGAATGCTACATTCGTCATCTGCTTCACGTCCGTATACGACAATCCCGCCCCATGAGCCAGTAATGTAATCCCTAATTCTTTGGTACCAGTAGGGCTTGTGTAGAGGATCTCGATTTCCCTTATATGGAAACCTGGTCGCAATTGCCTCTCTAAAATTTCCAGGTCCACTGAGGATGGTGGTAATTCGACTGAACTCTTCTATTCCGTAGTGCTCTCGGATTTCTTTTTCGATTGAGAAAAGTTTAGTTCTAACTGCTGCAATTGCGTTCTCCTCAGTATCCGGGATCACTCGCCGCTCTTTCTCGATGACTTCAAGTTGCGGATTGTCTTGCAGATACTTTTGCATTCGCTTACCGGCTGTAGTGCCGTCGTACGGAGCAAAATACGCTTCCGTAATCTCACCTGTCTCCTGGTCCTCCGTGACGAGATGATAAGCTGTAGTCTCTGCGGAGAAGCCGCAGCTATAGACGAGAGGGTCAGCGTCTATGATTAAGTGCAAGCCTTATACTCCCATCTCCAAATACAACCTTCTTGTTGGCGGCGCTTAACTGTCTCCAGCCAACGGCATTCCTGCGTATCTGTCATCCGCGTAGGCCACCAGGTAAAATAATCATGCCATTCATGTACGTAATCCAGATATATGCGCCAGGCTTCTTCCTTTGACGGTCCGCAGTTGAACTTCATATTAAGTCACCGGAGGAGGCGTTACAACAGCCGCACGAGTATCCGGCGTAGGCGGAGAAGAGAAGCCATTAATCTCCCCTGTCCGCGTCTTACCGAGAGCTTGCTGCTGCGTCTGCATAGCGCATACCATCAACCAGAGGGCATAGCCGCGCATCTCAATGACTCGCGTCTTGCGATTCACTAGGATGTACATATCCTGCCCGGTAGACGGCGTAGCTTTCTCTATCGCTAGATAATAGTCCGCCGTCTGCGTCTCCAGGCCAGATATTTCCACTCCGCGCCACGGTAGTCTTGATGACACTGCGCTTACGCGCTTTTTACTCGTCTTTTTCGTCGGCATCATTTTCACCGGGGACAATGATTTCTTCTTCATCGGCGGCACCTTCATCAGTGACGGATTCTAGGATACGCTGCGTTTCCGTGTCCACGTAGAAGCGAACAGTGAGTTTGTCAATGAGCGCCATGATCTCTTCATATCGCTTCGCTTCGCCCGCTTTAGTTTGAGCGCCGCTGACAGGTAGAGATTTTGTCTCCACCAGGAGCTTAATGACGTCAATAGCTGCATTTCGTGAGCTTTGGTAGTGAATGGACGCTTGCGTGCTAATAGCTGATCCGCCAGTAGACTGGCCTGCTGTGCTCGCGCTAATCTTAGCAGGTGCGTTCTTGAGAGGCTTAATCCCTTTGACATCCCAATACCCCGCGTCATTCTGTTCAGCCATTAGTGCGACGTAGTCGCCTTCCTTTACGTCGGGTTTATCAAAACCAGCGCCGAACCACTGCTCAAGTTCCACGCCGTTTTCATCAGCTAACTTAAGCGAATACAGCGTATACGGCTTGTATGGGGGGCGTTTACCCTTACCTGTCTTAACTGCAATCTTTGCGACGAAACCTTTAAAATCAGACATTTACTTTCTCCTCTCTATTTGTCCGTTAATACATTCGTAACGTTCTTCAATTCCTTCACTCCAGTGTTCCCCGATCTTAATGCCCGTACCCAGAGGTACGTCAAAATCAAGCCCGTAAACACTGATAAGATACCGCAGAACACATGGGCCAAAAGCCTCAGTAGCGATTCTGCGAAAATCGTCCGCATGATCCGGATGAATCTCGCATACCAGGGAATCATGTACTGTGTTGATTGGTATGATGACGCCATCTAGACCTTCTGCGCGGACCATATGCCAAAAGTAGGTAATAGCAATTGGGATGATTTCCGCTGTAGCCAGCGCCTGAATCGGGTAATTGTATATTGCAGAACCGTTATTAACGTAACCTGTTGAGGACATCCGGATATTAGGCCAGTAATACCGCATTCCCCAGGGGGTTGTGAGATACTTGCGTTCAAGGACTTCATAGACCCAATTCTCCTGGACTTTCGCTAAATCAGGGTACCGTCGTTTAAACGCTTCGTACCAGCGTTCCTGCGCAGGAGTTCCCTTTGAGCCTCCATACAGCGGTTTAAACGTCTCAGGCTTAGCAGATTGTCGTCTAGCAGACGCCACTTTGTCTCCTGCCAGATACGCCTCTCGTAGTTTAGTGTACGGTTCCTCATACATTGCCGCCGCTGTTACGCAATGGGCGTCGAATTCTGGGTCTGCAATGTCAGCCCTTGCTTGGCGATCGTTTCCAAGGAAGGCGGCGACGCGGAATTCGAGTTGTGCTCCATCTGCTTCTCCAATAAGCCAGCCATCTCTTCGAGCAGCGAATAGACGTTTAAAATCTCTCGGTATATTCGTGAGTTGGCAGGATTTACTTCCTTTGGCTGTGGTTTGGATCGCAATGCCAGTTGAACTAAGCCGATGCGTTGCCGTAATTGATTGGTTAAACTCGGCGTGGAATGTCCCGCTATGTTGCTCACATATTTCCTTAAAGTAATCGAGGTTCTTGGATATGGCAGAACCTATTTTAGATAACTGCTTCTTTAATGCTAGAAACTCAGTTTGCTCTTTGGTCGTTGCCTTAAGTTTTTCAAGCGCTTTAGCACTTGTTTGTCTGCCTCCGCTTGGAGTTCTCTTAGGTTCTCCTGAGCGATCTCTAAGTTCTTGAAAGCGGAGTACGTCATAGACATACGCAGCGACCTGCTTGGAGCTTCGCCAGTTAATTCCACCAGTAAGTCTATTAAATCCTTCCGTAAGCTCTCTAAACTTAGCTGAGTATTCTGTATAGACTTCTTCAACGCGAGTCTTGTCAAGATGGCATCCTTCCTTTTCTATGCCCGCCAGAAGAGGGGTGAGAATACAGCGCGTATACAAGACGCCAAGCCGACCGCTATCGTAAAGCTGTCTACGCTGATCCAGAAATAACTGTTCGGTAGTTCTAACATCTTGGCGACATCTATCTAAGACCCATTTCTTAGGCATCTGCGAAACTTTAACGTCATTACCCATCCACAGATCAACAATCGGATCTTTGCGAGGATATCCGCGTCTCGCACAACAGGCATCGAGACTAATACTCGTCGGTCGGACGCCGGACTCGATATCTCCGGATACAAGGTTACCGAGTAGGACGTATTCGGCGAGCATCGTATCGAACCCGAGGATTTGTCCGATATCGACACCGATGCGCTTAAGCCAGCCGTATTCATATTTGAGGTTGTGCCCGACAACAAAGTCTACCAGCCGAAGTGATTCAACAAGACGTGTTTGGTCGAACTCACTACCCCAATAATGACGAATAGGCCCCCCAGAAGCCCGCCAGCAAGCAAGCTGCAAATGATTACGAGAATCGAGTGCTGAACCGAAGCGTCCATCATTTACCTCCGTTTCAAAATCAAGTACCAGGTAATTAGACCCAAGATACCGCCCAGGATCAGGTTCACTAATATGATTAGGAAGTTGCGCCACACTTAGCTATTCTTCTCAATCTTAGTAGCGCGAGCATTAGCCGCTGCATATCGACGATTAGCGACGGCCAATTCCTCCGCTGCCGTCTTTACTAGCGCGTCATACGCTTCGCTCAGCAGCGTAATAACATGCACTAGCTGAATTTCTGAAAATGGCGCAGAAAAGTAACGCGGTCCTGCGACTTCAAGTCCCTTCTTCAGTTGCTTCGCTATTACCTGCGCCTGTTCCAGTGTGTAAGTCGGCTGTGCCATTCTGATACTCCGTATATTGCTGTTTAATAATCTCTACGAGCTTAGGTGCGCGTCGTTGATAAATGTCTGGGACACTCAGCGTCACTATCGGCGTATTACCGATGTCTATTTGGTTACGGCTAATAAAATTATCGAGATACGTCTTAATCCCCGGCTCGACACATACAATCTCGTCTGCCCATTTAAGTAGAAACTCGTCTACTACGATTAGCGCGTAATCGTCTACGACGCCTGCTGCGCGAGTATTATAGTTCCACGGATCATTCGAGAGTACCCACGCTACTGTAGGGGATCGAAGTAACCCTGCTGAACACAGCGCTAACACGCGCTTATCCGGTCCTTGATAAGGATTACCTATATTGTAGAGACGGTTGAAGCTCACGTAGTGTCCTCCACTCTGTTCAGTTCTAAATTGAATCGCACGAGCAACGGCTCTCGTGACTTTCCGCCTGTGGCTAGCTTGTTCTTAGCAAAGCTAAGCATTCGCAGACCTCGCGCCCGCATTTCTGTCGATGCGCCTATACCAATTTGCAAATCAACAGTGCCAGGTAAACCAACTCGGCTAGAATCAACATCACCAGCGGAAAGATATATAGGCCCATCTGAATTATGTCCTTGACTTCTATCACCCGCCTGAGTAACGCTGATACCGATGATCTTTTGACGGCCTAACAATGACCTGAAACGTATAGCATTGTGTTCCATCTTCTGAGTCATGCCGTCCTCGGCTCCACTCAAGTTCCGTATCTGATCCAAAATGATGATATTCGGAGAATGTTTCGCCGTCAGATCCTCGACCTCCGAAATAGAACCAGGGTGAATATGGACCATTGTCAAACGTTCTCCGCACAATTCTGTGAGGAGGCGCTTCGCCTTGTTCGGATGCGCATCTATCCAACTCTGTGGTTGCCCGAGCAGCGAGAGTCGCACTCTGCTCTTCAATATATTTATTGAGTCCTCGTTCCCCACATATAGTACGGTCTTTCCAGAACGTATTAAATTCGCTGTCGTCGATACTGTCAGACATGATTTTCCGATTTCCGTACGGCCAAATATGAGAATATGATGCCCAGGTAGAGCCCCCCCACCAATCCTAGAATCCAAGGACGCGGGTCCCACACTAACCCGATTAGCAGCACCGATGGTGCTGTCAAGAGTATCCCAGTCTTTAGCATATTCAACATCCGATTTAGCATCTAAGTCTACTTGTTCCCATACGGCATTAAGCTGCGTAAGAAGTTCACTAGCTTTGTTATGATCCTTAGAAGAAGTAGCGGAGGCAAACTCAAGAGCGAGATTAGACCGGCGTAGATCAAGGACAAGCTCAACAACATTCGGGCTAGATACGGGCTTAAGATCATCGAGCGTCGAGAGTATGGCATCGGCATGCTTAGGATTGGTGATCCTTCGAGCACCCAACTCTCTGAGAGTGTCAACTCGTATGTCTGCCGCAGTTTTGTCGCGCTCATAGTAGTCACGTACCAGTTCATACCAAAAGGCGACAGAAGGGGATGCTTCCTTAGCATTAAAGTGCTCGCGTATAGAGTCGTACGCGATCCTCGAAGATATTGTAGCTGCCAGTATTTGCGAGTCGAGTCCCAAGATTATATTTCCTCATAATCACATTACTTAAAATCAGGTTATTCTTATAAGCTTGCAGCATTTCATCTAACCACAATTGCGGTATGAATTGGAGTCCTTCATAGTGGCCAATAATCCCCTGAGCCGGTACGATTATCTGAGGTGACGGAAGGAATATTGTTCGCTCAGGCGCTAACAATTCTTCGAGGGTTAGCCCAGTTGCGGCCATTGCCGCAGTAGCGCCTAATAGTTGTAGGAATCCTCTACGATTCATTACTTATATTTCATTGCTGCGAGGACGCGAGCTACTAGATTCCATACATGCTTAGTCTTTCGAGGATAATCCTTGATTTCAACATGGCGGAGTTTACGACTCTCATGCATAATCGCCGCAGAGATCATATGGTTATCCGTCTCGCCTTTAGCTGCGCGAGCCCAGTAATTGCCACTATCACCTGTGCCTGTGCCATCATTCGCAATTATCATTCTGGCTATCTCAGATATTTCACCTGTAATCGCGGAATGTAATTCGACTCTAACTACTAGCATCACAATCTCCGCTGAAATGTGTCATCGACACACGCTGACTTCGGCGTTCGGATTGGCTTCGCAGGCGTTCAGCAATCCCTCCGTGAACGTCACCAGCCCTTCATAGTTTCCCCAACCGTTTGCAGGGTTGTGCGCGCGGAAAGTGTCTGGATCGTCGCGTAGCTTCTTTAGCCCGGCTCGCAACGGTTCAACCAACTGGCGAGCCTTGCCCATGCCATGCTCATCGGGTCGCCATAGCGCGTCGTATAGGCCCGCAGCGCCGGCCATCTTGCCGAGGTTGTGCGTGATGTTTGCAGAATAGACCTCGTAGCTATCCTCGGCTTGTTCGGCTATGACCGGTTCACGTCCTGGATTCCGCGCATCCCATTCTTCGCGGGTGATCTCTTTCGTGCTGCCATCCTCGCGAACGAAGATCCCAGAGCCGGTACGGCCAACTGCGTCCTTTTGCTTCAAATATACATCAAGGCTCATTTGTCAGACTCCACTGATCCATCGGACTGGGGCGTTACCATTTAGTGCTGATGAGTCCTAGAAACTCTTAATCTTCCGCCCCTTCGAGCGAGGCTTCCCGGAGCAGTTCTCAACGCTATCAGCGTAGCGCGGCCTGTAAATAGCCCCTCAGGCGGCAGGGCACATGTTCACAATGGTAATCGAGCTAATTCATCATCGGAACAATCTTTGATGTCACGCGACAGCACCACTACACGAGTCGAATCAAACGCTTGACCCCACTTCCTTGCCATCGCAAAAGCTTGGCCTGTAGCATCCGCATCGAGGGCTATTACAATAGAATGATTGTTGCGTTGCAACTCCGCAATCTTCCCGGCATTGATCCCTGTTCCGAGAATCGCCACGGCGCGATAAGCCGGTTTAAACCCTACTAATCGCATAGCTGAAATCGGATCTTCGACTAAGACTGTCGGACTATCTATCTCACCAATGCCATACCACGACATAACCGGATCGAGGTTTTCCATGTAGGTCAGTGCTTTTATATCCCAGTACGAATCCCTTCGAGCTTCTTCTGTGTCTGCTGGTGACCCCTCCCAGGGGCGGCGAGTTATCCAGCCTCGAATCGAGGTATCTGGCGCATATATCGGCAAGGCATACCGATGGGCAGTACGTCGAATCGAGGTTATTGATTCGTCAGATATGTGAAACCTATCTTTAAACCATGCTACCTCTCGCTCTGACAACATATGCAGATCAGCCGTTAACGGTCTAGGACCGGCTTTAGCGGTCGTCGGCTCCCCTACTGCCGGTATCTTGTCAGGTCTGCTGTAAACGGTTCCTGAGAGCCCACAACCGGCCCGATGACAGTGGTACTTAATCTGACCGCCTGCCTCAACTAGAACGCTTAGGGACCGTTCATGTTTAACCCCTCCCTCGCATTCCGGGCATAGCTCTGCGCCGTGCTGCCCTACTCCTATGCGGCTAGCTAGGTCAACAATAGCTTGATGCACAGCGAGCGCTTGGGGGGATTGCGCGCGGCCTTGTTTAAACACGTTATCCATTCGGGAACTCTCTCACATGCACTCCTGACTTCCCAAGCCAGCGCAGTATTCGAGCGTCATCGAATGCCGTATCTTTGTCTGTTCTGCGGGTTTCTAATCCGCTAGTAGACCAACACTCAAATCGAGGTTGATACTTAGTCATAATTTTCTGCATCCAATTCATCTGATACTGTAGGATTAGCTCGGCTCGGCCTATTCATCATTCTCTCTCGCATCTTGCGCTCTGCCTTATTCTGTGCTAGCGTGTCCGGTATTGAATCGAGTTGAGAGGATCTGAGCTTACCGGCATCTGTCATCATGTAATCGTAATATTCCGGCATCAAGTCATAGGACAATGCTGCGTCGCGCAAGCTATTAAATGATACTTGCCAGCGAGGGTTTATTGCTTCAAGTAACTCGAAAATCTCATGGCGCATACTTATATTGATGCTTTTTAACAACGAATTCGGGGCTTATTACTGTATTTATTTACAGTGGATAACAATCGAGCATAAAACATCATTAGAGCTTCGGTGGCTATAGGATAAAGCCAGCGATAGCCCGCAACGCGGGTAGGTCGTTGAATACAGTGAGATACTCTCGGATAGACTCTTATCGTGATCCTATATCGTTAGGACTCTACGCTATGAGTAGGGGATATCTCTTTTTGAGCCCCCTGCCGCCACCATTTGATACGTTTTACCGTCCGCAGTGCTGTCATGCGTCCGTCCCTCCGCTCTTTAGAGGGGTATCCGAGTCCTTGCTTTAGGCTTTTAGGCGCTGCGCGCAAGTATAGGCGTATAGAAGCAAGTAAAAAAACTACACTCCCATACTACTATCGAGCAATTCTATAATGAAAAATGGGGGATTAGCGGATAAACCACTAACCCCCCAGAATACTAGCCTACATTCTCGGACTAGCGCGAGTCTTCCCGCGACAGACTAAGCTGCGCGGGCTCCCGGGGTGCTTGGAGCTTTCAGAAAGACATAGCCTCGCATGTTCGGATCGTTGATGTACTTGAGCCCGACGGACTTCAAGGCCTCACGGA
>Ga0210406_10000741_pt1 | contig 43011 bp, 34 predicted proteins | sample IncBWC30MmetaG_FD_155454 | JGI IMG/M metagenome (GOLD analysis project Ga0210406, IMG submission 155454) | Forest soil microbial communities from Barre Woods Harvard Forest LTER site, Petersham, Massachusetts, United States - Inc-BW-C-30-M | ecosystem: Environmental > Terrestrial > Soil >...
CTGTCCGCCAGAAGCAGACTCCTCGCGGCCAATTCTGGGCGCTCGTAAGGGCAGTACTGAAACTCGCCAGCTATTTCTTGCCCTGCACGGCAGCGAGGCAGCGTCCGTATAGCTCCAGCAGGTGCCCTGCATATTCCTCCGCTGCCTTGGTGAGGGCACTGCCCTGGAACCCGACCCCCGGCGCTCCCGCTTTGCCGTAACCGGTGGTGACGGCGACAAACTTCATCAGATCGAGCGCAATGTCTTCATTGCGCCGCATACCCGTGCCGCTGGTAACCCTCTCGTCCATGAGTGCCCTCGCTAACCTGTCAGCGAAGAAATCATAGCAAAGCTCCACCTTTTACTTCAGCGTGGACAGCGCGTGCCGATGCCTCACACATCGACGGCGATGTGACAAGCTCGCCCGACGATGTAATCCGAAAAGCCCTTTGCTGTGGATCTTCAGCAACTCGACTGGCCGGTCGGGATTATAGGACCGCAAGACAAGTCGTCCCGGCGCCACGGCGGCATAGCGCACCGCGCAGCGGGCTCCATCTTGCACGGCATAAATGTTCATGGCGCCCGGCTGGTAGGGGCGCAGCGAGCTTTAGTGCCGGTCCAGGAGCAGGACCGCTCTCGTGGCCAGTCGCGGCGTCATCGCACAGGCACTAGCGGCGCCGGCCTTCACCAGCACGAAGCGCAGCCAGTCGCTGCCAGCCGGCGAGGGCTGCAGTTCAGGAAGCGATCGGCGGAAGTCCGAGGCGCTGACGGCAATCGCCGAGCATCTCGGCGGTGCGCGTGGCGCCGACGCGGGTCACGCCGATGCTACGCAGTTCCAGCAGCGCATCGAGGGTACGGATTCCACCGGCGGCTTTCACCTGCACAGTGGCCGGCGAATGCCGTCTCATGAGGACGATGTCGGCGACGGTGGCTCCGTTGGCGGCGTAGCCGGTGGAGGTCTTTACCCAGTCAACTCCGGCTTCGCCACAGATCTTGCAGAGGCGGATCTTCGCCGCGTCGTCCAGGTAGGCGTTTTCGAAAATCACCTTGATCTTCGCGCCGGCAGCGTGCGTGGCGTCAGTGAGCAATTGAATTTCGCGCTGGACGTAATCCCATTGCCCGCTACGCGCCTGGCTGATGTTGATCACCATGTCGAGTTCGGCAGCGCCGTCCTTGAGCGCCTGGTTGACTTCGTCGAGCTTGACGGCGGTAGTGTTGCCGCCATGAGGAAAGCCGATGGTGGTACTGGGCTGGACGGTGCTTCCAGCGAGAAGCTGGGCGCAGCGCCTGGCGTAGTAGGGAAGAATGCAGACGCTGGCAACATCGTAGCGTAGGGCCAATTGGCATCCGGCTTCGAGTTCGGGCACGGTGAGCGCCGGGTTCAGCAGGGAGTGGTCGATCATCTTGGCAACGTCAGGATAGGAATAGCCGGTGCTCATGCGTGACTCCGGTTCATAAAGGCCTGCCCGATCAGTTTAGTGGTTTTGCTGCGAGCGTGGAGGAGGAGGACCTATGCGGCGAGAAAAGCCGGAGTCCTGCTGCCTCGCGTAGCGCAGCGAGACTCCGGGAAGGGGAAGGGTTAGTGAGTCTGCGCGTAGGCCACGGCGCCGCTCGCCATGACAACGCCGCATTCGCCGTTGGCGTCAGGTCCGACGGCCATGTTCTCGAGTGCCGACGCTGTCATGGCCTTCTTCACCTGAGCCGGTGTGTAGCAACTTTCCGTCGCAAAATTAGGACTTCCGAGGGTTTCCCGATCACCTGAAGGTAAATGGGAGTGGGCCTCATCGTTTAGTTTCCACCCTCAACTGGATAAGAGCTGGGTGGCTCTTGCTGTGCACTTTGCACGGCAACTGTTTCGAGGGAGAAGCGTATGACGCGCAAAAGAACGAGGCAAATACTAAGCCATTGGGATTCGCAAATCGGAATATCGTCTCCGATGAGCGCGCAGATCGACGGGAAGAGGCTCAGGTACCGGGTCGGGCCAAAAACATGACCTATGAAGGGAAAATGGGCGGAGCGTGTAACTCCGGCCCACGACGTTGAGAGACGGCGACGTCGAAGTCAGCCGTTGTTTCGTTCGGCAAGCTTGGCGAGGGCGATAGTGAGGGCCGCGCCGCCTAACGTCTGGAGGGAAAGACGAGAAATTTTACATGACAGTTTCGGCCGTCCCAGGCAGCTGCCGACGCCGGAGTGCCAAGGGAGCGACCGGCGGAATGCAAATACGTGACTTTGGGCGACGGGTTCGATACCTTAGGGGTCTTGCCAACAAAGCGCGGTTCCGGCTTAGCCGGACCTGTTCAGCAGTCTGTAACCCAAAGAGACAGCCTGGTCGCCACGGGCTGCGGAGGCTCCATGCGTCGTCTGCTGCTAGTCATCCTGTTACTGCGTGTAGGTTGCTGCGCTCTCGCGGCGCAGACACAAACCGGGACTGCGGCCCCTTCGACGGCTGCGGCCCAGACCACGCCTAGCCCGCAACCCGCTGCCAAACCCGCGTCCGAGCCGCCTGGGACCTTTTGGGTGCCAGCTCCGGAAGAACGCTGGTGGCTGCCCAAGGGAAACTGGATCTATGGTTATGCCGAGTTCGATCTGGCGCCACCGCACAATGAGCCCGACCCGAATTTCTGTGCCGCCGATTCAGGGAACTTTGGGGGAGCGAACTCACAGTGCAACCTGTTCGCGCGCTACCTGCTGCAAGGACAGGTGTGGGTGCGTCCTTTTGGCAAGACGGCGCTGCGGCGGGTCAAGATTTTCTGGGACCCGACGTTTGTGTTTGGCAAGAACGTTCCGCAGTATCTGTACACGTGGTCGTGGCAGGGGATTGGCTGGGAGCGGCAGTGGGGCGCAGACGTCTACCTGGGACGCCGCTTCGATTTCCGGGTAACGCAGCAGAACCTATTCGAGCGGTTCGGTTCCCGTCCCCTGGGACCGGGCTACCTGGGTCCGAATGGGCCGTGGGGCCGGTTCTTCACGATTGGAGTGCGGAAGTACTTTGGGAATCCCAAGGTCTTTGATGAGGGGGCGAAATAAGGAGCATTCGGGCGGTTTCGATCGGGACGACAATTGGAGCGGCTCGAGATGACAAGGGGAAGAAGTTGAACGACTCTGCCGGCAATGGCGCCGGAACCCGAGTCCACCCAGTTGATCGGGCGGTGGCGTGGCTGTCGCGCCGGTCGGGTCTGTTTTCGCGTGGATGGGGTGACGAGGCAGTCCTGGGGGAGTTCTCCAATCGGGCGCACTACCTGGCAGCGCCTGCTGCCGCGACGCTGAAGTGGAACGCGGTCCGCAAGCACAGTGACGATTTGTGCCGCGACGGTACATTTCAGTCGCCCCTGGCGGCGCTTCCCCATGCGGTGAAGACGGCGCATGTGCGGGCGTTGACGCGGGACGGGAATCGGGCTGCGTGCGTCATGCTGGCGGCTTCGCGAGATGAAGGGTACTGGATCCGCGAACGCGTGTTCTCGCCGCTGACGGCGCGCGGCATCGATCTCTACCTTATCGAAAATCCTTACTACGGGCTGCGCCGCAACGGGCGCGGACCGTCTGACATCACGGTGAGCGATCACGGATTGATGGCGCTAGCCATGGTGCTGGAGGCGCGGGCTCTGCTCGGCTACCTGAATGCTGGATACGAAAAGCTGGCGATCGCGGGCTACAGCATGGGTGGCCACATGGCTGCCATCACGGCGGCAGTGACTCCGTTGCCGGTTGCGTGTGCAGCGCTTGCCACGGGAGCGTCGGCTAGTGCTATCTATACGCGCGGACTGTTGTCGTTGAGCGTGGACTTCGAGGCGCTGGGCGGTGCGGCGGCACGCGAACGCCTGCGCGGGTTGTTCGACACGGCGGACGTATCTGGATATCGCCCGCCGGTGCGAGTGGACGCTGCGGTGGTGTCTGGGTGCACGCGCGACGGGTATGTGCTGCAAAGCGAAACCGAGAGATTGCATCGTCATTGGAATGGATGTGCGTTGCGGTGGATCGAGGCCGGACATTTCTCCGCGCTACTGACGCAGAGGAAGGCGTTGTGCGATTGCGTGGAGGAGGCGGTGGGAAGGCTGTGAGTTGGTTCAAACGGCTGTCGCTCCTCCGGGTAACGCGAGAGATTGTCGTCGCACAGGGATCCTTCGACTGCCCTCCCTGCGGTCGCTGTGCTCAGGATGACAAATTGAAGGCGAGGCGTTGTAAGAATACTTGACTTCGCGCTGCAGAAAAAAGAATCATGATGCCCCTATGAGACGAATCCCCTTGCTTCTCTTCTGCGGAATGTCCCTGATCTCATTGATTTCGGCTGCGGCGGTTTCGGCTGTGGCGCAGGGAAGCGACACTCCCAGCCCCAAGAGGCAAGAGGCCGCGGAAGTGAAAGCGTGCGCCCAGATGGCGTTCACGGGCTTCCGTACGATCGCGGATACGCGCGCGCAACGCTTTCAGGGCAAGGTGACCGAGCTGACGGCGCTCTGCCGCGGAGGTACGAACGCGGTCAAGTTTCGCATGACGCCGTGGATCGACCTCACGAATTACTGGGGCACGGGTGACCTGACGTCGCTGCCGAAAGGTTATCTGTCGACGTCGGCATCGCAGTTTCGCGGCGTCTCGGGCGCGCTGCATGACCTGGAGTACCAACGAATCGAGCTGATCAAGTTCAACCTCTTTGACAATAACGGGACGTACCAGGACTACATCGCGGGACGGAATGGGTTGGTGGGTGCGGCGATCAAGACGTGGCCGCAGCTGCGACTGGCGCAGAACGATCCGAACTACGTTTTGGTCGGTGGCGATGGCGAGCAGATTTGCAAAGGACAGTTGATTCGCGCGCGCACGTTGACGGGAATCTGCAATGACATTCGCAATCCTCTGATGGGCTCGACCGGCATGCCGTTTGCACGCAATGCCGAGTTTGAGACGACGTTTCCCGACCTTGGGCAGACCCAACTTACCAAGAACCGGCACGGAGGCAGGATCAACCTGCTGACGCCCGATCCGCAGGTGATCAGCCGCAAACTGTTTACGCGCGCGCAGTCGAATTCGGAGGCATGCAATCGCGGGTTCGGGTTGCCGAACAATTCTCCCGATGCCAACTGCGATTACCAGAAGGCGCCGTTCTTCAATGTGCTGGCGGCGTACTGGATCCAGTTCATGACGCACGACTGGTTCTCGCACATGGAGGAGGGGCACAACGCTCCGGAGTTGATGGAGGTTGGCTGCACGACGCAGCTGGTAAACAACGCTGCGGCGCCGCTAAGTCCGGAGGACATTCAGACGCTGGGATGCCGGCCGTCCGACCGCGCGGACAAAACGTATGTGCTGCAGGATTCGCCGCCGGGCCAGTTCACCAGCGGCGGCCGGACATACCTGGTGCGCGCGCCCAAGACGTTTGCCAACAACAACACGGCATGGTGGGACGCATCGCAACTTTACGGTTACGACGACGTGTCGGTGAAGCGGGTGAAGCGCGATCCGAATGATTCGGCGAAGATGATGCTGGAGCCGGTGAGCGGAGTTGGCGGCGGCTATTTGCCGGTGCTGTCGGCGGGCGATCCGTTTGAACCGCAGTGGGCGGGGCAGGAGTCGGTGGCGTTTCCGGATAACTGGTCGATCGGATTGAGTTTCTATCACAACCTGTTTGCGCGCGAGCACAACTCGTTCGTCGATGAGTTCCGCAAACAGGCGCGGCTGAAGCCCAATGGCGACAGCGGGCTGCGCAATCCGTCGGACCCGAAGCGCGTGATTCGCAACCAGGACCTGAGTAACGATGAGCTGTTCGACGCGGCACGGCTGGTGGTGGCGGCGGAGATTGCGAAGATCCACACCATCGAATGGACGCCGCAGTTGCTGTACAACGAGCCGCTGTACAAGGGCATGAATGCGAACTGGAATGGATTGCTGGGGACGGGCGATCCGGATGATTCCAAGGCGCTGGCCGAACTGGTGACTCACGGCTTCGGGCATTCGAAGAACGCGACCAAGGAGTCACAGTGGTATTCAGTGTTCGCGTCAGGCCCGGGAATTTTCGGGATGGGCAGCAAGTCCCCGCACTACGACATTACGAATCCGAATGACGTGAATGGCGGGGTTAACCATTTCGGTTCGCCCTTCAACTTTCCGGAAGAGTTTGTCACGGTGTACCGGCTGCATCCCCTGGTGCCTGACCTGATCGAATACCGCGACGCCAGTAAAGATCCCAACCGGATCGTGCAGAAGGTGGCAGTCATTGAAACATTCGAAGGCAAGGCGACCGACGCAATGCGCTCGCGCGGCCTGGCAAACTGGGGATTGAGCTTGGGACGGCAGCGGCTGGGGATTCTGGCGCTGCACAACCATCCGCAGTTTCTGCAGAACATTCTCCTGCCGCGCTTCAATACGCCTACCCGGCAGATCGACATTGGCGCTCTGGATTTGATTCGCGACCGCGAACATGGCGTGCCGCGCTTCAACGAATTCCGGCGGCAGTACGGGTTGCGTTCGCTGACCGGCTACGACGACTTTGTGGACCAGCACTTGGCGGCGGATTCGGCGGTGCGCAAAGAGCAGGTGGAGATCGTGAGCCAACTGCGAGAGGTCTACGGCACACACGTGTGCGATGCCTCCAAGGTGATTACCGATGCGCAGGTGAACGAGGACGGCTCGCCGATCAACGATTGCCTGGGGCATCCGAACGGCTCGGTGGTGGACAACATCGAAGATGTGGACACCGTGGTAGGCTGGCTAGCTGAGTCAACACGGCCGCACGGCTTCGCCATTTCGGAGACGCAGTTCGTGGTGTTCGTTGTGAACGCGTCACGCCGGCTGTTCAGCGACCGATTCTTCACGTCGAGCTTCAGGCCGGAGTTCTACACTCAACTTGGAGTCGATTGGGTGAACAACAATGGCCCGGTTGGGCCGATCATGGAAGCGGGGACGCCGAATGGTCACAGGCAACCGGTGTCGCCGCTGAAGCGCGTGCTGGTCCGCAATGTGCCTGAGCTCGTGCCAGAGCTGCAGCATGTGGTCAACGCGTTCGATCCGTGGGGACGCGATCGCGGGCAATACTATTCGTTGGAATGGAAGCCGCGTCCCGATGCAGGAAGCGACCCTGCGTTCAAGCAATAGAGCGGCGGCGAACTGTCAGGACTTGTTTTCCGATTGCTTGGGGAGCAGTGGGTCTGCTGCGACTAGATGTACGCGAGTCGGTTTCCACAGCACTTCCGGCGGCACAAAGAAGACCATGACCGAAAGTAGCGCGGCGGCGTTCAGGACCGCGAAGCTGCGGGCCGGGGAGGAAATGCGCCGGAAGAAGAATCGCTTGGGTAGAAGCGGGTCGATCGCCGCCAGCGCAAGGATAGCCAGCGCGATGATCAGGAGAGCCGAGCGCACGGCGCTGTCGGGAAGGGCGAGGGCTGCGATCAACCCAGTGAGGACCATCCATGGCAGAAGGCAGCGGCCGAACTTGTGGGGCATGAAATGGATGCGCATGCGGTCGGCTGAGGTGAATAGTTGGGGAATGCGCGCCCATATTTGCCAGACCCCGGCCAGGGTGCGGAGCTTGCGGCGAAACTCTCCACCGGTGATCACGCCGTAGTCGAAGGCCAGCGCATCGGTGTCGATGATCACACGATAGCCACGAAAGAACGCCTGAAGAGGAATCACGCCGTCGTCGACCAATGTGTCTGGTGGAATGGGCTCGGCGAGGGTTCGCCGCATGGCGTAAATGCATCCGGTGGTATTGAAGATGGAGTCGATCTTCGAGTGTTGCTGGCGGGCCCAGATTTCGTATCTCCAATAAAGATCGATATCGGCGGCTTCACCGACGCTGTCGGAGTGCACGAAACGTAGTTCGCCGGTGACCGCACCTACGGCACGGTCGGCAAAGTTCGCCACTAGATGGCGAAGGGACTGCGTATCGAGCATCTGCCGGACGTCAACAAAGAAAAGTATGTCGCCGGTCGCATGGCTCATTGCGGCATTCAGGGCAGCAGCTTTCCCAGCGTGGGGCACGCGAACCAAGCGGACCCGGCGGTCGGCATAAGACGCAACGATGCTGTCGGTCGCATCGGTCGACCCGTCAGAGACCACCACTACATCCAGCAATTCGGGTGGATAGTCGAGACCCAAAAGGTTGTCCAGTTTCTTGGCGATGAATTGCTGGCCGTTGTAGACAGCCAGCATCACGGACACGCTTGCGCGGAAGTCGGGGTCCTTGTGGACGGGCGGGCCAAAGCGCTTCCATGTCGAGAGCAATAGCGGATAGCCCACAAGAATGTAGAGGCTGATCGTTACGGCAATGATCAGAATGAGTGCAGCTACCATGGCCGAGTCCCAAAGGAAAAGTGAGTGGTAGCGACGCAGGAAGCGCCAAAACCGAAGTCGGCGGCCCAACGCAAGCAGGGCCGAACCTTACTGCGTCAGAATAGCACGTCGAAATGACGGCTTCCTGAATCGGATGGGTGTTATGGGCGTGATGAATCGAGCGGCTGGAGTTCACCGGCTCGAAGGTAAGTATCGGTGCTGCGAGGCAGATGGCGCCCAATCCAACGAGCCCATCGGCGAGAGGTTCCTTCCAGAACGGTGGCCAATTCGGACAGAACGGGCGGCTTGCGCCACAGCACGAGTGTGACGTAGACGACACCGCCGACTAGCACGGTGCTCAACAGATCAACAAAGGGGTTGGTGATTCCCATGCGCTGAAGGCCGTAACGCCAGGCTCCGGCGCAGGCAGCCATCACCAGGCCCATCCAGATAGTGGGCCACAGGGCGCGCAAGAAGGTCATGCCGGAAAGCTTCACGAGGTTGAAGGGGATCAGGAAGGACGGCACCATTAGAACGATCCAAACCAGTGCGTAGCAGGAGGCCACGCCCATGATTCCCCAGTGCAGACCTACGATGAAGGACATGACGTACCAGACACTGGCGAACATCATCCAACGGAACTGCAGGTCGGTACGGGCCTGGGTGGTGTAGATCAAGCCGACGGCAGCGTAGATCGACTGCATTGCACCCAGAGGAGCGAACACGGCCAGCAGGCCGGCTACAGGCATCCAGCGCGCGCCCAGGAAGACGCGAACGAAGGGCGAGGCGGTTACGCCGAGGCCAAGCATCAGCGGAATCGTGACCAGAGCAACGAGCGCCGAGGTCCGAAGATACGCTGCCCGGAAGCGGGCGTGGTCCTCATGAAACTTCGAGAGCGCGGGATACACGACCTGAGTGACCATGAGGGTGAAATTCTGCAGGGGGTAGGTCATCAGCGTATAGCCCATCTGGTAGAAACCGAGAGGGACGCTTCCCAGGAACTTGCCGACCAGCAGATTGTCGGCGTTGCGCGAGAAGTAGTTGAAGACGTGAAATCCGGATAGATGCAACCCGAAAGAAAGGATGCGCCGGGCGTCCTCGCGGAGGAAGACAGCTTTCACCCTGATCGGAGCAAGGATCCACACCCCGATGGTAGTGGCGATAACGGTGGAGAGAGTTCCTGCAACCAGGCTCCAAACTTTGCCGCCGGCCAACGCCACCGTAATCGCGATGATGGTCCCGCAGACAGCGCCGGCGGTCTGCGCCAGAGCCAACTTCTTGAACTCCATGGCTCGGTTCAGCAGAGCCGTGGGCACGACGCTCATAGCTCCGAGGAAGAAGGAAATGGAAAGAACCTCGAGGACGGGAACAATCTTCGGCTCGTGAAAGAAGTAGGCAGCAGGCCACGCGGCAAGGACCACCAGAAGCGTGACGGCGCCCCCCAGCATGACATTCATCCAGAATACGGTCGAAGCGAGATCGTCGGACATGTGGCGCTCGCGGATCAGCGCCTGTCCGGTGCCTACATCGCGCACCGTTTCGAGCAGGCTGGTCACGAGGAAAGCCATCGCGATCAGGCCATAGGCGGCGGGAGGAACGTGCCGAGCAAGTACCGCAACGGAAATGACCTGCAGGACCTGACGGGCCACCTGGAACGAGGTGATCCAGGCGACTCCGGCTGCCGTCCTCTGAGTAAGGGTTCGGGTGGCTTTGGTCATTCGGAAACTAGTCGAGACACGATGGGATTCCAAGTTGAATTCTAACAGTCAGCGATCAGGGGTAATTTGCTTTGGGGAGGAGCAAGGATTGTTAAGTAGCGCTCCAGCGGGACAAATACCGGAAGGCTGCTTAAGCTCCAGTAAGCCGCGACCGCCAGGCGTAAGCAGTCCGCGCGATGGAGGGCGCGGTGCGAATCAGCAAGAGAATCAACCGGACCCGTGGACTGTGCAGGTAGGCATTGGATTTTTCCAGGCGGTCGATGGCCAGAGGGACGTCCCCGTCCTTGAAAGCTCGCTTGCCCTCAAAGAAGAGCTTCTTGCCTTCGAAGCGGAGGACCGCGCTCTCCAGCAGTTTGCGTTCCTCATCGCTCATTGGAACGGCGTCACGCATCTTGACGAGTACGCGGGTGGCGTTGGTGCACATCCAAACTTCATCGGCAGAGAGACTGCCAGGGCGACGACGGTACCGCACCAGGGTTTCGCGGTGATAAATTATCCGGCTGCCGCTTTTCACGCAACGCAGCCACATATCGAAATCTTCGCAACTACGAAGTCGGTCATCGAAGAGACCGGCCCGTTCCAGCGCGGTACGCCGCGCCAGCACCGACACCATGACTACGCAGGTTTCCTGGATCAGCGAGGAGTACGTGACCTCTCCCCGAGAGCGTGGGAACTCGGTAGTGCCCGGTCCGCCCCCGAAGATCATGGCGTTGGGATAAACGATGTCCGCGGTGGGACTACGGTCCAGCTCGGCAACCTGCACCTGCAGATAGTTGGGTTCCCAAATGTCGTCGGAGTCGAGGAAAGCGATCAAGTCTCCATGCGAGGCCCGGATGCCATTGTTGCGGGCGCCGGCGAGACCGCAGTTCTCGGTGTGGACGTAGGTGATCCGGTCACGCCAGGGCTCGATTGCCCGTTCGAGCTCGGGGGTGTCGGGAGAACCGTCGTTCACGACGACAACTTCGTAACCTTTGTAGGTTTGCAAGAACACCGACTTCAGGGTCTCGGCGACGAAGCCGGAAGTGTTGTAACACGGAATGACCACGCTGACGCGCGGAGGGCGAGAATCGGCGTTCGCCGCGGGCGCGGTTGCTTTTATTTCGCGACTAAGCTCAGTAAACGTGGCCTGTCCTTCCTAAGAGCTGTCCGAGGGGAAGCGGCATCAGGTGGGCATCTGGCGATCCTGGCCGGAATCGATGGACGCCCGGGTGTAGTGCCTGACTTCTATGCCGAAACATAATTTGTGCTGCCTGAAGCCATCCTTAATTCGCTCTATAACATACGAGGCATTTTGTGCAGTAGTATCCCTATGAAAGTGAGTCTTTGCAGGCCGTATTAAACGCGAATCCGGGGGTGTTATGTGTGAGAATAATTCGGTTGTTATCCACCGACGGATAGCGCTTTCGTAACTTTGCACCACCTATGTGACAAGCCCATTATTACTTATTACCTTACGAACGATTAATGACAAAGGTAACATCGCAATACTAGATGTGGCAACGGCTCTAAAGTGCCAATATGTTTAGAAACTCTATCCGGTCAAGAGGCGGAAACGCCAGTTTGAAGCGGGCGGTGGGTGGGTGAGATTCGTTTAGCCAGTTCGAGGCGAAGCGTCTCGTAGGCCGCTTTGCTGGCCGAAAGCTGCGAGCTCGCAGCGTCAAGAAGGCGAGGACGGTTCTGCTCGGCGGAGTTCCAGGCAGAGAGAATCGCAGCTTTCAGGCGGGTCTCAACGTCTCCCTCGTCGAGGGTGACGACCTCGCATCCGACACCGAACTGGTTGGCCAATCCAAAAAGCTTGGCGGCGAAATACTTGGACTTCAACCACGCTACTACTGGAATGCCTTGCGCCAGCGCGAACACCCCACCGTGATAACTGGTAGTGATTACGACGCGGCAGCGGCCCATCTCCTGAATCATGCCTTCGACGAGCGTCAGATCATGCGTGGGTTCAGCGACCGACTCGTATCCCTCAAAGAGATAACGGCAGACGCCGGAGTCGTCTTCGTCGGGATGGCGCGAGATTGGTACCTCGACGAGGGGGGCGGCAACTTCGCGCGCAGCCTCCTGCAACGGCTTGCGAACGGTGCCGAGCAGTTCGCTAGAGATATCGGAATACCAGGATACACGGAGATTTACTCCGATAGCATTTCCCACGCGCGAAGGCCGATTGGAATAGACGGTGTCGATGGCATCGTCGCCAGTTACGAGCACATGGTCGCGAGGGACGCCGAGCGCATCCAGTAGCGGCGGGCCGGTAATGGTCTCGCGAATGCAAATCTGACCCACACGCGGGAGCACCTTCGCTGCGCGGGCACGCAGGCATGCATCATCGATGGGGCCGATTCCCTGGCCGAAGATGGCGGTCGGAATGTCGAACTGCATGGCCATTTCCATGGTGTTGAGAATCAGCGTGGAGTGCGCACCAAAGCTGGTGGTGATCTGTCCGGCGCCGCTGGCGACCACGAGATCGCAACTACGGACGAGGTCAAGGAAGCTGCGAACCTCGGCCGCGGTGGAGTCGCCGCTTCGCCATGCAACAAGCTTCTCGACCAAATTCGGCCAGCGATGACGCCAAGTGACATCGAACTCCGACAGGACCGGCATGGAGAAACGGCGCCCGAGGCCAGTCAGATATGCGGCGGTCGTGTAATACGCCTGGCGGCCGATGGGGCGAACTGGCTTGGCGGTCGGACAATAAAGGTCGAGCAGTTCCGGAGTTTCGTTGAAGACGAAAATTTCGGCGTCGGGCCAGAACTCACGAAAGCGTCTGACCGTGACTTGCAGCATGGCGACGTCGCCGAGATTAAGACAGTGCACCGAACTGGGATCAACAAGAATTCGCATAAATAGGAATGCCGATTAGAGGTCGCCCTGCGGACCTTGCCCGGGCGATGGCAACTCTATGCGTATATTATCATTCTGATTACTACTGGACGACGAACGCGCTGGGGTCCTGCCATTGAGTCTTCCTGGAAAAGTACTGCGAAAAATTCAGGCAATAGGGAAGTTGCCTTTCAACCTGCATCCTCGTGACCGTGCAACGTGGAACGAGGGAGAAGTGTTGTTTCAGAGCGACCGCGATCATCCCGAGAAACAATGGATCTGCCACGCGCACTATCAGGATCCGGCCGAGCTTTCGTTCGCCGCCGGAAACCTGAAATTTCATGTAAAAGCGGCAACGGAAGACGAGTGGGCCTACGTATACCTGGATCCTGCCGCATTTTCATGGGAGGACTATTCCTGGCAGACGATGTTTCGGCGGATGACACCGTTCCAGGAATACGCCTTCAACTTCCGCTATGTCGACTTCGACAATCGCTATAGGTACCGCTTTGAAGACGACCTGCTGTTCTTCGATTCCAAGATTCGGGGCAAATGGCAGGCACACGCGCGTATACCGTTTCCCATGGCAATGGGTGCGTGGTATGACCTGCGCATCGACACGCGCCAGGACCGGCACCGATGCTACGTTAACGGCATGTTGATGATGGAAGTAAGGGAACCGGCGATTCGGAAGGGATCGATTTCAATAATTTTGTGGGAAATTGACGGAGTGACAGACGCGATCGCCGAAGTGGGACCGTCTACGGTTCGACGATTGCTCTAGGGCAACGCAGGCACACCGATCAGGAATTCTAAGATACCAGTTCTGGACTCACCCCGCTCGCGCCCGCGCCGCGAATAATGCGAGCGGGGTTCCCCACCGCAACGCAATCGTCGGGAATTGCGCGGGTGACCACCGATCCCGCACCTATCGTAGTGCGGGAGCCGACATCGGCCATGACGATGGCTGCCGCACCGATCCAGCTATCGCGGCCGATAGTCACCTGCACAAACTCGCCGCCTTGAAAGGCCGGTCCGTCCGAGTCGCGAGTGTGCTGATGCTGGCCGCTGAGAAGCTGAACACCCGATGCAAGCAATGTTCCATCGCCGATAATGGCCCGGCCGATAATGCAGTAGCTGCCAATGTAAACGCCGGAGCCGATGCGCGCCTCAGGATGGGCGAAGAACGATCCGAAGGATATACGACTCGACAGGGCGAACCCGCTGAGGGTCATGTGGTAATACGCGGCACGCAGGTAGTCGCCAATGCCGCCAGGCACAGTGGCGCAAGAGTGCGCGAAGAAGGTGTACACGGGCTTGAGGTGGCCGAATCCGGAAAGGACAGCCGCTGGAAATGCGAGCACCAGGAAGATCGCGTGGATGACCGCCTTCAACAGTTTGCGCATGAATTAGGTTCGCCCCCGGGCGATAGCGGTCGAATCCGGTTCAAGGGCAGGTGCACTCCACCCATTTTCTAGAGCGGCGACATTAAGTCAGCCTTAGTTCTTCTGGAACACAAACTCGTTGCAGCCAGGGCTGCCGCCGCAGGTCCGCAGTCGCGTGAGCCGGAAGCCGCGTTCGCGGTAGAAGTCGAATATCTGCTCCGGGGTAGCGACTTCAAACGGATAGCCGCCGACCCAGTCCACAAGGTCCTGCCAGAACGACATGCCACGCGCGTTCTTGCCGTAATCGCGAATCGACTTGAAAGGCTGCAGGCGAACAGAATCCTTCACCAGCGAACGCCAGTTGAGCACCCAGAACGAAGGCCACACCACCAGGAAGCGCAGATGTTTCGGCAGTTCGTTGTAGCGCTTCTTTACTTTCGTCCAGCGGCGGCTGGCCGAGCCCTGATCGTTGTAAATGGCAATGAACAGCCGGCCGCGGGGTGCTACCGGCAGCGCGGCGTTGGCCAGCGCGGTCCACATATCTCCCGTGTGATGCAACACACCCCAGGAGTAGACGACGTCAAAGTTTCCCAACGACGCGATGTAGTGGGAGTCCAATGCCGAGCCGGGTTCAACCGTCCACTGGTCGTCATCGGTGAAGTACCGGTGCTTGAGCTCTTCGGTACAGCCGACGGAATTGGGGTCGTAGTCGAGGGAGTGCACGCGCGCGCCGAGTTTCCTCGCGGCCAGGCTGAACAGACCACTTCCGGATCCAATATCGAGGAAACTTTTGCCGGAAAGGTTATCAGTCTGCAGCATGTCGCGCAGAGACTTTACGGCTTCGTCGATCTTCTGGTCGTTCAGCGTCTCCAGGAACCAGGCCCAATTCTTGCCAAACTCGAAACGCTGTCCGGTAGCGACTTCCGTCGCGTGTTGACTCATGCCTGCAAGGTCCCCACATCAGTGAATTAGCCCGGGCGCAAGGCCGCCAGGGCGAGGCGAATCCTGATTATCGCACGAGAGAACGAGGCCGCAGGAAGGCTCCGCGAGCACATCGCAAGGGATGATACGATTTAACAGTCATGTGCGGTATTGCGGGATTCCTGCTCCGGGATAATGAGGCGAAGGCCGCCGATGTGCGGGCGATGACCGATGTGATTCGCCACCGCGGTCCCGACGACGAGGGCATCTATACCGATGGCCCATGCGGCATCGGCATGCGCCGCCTCAGCATCATCGACCTGAGCACCGGGCACCAGCCGATTTCAAATGAAGACGGATCGGTCTGGGTGGTGTTCAACGGCGAGATCTACCAGTACCACGAGCTGCGCCAGGACCTGATCGCACGGGGACACCAATTCCGCACCACCAGCGATACGGAAACGCTGGTCCACCTGTACGAGGAAAAAGGCGCCGAGGGGCTTCGCCTATTGCGCGGGATGTTTGCCTTTTGCATCTGGGACGCGCGAAAGCGGACGCTCCTGCTGGCGCGTGATCGCTTCGGCAAGAAGCCTTTGTATTATGCCAATACTCCGAAGGGTCTTTACTTCGGCAGCGAGCTGAAGTGCCTGCGAGCAGCCGGCGTTCCGCTGGATTTTGATCAGGAAGCCCTGCGGCTGTATTTCCAGTTTGGCTACATCGCTGACCCCTACAGCCCGTTTCGCGCGGTCCGCAAGCTCATGCCGGGTTGCTGGATGGAATGTTCTGTCGACGGTACCGTACGCGAAGGGCGCTACTGGCGGTTGCCGCCCTTCTCCGAGGAGAACAGAACGGGATGCACCGAGGAAGAGACGAAGACCAAGCTTCGCGAGCTTTTCGACGAGTCGGTTCGTATTCGGATGATCGCGGACGTACCCCTGGGCGCGTTCCTCAGCGGAGGGATTGATTCGAGCCTGGTAGTGGCTTCTATGGCGTTGCAATCCCAGACTCCGGTAAAGACGTTTTCGATCGGCTTCGAGGAAGCTGCTTACAACGAGCTACGCTACGCGCGGTTGGTGGCAAAGAAGTACGACACCGAGCACCACGACATTGTGGTCAAGCCCGATGCCGTAGACCTGATCAAGAAGCTGGCGTGGCATTATGACGAGCCGTTTGGGGATTCTTCCGCCATCCCCACGTACATCGTCTCGGAATTTGCCGTCAAGCACGTCAAGGTTGCGCTGAGCGGCGACGGGGGTGACGAGTTCTTCGCGGGCTATACGGTGGTTGGCGATGTGCAACGCTATGACTTCGTGGACCGAATTCCGCGTGCGCTGCGCAAACTGATCTCATGGACGGCGGACGGGCTACCCTACTTCGCCTACGGCAAGAACTTTTTGCATATGGTGGGCTCGCCCACGCAGCTCGATCGCTATTTCAACACCAATTACACGGTCTACTTCCTTCGCAAACGGATGCTGAATCCGGAGTGGATGTTGCCGGCGGATGCGGCGTTCCTGGAACGCATGCTGCCCGATAACTTCAATGCGGGGAACGATGACTTAGTTTCACAACTCATGTACTTTGAGGCGACCAACCTGCTTACTGGCGACTTCCTTACGAAGGTAGACCGCGCGTCGATGGCGGCGTCGCTGGAAGTGCGGTGCCCGTTGCTGGACCATGAATTCTGCGAGTTTGCAACCCGCATACCGACGGCGTGGAAGTGGCAAAACGGCAAGGGGAAGCGCATTTTGATCGATGCGTTTCGCGACCGCCTGCCGGCGGAGTTGCTGACAAGGGGGAAGATGGGCTTTGGAGTCCCGCTCGACCAGTGGTTCCGCGGGCCACTCCGTGAGCTGGTGCATGACAGCCTGCTGGGAAAGAGGTTTCTGGATCGCGGGATCGTGTCGCCGGATTTCGCCCGCTATCTCGTCGAAGAACACGAGAGCGGCCGCCGCAATAACCACCACCAGATATATGCCCTGCTGATGCTCGAGTTGTGGTTCGAGGGCCTGCAGGAACCGGTTGCGGCGCCCGACCAGGCTGCTTCTTGCGTCGCCTAGTGAAATCGGAAATCATCGTGAAGGAACCCCATCAAGCACGATGAACGCCAAGGCCTCGACAATTGCTCCTCCTGCGTGGCCCGAAGGCCGCCGGTTCGCGTTTACCGTGTTCGACGATCCAGACGGGCAGTCGCTGGAGACGACACGGCTGGTGTACTCATTTCTTGCGGACCTGGGATTCCGAACAACCATCGGCGTGTGGCCGCTGGACGTTCGTCGCGAAACGAACTCCGGAGGCGAGACTTGCGCGAATCCCGACTATCGGGCATTTCTGAACCAGTTGCAGGACAAGGGATTCGAGATTGCGTTCCACAACGCAGCGCCGTATTCGACCACGCGCGAAGAAACGATTGAAGCCCTGGATTTATTTGAGAATTACTTCGGGCATGCGCCGGCAGCGATGGCGAACCACTACAACGAGGATGCGATTTATTGGGGTCCAGCGCGCCTCAGCGGCTGGCGGCGCAGCGTCTACAACCTCGTTACACTGGGCCGGACGCGGAATCGGTTTTTCGGACAGGTCGAGGGGCACCCGAGTTTCTGGGGAGATATCTGCCGCGAACGCATCCGGTACTGCCGCAACTTCGTGTACGCCGACATCAACACCTTGAGGATGAATCCGTGGATGCCGTATGTCGATCCGCAGCGGCCTTACGTGCGCAACTGGTACTCGGCCTCGGAGGGCAACAAGGCGCCGGCATTTCTCAAGACCCTGCAGGACGAGAGTCAGGACCGACTAGAGGAAGAGGGTGGGGCGTGCATCATGTACACTCACTTCGGCCACGGCTACGTGCAGAACGGAAAACTGAATCCGGAATTCCGGCGCACCATGGAACGACTGGCGGGCAAAAACGGGTGGTTCGTGGCCGTCTCCACGCTGCTGGATTTTCTAGCGAAAACGAAGGGCCCCACGACGTTGACCAACGGGCTCAGGCGTAAGCTCGAATCGCGCTGGCTGTGGGAGAAAATTTTCCGCGGGACGTCCTAAGCAGTCCACTCGACCATGCCTCTGCAATTCGTACGCTTCGAACAAACCCACATCCCCGCAGTCGAGGCATTCAATCGGCGGATGATTGACGGTCACGCCGACTGTGATTTTCTCCTTCCGATAACTCCGGAAACGCGCAGTGCGGCGTCGGATGGTCCGATTCGATGGACGCGATACGTCGTGCTCGATGGAGACGAGGTGCGCGGCGGCGTGCTGGGCATGGACCAGTCCGGCTGGGTGAATGGCCACAGCGTTCGGGCGCTGAACTTCCAGTCGCCGCTGTCGGAGGGCATCGTCAATCCCAGGTACTCAATCGTTGCCATGCAGATGGTGAAGGTCATGCAGAAGCAGTCGGAGGCGGTGTTCATGGTGGGAATGGGATCGGCGGACCGACCTTTGCCCAAGTTGTTGACCGCTTTGGGATGGTCGGTGCGGCCGGTGCCTTTCCTGTTCCGCGTGCATCACGCGGGAAACTTCTTGAGCGAGTTGCGGTTGCTGCGAACGTCCCCCATGAAACGCATTGCGGCGCAGACGGCACGCATGACTGGCCTGGGCACCGTTGGGCTGGCTGTGATGCAGAGACGGTCAAACCCGGGAGCAGGGACGATTCGCCAGGTGAGCGGCTGGGGAGACTGGGCCGACGATATCTGGCAGCGTTGCCGCGGCAATTGTTCGTTCGCGGTACAGCGCGATCGCCAAACGCTGGAGAGCCTGTACCCCACATCCGATTTAAGAACCAAGATCTTTCTCGTCGAGCGTGAAAGCAAGCCGGTCGGCTGGAGCGTCTGCTTCAATGCGGCGTTAGAGAACCATCGCCACTTCGGAAGCCTGCGGGTGGGGGCGATTCTCGACTGCATGGCGGAGCCGGATTCCATGGCCCTGACCGCGACCCTCGTTGATCGTGAAATGGCGTCGCAAGACGCAGACCTGGTGGTGGTGAACCACAGCCATGCGGAATGGGTGCGCACGTTTCGATCAGCGGGTTTTTTGACGGGGCCTTCGAACTACATGCTGGCCATTTCGAAGCGACTCACCGAAATGGTGCGGTTGGGGCAGCGCGGAGAAGAGCTCATGCACGTAACACGCGGCGACGGCGACGGCCGCATTCACCTCGCGTGACGCCCTGGCGCATAATGCTTTTGTGAGACAGAGCGCGGCTCGAGCGAAGATGGACCTTGTGCGTCGATGCCTTCCAGTCTGTTTCCTCGTTGTTCTCATAGCGAATGGGTTAGGGCAAATGCCCACCGCCGCGCTTCCTCTGTACATCGACACGCACTGGGATCCGCCCGCCGGCGGCAAGACCTGGCTGGCTCATAACGCGGATGAGTTTCAACGTGCTCTGAACTCGTCGAGACCGGGCGACACCATTGCTCTCGATGCCGGCACCAGCTTTCCAGGCAGCTTCACCGTACCGGCGAAGGCCAATCCTGATCATAAGTGGATCTATATCGAAAGCTCCGAGTTGGCGCTGTTACCCACTCCCGGGAGCCGAGTGAATCCGGAAGCCGATGCGGGCAAGATGCCGAAAATTGTGTCGACAGATGTGTCGCCGGCAATCACCATTTCGCCGGGGGCGTCAGGTTATCGATTTGTCGGGCTGGAGATTTACTCCGCTTCAAAGCAGGGATGCGACCCGCGGCGTACACCGCCGGTAAATTGCTTCACCTATTTCCTGATTGACATGCCGGCTGAGCGGGGTAAGCCACTGCCTGACTCGATCACGGTGGACCGTTGCTACCTGCACGGCAGCGACACACAGGACGTGCGCGCGGGCGTGGTCGCCAACGGCACCAACGTCGCGGTGATTGACAGTCATATCTCCGACATTCACCAGAGCACGTCGGACTCGCAGGGGATCCGGGCGTACCGGACTCCGGGGCCGATCAAAGTGGTGAACAATTTTCTTTCTGCAACGACGGAGAACCTCATGTTCGGTGGAGCAGGCGGCGCGGACAACCCCTACGTTCCTTCCGACATCGAGGTCCGCGGGAATTACTTCTTTAAGCCGGAAAAGTGGGCAGTGCCGGGAAAGACGCTGCCGCCCTCCGCGCAGTGGTCGGTAAAGAATAGCCTCGAGTTCAAAAATGCGCAGCGGGTGCTAGTTAGCGGTAACGTTTTCGAAAACAACTGGGCGGGCGCCCAGAAGGGTTTTGCCATCGTGCTGACCGTCCGCACCTCCGACAGCGGGAACATAGCGGTGGTCAACGACATCACCATCGAGAACAACGTTCTCAAGAATGTTGCTTCCGGATTTAACACCCTGGAACATGACGACCAGTGCAAACTCTTAAGCGCTCCGTTCTGCAACAATCATGGGGAGGCGAAACGCTGGAGAATAGCCAATAACCTGGTGATGCTTCGAAATGAGGGTGCGCCCGGCGTAGAGCGGCCGACAGCGTTTCAGGCGCTCCCTGAACTCTCCGACGTGGTATTTCAGCACAACACAGTGATCGGAGCAGGGGGGACTGGCTGCTGGGCATCGTTTTATTTCAGCGTGCCGGAAGGCAGCCAATGGCCGCTGGCGAAATCAAACAGCCACAATCTGTGGATTGTCGACAACGTGCTCTGCCGGCCTCCCACGGGCGACTTTGGAGGACAAGGTACCTCGGGACTCACGAGCTATATGGGCGATCCCGTGCCGTTGGACAGGCGGTTGACGGGCAATGTCATTCTGGCACACGCCGGCGAACCGCCAGCGGAATTCCCGACTGGAAATCTGGTAACGCGTGGGCCACTACGGTTCGTTGACCCCAAGCAGAGTAACTATCAGTTGGCAGCTCCGAGATGGGCGCAAACCACCGACGGAAAGCCGCCTGGCGTAGACGCGGCGACTCTTGAGGCTGAGATCGGCGGCGTTAGGACAGGTCGGAAGTGAGTTTCAGCTTCGTACCTATTCACCCGGCGGAAGGGCGGACAAGTAATCGAAGATAGCCCGGTACGATGTGAGGTTATTCAACGCCTCCCCGTCGAGCTCTATTCCAAATTCTTCCTCGATCGTTGTGACGAGAGTCGCTGCAGCGACGGAGTCCCAACCTTCCACCGTGTCGAGACCGGCGGTTGCGATCTGTTGGTCTTTAAGGTTGGGAAATACCGCGGCGAAGCACCGGGTCAAACGGGCCTGAAGATCGTTCACTCTAAGTCTCCTGAATTTCCAGATACACAGGCGGGCATTTTTCCTGCAACTCCAACCTGCTGATCGAGTCAGTGTCTGCCTTCCCGGCAAGTTCCGCGAAGAAGTCCTGAATGGGCTGGTTACGCTGCGTTTTGACGAAATCGAAGCGGGCCCGAGCGGCGCCGAACTTCTCAAGGACGCGCAGAAGGCAGCCATGCTCGATCCTGCGGGAGAATGCGCGGCAACTCATGACCCAATGGTCGATAGCGAGCGTATCTCCGTCGGCCCGCCCCGCCATGACTGCGATCTTGCCCAGGGGCCCGTATTTGTCCTCGTAAGATACCAGCATTAGAAACACTTCGGGACTGCTCAGGTACTGACGCCAGGAAGCGTCGGTATGCCGCTTGCCATTCAGGTTGAACTGGTTGGTTTTGTTAATCAGCTCAAGTGCACGGAAGTCGGGCGGGTCCTTGACGAAGCTGAGCGACAGTTTACCGCCCGCCTCCTGCAGAAAGCGCTCCGGGGTGTAGCCTTCGGTGCGGCTGGCCTCTGCTGCCGCATGAGAGGAACGGATGCTCTCCAACCGGATTGCATCTTCGGCAGAAACGACAGCCTTGCCGAACAGGTCGCGAAGTCGGCAAAGTAGTTCGTACGCCGCCTTGTCGTCGTCTTTTGGAAACAGAATGCACTCGATGTCGGGGTGGGCGGACTTTACCTCAGCTAGCTCCAGCGGGCTATCATCCACGAACACGACGCTATCCGGACCCAGGTTCCAGGCCTGAATAATCTTTCGCACGGACTCGGATTTTGGCCCCCAACCCGCTTCGAGAGGGAAGATACGCTCGCGCGACAGAATAGGGTTTCGAGTGCGAAAAGCCTGGTCGACCAGGGCCGGATCATTCTTGCTGGCGACTCCGATCAAGGTCCCCGACTCAGCGAAAGAAGCGAGTAGTTGCTGATAGATGCCGTGCTTCTGGGTGTGACGATCCAAGTCCCAGCTGACTCCTTCGGGGTTGACTTCACCCAGGATGCCAGACCAGAAGGTATCGTCGAGATCGGTGATCAACCCCTTCTTTGGAAGCCGATTGCCGATTAGTGAAGCTAGTAGCTCCGATAGTCTATCGGTGTGGCTTAGGCTATAAGGAAAGCCGGTATTCAGTTCGGCCTTTGCATCAAATCGCTCTCCAGGTGGAGATACCCGATCCAGGTATTGCGAGCTAACGATACGAATAGATGGAATTGCCGATAGGTTCGACAGTAAAGCCGCTCTTGCGCTCAGTAGGTCAGCTTCTAATTGACTGGAGAGCCTCGCCGGCGTGAAAGCGATGGGCGGGATGTGAAGGGTCGGCAGTGAACCCACGACAGTGTTCTTTTGCGCGGCAGTACGGAGCGCCGCTACAACCCGTTCAGCCTGATTGCGGACGGTATTTATGTAGTCGCCCAACTGGCTCGGGTTCCACCCGCCGAGCAATCGAATGCCAAGCCGAGGGTCGAGATCCTGCCATTCGATGACGGATACGATGGTGGCGTCCTGGCCTTTAGCTAGACGTTCCAAGTTGCCAGGCAAGTCGCCGAAAGCCCCAGTCCTTATCTCTACACGATGAGCGGGAAATTCACGCCGCAAGTAGGCGCCAAGAAACGTCGAGAGGTGCAGAGGAGTAAAACCGCAGGCCAGATGGACTTCTAGAACCGGGGAATCGGGGGCGGGGCTCTGCTTGAGAGCTTCGAGGGCTTCAACCAGTTTCACAGGGCCGTCCGACAGCAGTGTTCAGTGGCGATCATAGCAAATTGGGAAGAGCAATCCACTTCCTCTCTAAACAGCAGACGTTCGACGAGTAACCTCGAGCTATTCAGGTCGAGAGCCTGAGGGTAATCCCGCTGATCGAGACTTGGCGGCAGTAATTACAGTGCCGCGTGTTTGAGACTCTTGGCAAACGCCCAAGCCAGACTCGTCTCCGGGATTCGGAACACCTCGCAATTGTGGGCAATCGACTCCAGGTACGCTGCCAGAGGACGAAGCACACCCTTGCCTCCATAATCATGCCAGAACACGACTCCCCGATCCGTCATCATGGTCGACATCTTGATCGTGTCATTCCGCACGTGTTCGGCGTCATGCGCTGCATCGACCAAACCCAGGTCGATTGAGCTGGCATACGGTGTCGCATCGAATTTCATGGAATCGCAAAAGAGCTGGTTGTATCGATCGAGACCTAAGGCGCGGGGGACCGAGCCCAACTGCCTGCCGGCAACCAACTCCCGGTCACTGTCGAGGCTGGCTTGTTGCTTGGAAGAATCCGGCGGCAGGTCCAGCGAATAGACACGCGCCTCGGGAGGCGAATTGAGCATGAAGACCGCGGTAGTCAAACCGTTGTACGAACCCATCTCGAAGACCCCCATCGGCTTCAGGGTACGAGTCGTCCGCGCAAGAATGACCAGTTCGCCAAAGGACATCCCGCCGCCGGGATGGGCTGCCGGGAGCGTGATCGTCTCGTCGGCATTCGGAACTACCGGACTCCGGCTAGGCAGTCCGTTGCCGGCGAGTTCGTCGTATCGTTTGAGGCAGTAAGACGTGTAAGGCCGCAGCTCCGAGGGTTTGCTGACAGCCAACGCGATGGAGCGCAGACTCAGGCACGACACTCCATCTAGTAACTCCCGAACTCTCACGAAGATCTCCTGTTTCCCGCACGGCCCTGGCGCCACTTCTGCTGCGTCATAAGAAATACCCCAACTGGTGTGTCATGCCCGAGGTCTTTGAGAACGCGACGGGCGGTCCTTAAACGGTTCCCGGTTCCCTCTGGTCACGCGAACCGACGGCATCAGTATATTCGATTTGTGCGACGCGACTGCCCATCGGGCCCGAAACGAGGCTACTGCAGTCGACGTCTGCGCAGGATAAACACTGGTCGTCCCTCGCCAGACTGTTGAAGCCCGACACTACGTTTTTCAGAACATTGTTGGTGATGGTGATGTCGCTGACAATCGCCCGGTCTCCACTCTGCGACGAGCGGACAGTGAGCACGGTGGCACATCCCCAACTGCCCGTTAGCCCAGAATTCTCAATGGTGTTGCAGTCGAAGTGCACAGGCCGCGCGCTCTTCATCTCGAAACCGTTTTTCACCAGTGTCGAGCCAGCCGAGCTCGACAGCACCCAGGAGAACGGCTGGAACAGGCAGTTGTTGCGAACGTCCATGTCGGAGGGCAAGTGGGGATTGGCGGTACCAAAATGAGGATCGTTTCGATTAAGCGAAGCTAATAGTTGGATGAGCGAGCGAACGGACCAGGCCGTGCACCCGCTCAGCACGGTTACACTGTGGCGTCAATGAAAATCCGGCTCCATGAGGCAACAGCTCATGGAAGCCGGATTATCTGGAGCCCCTATCTGCGAAGCCCCCTAACGGCTGGGTTTCGAAGTTCGACTCGACGGACCCACGTCCTCCGTACCATCGTCCGGAGGCGCGATTTGTTCGGCTATGGAATATTGTTGTTATTCACTCCGGCCAATCGCCCGTCTGATGTATCCGTCCAGAAGGGTGTCACCAGCTGATAGTCGAGGGTGGCCGGATTCACATAGGTGAAAGGCACCGTAGTCGCGTAGTTGTGCGCTGGATAGCTATGCAACCTTTCACCGGGCGGCACATACATGGCATTGCCATAGAACCGGTGCGTCACGTCATACTGCGCAACGCTTGGGACGCCCATGTACTGAGTCAAGCCGGTAGTGCCCATAAGGCCACCGTCGCCATTCGGTTGCCGGCAAAGGACATTGTCCAGTATCCAGACATTTTGTGACACCGGCGGGTTGTTGTACGGATATACCGCGCCTCCGGTCGAGAAGTAAACCGATTCCCAGCACGGAGTCGAGGCCGCCGATACGACTGTGTTGTGCTGGAACACGACGTCGTTAATGGAAGGCTGTTTGCCCGTGATGCGATCCAGGCCAGGCTGGAAGACTATCGCGAGGTTACGAAAACCGCCGGGGTGGGTCGGATCGTACAAGGTGATCAGGTTATCTGCGATGTTCCAACGAGCCTGAGAACCGGCATTGTGACAGTTGGGGTAACCTCCTGCCGGGCCGCATACGTCGTCTTTTGCCAGGGTGTTAAATCCCGCCACCACGTTTTTTAGCAGATTGTTGGTAATGGTGATGTCATTTACGACGGCATTGTCACCACTCTGCGAGGTGCGCACCGTAAGTACAATCGCGTAACCATTCTGTCCGGCGGCCCACACGTTTTCGATCGTGTTGCTGTCGAACAACACGCGCTGGGCGTTCTTTACCTCAAAGGCGTTTTTCTCCACCAGTCCATCAACCGTGCCAATCCCCGGAGACACACTAAGTGGAATCCATGAGAGTGGCTTGTACAGGTAATTGTTACGGATTTCTATGTCTGAGGTAACGGGATCGGAATTTCCTCCCGCACCACCAAACAGAATGTTCTCGCCCGCCGCTGACAAATAGTTGTTCACGATCTTGAGCGGTCCCGGAGAGTAGTAGGAACCCACTGCTTGAGAGTCGAGTCCCTTGGCGTGAACGTCAGAGATGTAAGAATCGACGACTGCCCCATACGGCCAATTCATCATCAGGGCCGATTGCATATCCTGTGTTGGCGAGCCGTGGATGTAGCATCGATCCACCGTGATGTTGGTTGCTGTAGGAACAGGGCGCCACTGTGAGCCAATTAGGAAATAAGTGAAGCAGTGGGGCCGACCGGTCGACCCGCAGCCGGACGGATAGTGAGAGGCTGCTGTGATCTCCAGACCAGCGAGCCTCCAGTGGTCCGCTCCAAAGTCGACCTGAAAGGCTGCCGCGACGTTTGGGGTCACGATCTTTGCCATGCTGGAGGCTTCCGCCGGAGACACCCGTGTGCCCGCCGGAAGGTTGGCAAGTCCCGAGCTGATGATGTAGATCCACTTGTGGTTGGGGTTGGATTTTACCGGCAACTGGAAAGCACCACTGTAGGTAGCTCCCGCATCCAGGACGATCACGTCGCCGGGAACCGAGGACCGTATCGCACTCGACAGCTGTGCCGAAGTATGTGCTGCCCACGTCGTGCCGCCGGTTGGCAAGCTGTAGGTCGTGTTGATATAAACTTGGGGCAGTGCCGCTACGGGCTTCTGGGCGATCGCGCTCACCGTGAAGATAGAAACAACCAGTGCCGTTGTAACGACTGTTTGCCACTGAGGTTTGCCGCATGTTCGCAATACCCAAGTAAGAGCTGTTTTAGGTCGCACTAAATTCTCCTTCTTTGTTGGGGGCTCTGGTCGACTGCTGGGGCGCAAGACCTTTGGGTAGCGACGTGAGTCAGTGGCACGATTCGGCTGATGAAATCGCACACCTTGGTCGATACGCACAGCTAGCCGGTTCTTGAGGAATAGTCGATTGGTGGTGCCAGGAAAAGACAGAACGTCAAATTTCGAACACGAAAGTAACCACAACGCCGATTACCTCAAAATGAGATCTCTGTTCCTGTACTCACTAATTCTCGATGATCAGCCTGTAAACATGCGGTTTTGGACAAGATGCAAAGCCAGGTCAGTGGAGACGTGATCAGTGGCACCTTCGAGCCATCGATGGTGAGCTCCGATCGCTGTCACCGTCTCACCTCCCCAGCGCCGGTGTAAAATTGGCTGTCTATTCCCACCTCTTCCATGAGTTCTCATTCCAACCCTGTGCCGGTCCTGCTGTTGGTACGGGAACTGGGAGTCGGCGGTACAGAGCGGCAGCTGGTGGAAACCGCGCGGTTCTTGCAGCGCGAGAGATTTGTCCCTCATGTGGGCTGTTTCCGGCCAACCGGACCTCGACGCGCAGAGTTGGAGAGCGCTGGCGTTCCGATCTTGCATCTGCCGGTGCGCTCATTTCTCTCACCGCAACTGGCGAGTGCGGGATCACGGCTGGTCCGATACATCCGCCAGCACCAAATCCAGGTCGTCCACTCCTTCGACGCCCCAACTAATATCTTTGCCGTTCCGGTGGCGAAATTGGCCGGCGTGCCGGCAGTGCTCTCGAGCCAGCGTGGTCATCGCGATCTGACGGGCGAGTCAACCAAGCACTGTCTGCGGGTCAGCGACCGCCTGACCGACGCGGTAGTGGTCAATTGCGAGGACATGCGGCGCTACCTGGTCGACGACGAGGGAGTACCGGAATCCAAGATCCGCGTCTGCTATAACGCCGTGGACACAGATCACTACTGGCGAAGGGCTATCTCGTCGCGGTGGCCAGGCAAGCCAGTCATTGGCGTGGTATGTGCCTTGCGTCCGGAAAAGGGTTTGGATACTTTGCTGCGAGCATTTGCGAGGTTGTCCGGTCGGGATGCAATGCTGGCGATTGTAGGAAGTGGTCCGGAGGAGTCACGGCTCAAGGCGCTGGCCGCGGAGTTGGGAGTCAGCGAGCGCTGTCACTTCGAGCCGGCGACTTCCGACGTCGCCGGGTGGCTGAGCCAGATCGATATCTTCGTGCTGCCATCCCGCACCGAAGCCCTTTCCAACGCGCTGATGGAAGCGATGGCGTGCAGTTGTTGCCCGATCGCATCGCGAGTGGGCGGCAATCCGGAAATCCTCGACGACGGGGAGAACGGTTTGTTATTTGAGCCCGACAACGTGCCTCAACTAACGGGTCAGTTAGAAGCGTTGCTTGCCGACCCCTCTCGGCGGGAACGGTTGGCGGCCGCCGCAGCCGCAAAAATGGCTGCCCGGTTCACCTTCGCACAGGCCGCCGCCACGATGCAGGAAATCTATAACTCGGTGCTTCTCAGGAAGCGGATGTGGGGCCGCTAGACGTGGCCGTCCAACGCTTGAACAAACCAGACAAGTGAAGGACATTTGTCTGCAGGTTGTACTTGTCGGCCACTCGCAGGGGAGATGACTCCGCCATCCGGTGGCGCAGGGCTGGATCGTCGATAAGCTTGCCGATTGCAGTCACCATCCCCTGCACGTCCGATGCCGTAAAGAGCAACCCGTCGATCCCGTCGCGGATCAGCTCCGGAATTCCGTTGATGCAGGGAGCCACGCAGGGCACCCCGGTTGCCATGGCTTCCATCAGCACTACCGGAACGCCTTCAGCGAAGCTGGAGAGCACACTCAGGTCGCTATTCAGGTACAGTTCGCGCAACGCCGTCTGGTCCTTCCAGCCCGCGAACACGACCCGGTCGGCAATCCCAAGTTGGCGGGCGTGAGCTTCCAGGCTTGATCGGTCCGGTCCATCGCCCGCGAGGGTTAGGCGAACATCGCGACCCTGACCGCGTAACTGAGCAACCGCTTCCAGTAGTAAGGGATACGCCTTGATCTCGACCAAACGTCCGACGGAGATCAATTCGAAGGGTGCGGGTCGCTCACGAAATGCGGCTGCCGCCCATCCCGACATGTCGACGCCTAGTGGCGTAACCTCGAGTTTGTGCCAGTCCGCAGGCGATGACCAGAGCATGATCTGGCTCTTTCCGAAGTAGCTGATGGAGCACACCAGTTGGGCAGCCCGGACCTTTTCGCGAATGGCGAAACCTTCAGGATCGGTGAACTCGGCCGGACCATGGAGTGTCATCGACAGGTTGACATCAAACACCTTAGTCAGGATCAGGGCGATCGTCGTGGAATAGACCGAGTGGACGTGGGTGATTCCAGCCTGGCGCAGGCGATATCCGGCGCACACCGCCTCGACAAAATAGGCTGTCGCCAGCAGAGTCTGCCGCGGATGGAATCGGCCGAACCGCCAGGCTGTCGCCAGCCCACGCAGATAACGTGCCGGACGTGAAGCAAACGTTACAGCGTGGCTCTTCAGGTACGCAAACGAGCCACTGCCGAGGATGTACCAGGTGGAGCCCAGTTCCTCAGATTCCGCTGGGGAGAGCGGAGAAGGCCGCTTGCCCGGCTGGCGAACTGAAATCGTTTGGATGTCCCATCCCAGTTCGCGAAGTTGGCGCACCTCACGCAGCAGGTAAGTGTGTCCCAGCGTCGGGTACTCACTCAAAAGGTAGGCCAGTTTCATAAGGAAGGCTCGCGGCAGGACAGCATGCGGAGGTTAATGACCAAAGTTCAGTGTAATGATCTGGCTCCCGGTGCGGCAACCAGTACCGGCACATTGGATTTCTCTCGGGTTTCAGTAGTTTGCTATATAGCTCAGTTTCTTGCAATATAAGTGGCTTACTCCTTTTGTCTCAGCCTTGACGGCCTGTAGCCTCATATTGAATGTTTGATAGCCAAGAGATTCCGGCAGCTCAGGAATAGCCCTGCGATTGCTCACCCAGCTTTCAAGTGAAACGCCGTGAAGTTCGATAAACAGGTCTGGGCTGTGAAGTTTGAGCGTCTTAACTGCGCCCTTGTGAATGCCGAGTTCTGAACCTTCCGTGTCGATCTTTATGAAGTCGGGCCCCGGCAATCCTTGGTCGATCAAGTCATCCAGCCTTTCTACTCGTACTCGGCATGTCGTGCCACTCTCGCCAGATTTGCGTATAGCTTTCGCAATCTCCTCATTGAGCGTGGCTCGCGCGGGTTCCCCATTCGGGTAAAACATCTCAATCTCGCCTGGCGCCTCTCCGAGGGCGACATTCTTGAAGGCGAATTGGGCAGTCAAAATGATTCAACGAAAAGTTGCAGGTCGTACGACGAAAGCTTTCGGGATTGGTTCACAGACGACCAGTCTTCCGTTACTCCCCACCGCACGGGCTGCAAAAAGGGAAAATATATCTTCGTACGATCCAATGTCATAGACCGTTTTCCCGACTAAGTTTAGTGATTGATAAGATCGCTCTTCGTCGCCCATGCTGCGTGGCAGAAACCCCAAACCGCCCCTGCGCTTCAGTCCGGCGGCTGTTCCCGAGCGGGTTGTATAAGTAATGAAGTTGGTCAAGGGCCTGACAACTGGACCAATCGCGTGCTGCAGTGCTACCGACATCTTAACGGAGCTATCCATGCGATAAGTCCTCGCTATTGGCAAAAGGTTGCAACCACTGCTCTAGATTCGTCTCATCTTCACCCAACATTGCACTCACAGGCAGTAAAGCGATGTGTGGCTCTCCACACGATAACGGCAATTCGGACTCGCGGGGTGCGTTCCAGACAAAAGAACTACCCCGACGGGGTGTTGAGAAACCCACGAACCACCACCAACAGCAAGCCCAGAGCGCTTCTTGAGCTAAAGTTCAGAGCCTAGCTTCGTGGTGAAAATCTGAGCCCCCGCAGGATTCAGGTGGACTCCATCACGGAACATTGAACGGTTCGCCTCGCTGGTCGGCTCTGGAACCAAAACCCTAACGCCTAACTTGTCCCCGACCTTCACTAAGGATTCCACGTTGTCCTCTCGGAGGGAAGGTGGAACCAAAATGGTCAAGCGGCTACCGTATTGATCGCATAATTCCTTCAGTTCAAGCAAACGTGGCGCACTCTTCGCTTCGATTTCGGCGATGGGGATCTTTGGGGCAGGACGGTAGCCGAGCACCGTTGCCAAATCTCTAGCATCGGGCAATATAGCGCCGAGCACGAATTTCCGAATCTCGGCTCGATTCGCATACCAGTCGCTCCAATGGGCGAAGAAGTAGTTGCTGGTAGTTGTGGCATCCATGCCTTTCCGCCGGCTTAAAGCGGCTACATCGACGGTGTCCATGTACCGAGCCATGAACTCGCCGCGGTTGTCGTCGGCTATCAGGTGAGGGACCGAAAGGCACAGCACGACGTCGTGCGGGCGAGACCCACTACGAAACAGTTTCCGTAAGACATAATACAAGTCGAGGTATTCCGTTTGTTCGATAACCAGCCGGTGTACATCATACTTCCCAGCTACAGAAGTGCGCAGACTGTCCAAGTCCACGCCTTCCAAGAGCAGGGAGTTTCCCAGGAGCAACATCGTCGGAGTGTTGGCTGACGAATAGGCAGGAAGTGCCAGCACGTCTCGATACTCCTCGTCAATCCTGTGTTCGATCCTGCTCATGCGGTGCAACCCGAAAACAGCAATTGCCTCGAAGGTCACTCCAATCAGACAAATTCCGGCTAGGATAACCCAGATGCTGCGATCGCTGGCTCGGCTGCGAACACTGGCCGTATCAGCCCGGGCTATCGCTTCAGAACTGGAAGTAGATGAAGGCATTTGCTTGATTCGCTCCAAACAGAACGACGGCTAGTACGCTGCTCAGGGCAAATGCAACGCGCTGGAAGTGCGGCCGACTTTCGAAGACGTATTCGTCTCCGGTCGCTTCTAGATAAAGGTCGAGTAGAAACATGGGAAATGTGAAGGTAACCAGCATTTTTGCAGCCGCCATATATGAAGGTTGCCAATTCCAATGAAGGACCCCGCCAAGCATCGTCCAAGCGGCGCTAATTGATTCAGCACGAAAAAACACCCACGAGAAACATACGATATGGAAGACTAGAATGCGCCGTGACCATCGCCCCAGCAGATTGCTCGATGACCAGTCCCTGGCTACACCGATGACCCGCTCGAACGCAAGCCCGGCACCGTGAATCCCTCCCCAGATCACGAAGGTCCAGTTCGCGCCGTGCCACAACCCACCCAGCAACATCGTGGTCAAAAGGTTTCCCATCGTGCGACTGTCGCTTTTGCGGTTTCCACCGAGGGAGATATAAAGGTAGTCGCGAAGCCATGTACTCAAACTGATGTGCCACCGACGCCAGAACTCCTGGAGAGTCTGTGACAGATAAGGCTGACGGAAGTTGACCATGAAATGGAAGCCGAGAATCTGTGCGGCGCCGCGGGCGATGTCACTGTAGCCGCTGAAATCGCCATAGATCTGCCAGGCAAATGCGTAGGTCCCTAGCAGAAGTACGGCAACGTTGGGATGGCCGAATTTTCCTCCAAAGGCCGCATTCGCGATCAAGGCGCAGTTGTCGGCAATCACGCACTTCCGGAACAGGCCCTGGCAAATCAGCAGGATCCCGCCCAGAGCTTTGTCGGCATTCCATGTGCGCGGCTTCTGAACCTGCGGCAGCAGATGATCGGGGCGCTGGATCGGCCCCGCGATTAAGTGCGGAAACAGACTGATAAACAGCGAGTACTGGATGAAACTGTCGGCCGGCTTAATTTTCCTGTGGTAAACATCGACGATGTAGGCGATTTCCTGGAAGGTGTAGAACGAAATGCCAGGCGGAAGAATGATCTTGAGAAACGAGACGCTCGGCGCAGTGCCGCCGAAGGTCTCCAGAACGTGGCCAAATGAGCCCACGAAGAAGTTGAAATACTTGAATATTCCGAGGATGCCGAAATTAACAACCAGCGAGAGAATCAACAATTGTTTGCGACGGGACTGTTCCTCGGCTCGCGCAATTGCGTGCGCAATCAGGTAATCCAGGGTTGTTGAGGCGATCATCAGTAACAGAAAACGCCAGTCCCACCAGCCGTAAAAAAAGTAACTTGCCAGGAGCAAAAAGACGTTTTGCCTGTTGAATTTAAGTCGCCAATAAATCGCGACAACCAGAATCAAGAACAGAAAGAAAATTGGCGAGTCGAAGAGCATGAGCTGATGTCAGCTGGCGTGGAGCCATCCCCTTGGCTTAACTGTTCACTGAACCAAATTATCTCACGACATTTTCCATCGCCGTCGCCGTTTGGTTGGCGTGCCACAAGAGCACGGAGCCGCAGCGTTGGATTCCGCCGCCGACTCTCGATCACCGAAAACCTGCAGGCTTTCGATACCCGCTATCCGACGCGTGGCCGCCATTTCCGCTTAACAAAGCACCGGAATGAGGACGTTAACTCGGAGGTAATCATGGTAAACTAATGGGGTGTTTCGACCAAATAAGCCGGAATTCCCGGCGCCGAGCAGCAGTGCCGAATCCGGACGCCGAGTGTCACGAGCGGGAGCAAGACTGTGACCGCGGCCATCAATCAGCAGCCCAATCCGCTGTTAAGGGGCTCGTTTCCGCTGCTCCTGGTGTTTTTGTTCTCCATCTTCAGTGCCGCGATGGAGGTCATCCCTTTGGTCGGCAAGGTGCGACCACAGTTGATCCTCGCCGTTCTGGGATTGCTGGCGGTTTTTGGCACCGGGCAGTTCATGAAGGTACTGAGTTCCCCGATCGGAAGGTGCGTCGCGTTATTTACCGCTTGGTTCATAGCGTGTATTCCGTTCGGTGCGTGGCCCGGTGGCAGCTTCGGCGTTTTTACGGAGTCTTGGTACAAGGCGGCACTGATTTTTCTGTTGACCGCAGGGTTGCTGACGACGTTGCCACAGGCAATTCGCCTTTATCGTACGATTGCCTGTGCGGTAGGCATCCTGGCCGTGCTCACCCTGCTTAAGAACAATCGGTCTTCGGACGGTCGGCTCGTCCTCGACAACACGCGCTACGCCAATTCGAACGATTTGGCCTGGACGCTCCTGGTAGGGCTGATCTTTATTGGCTTCCTGTATTTGCGAGGCAGCCGTTGGCACAAGGTAATTGCTGCGTTGATGGTACCGCCAGTTCTGCTTACCCTGTCGAGAACTGGATCCAGAACCGGAATGTTGGGCGCAGGATTGCTGGCCGTCGTAGCTCTCGCGCAGGCCAAAAGAGCAACAAGGATCAAGCTACTGGCCTGGTTGCCAGTCGCTTTGTTGGCGGTCTTGATTGTGATGCCCAAGGACATGCTGCTTCGCTACACCACATTCTTTGGGACCTACGACAAGTATAACCTCAGCCACGCTGAGAAGGTGCGCATGGGCACGATTGCATCGACCGAATCGCGCAAAAACCTTCTGATCGACAGCCTAATCGTGACCGCTAAGCACCCGCTGTTGGGAGTTGGTCCCGGTAACTTCATGGTGGTGCAGAACGAGATGGCGCAGGCTCGTGGCGAGCAGTCGTTGTGGCACGTGACACATAACACCTATACGCAAGTTTCGAGCGAGATGGGAGTGCCCGGGCTCGTCATTTACGGGGCCTTCCTTTTCAGCATATTTAGAGTGCTGAATTCGATTGCCAGAAACCGATATCCGGGTGCGGCGTGGCGAGATTTGCGTCAATTGGCTCTCACGCTGCGCGCCGCCTTTATCGTCTTTCTGGCGGTGGCTTTTTTTGACAGCCTGGCTTACAACGCCGACATGCCGATCCTGGCCGGCATCACGGCAGCTTTGGGTTTCATGGCGCAGAAGCAGCGTGCCATCGACCGTGCCGCAAGCGCGCCCATGGTCTCCGAAGAGGCCATGTTGGAGCCTGGCCTCGAGCCCGTGGCAGTCGGGCGGTACTAACGCCATGTGCGGCATAGCGGGCTTCCTAAACACCGACGGCACTCCCGCCGACATTCGCATAGTCCGCGCGATGACCGATATCATCGCGCACCGCGGACCCGATGCTTCTGGGTTTCACGTGCAGTGTGAAGTCGCCCTCGGCCACCGGCGCCTTAGCATCATCGACCTCGTCACTGGCGGCCAACCGATGTCCAACGAAGATGACTCGGTGTGGATCACCTACAACGGCGAGATCTTCAACCACGCCGATGTCCGTCCCGAACTCGAGGCTGCCGGCCATCGCTACAAGAGCCACTGCGACACCGAAACGTGTATCCACGCATATGAACAGTGGGGCGATCAGTCCGTCACTCGCTATCGCGGAATGTTCTCCTACGTCATCTGGGACCAGAACAAACAGCAACTGTTCTGCGCGCGCGATCGCCTGGGCATCAAACCCTTCTATTATTTCTGGAATGGCAGCGTGTTTGCCTTTGCCTCGGAGATCAAGGCGCTGCTGCAGCACCCGCAGATCACCGCCGAGTTCAACGAGCAGCTGCTTCCTGAATACCTGGCCTTTGGCTACACCAGCGGCGAAGAGACTCTCTTCAAGGGCATCCGCAAACTCATGCCCGGTCACACTCTGACCCTGCGTCGCGGCGTTACTTCACAGTTGGAGATCAAGCAATATTGGGACGCACCTTGTCCGACTGAGTTCGAGCAGCGGTCGGACGAGCAGTGGATCGCCGAGTGCCGCACCCGCCTCGAAGAAGTCGTCCGCATGCGGCTGATGAGCGACGTCCCGCTGGGAATGTTCCTGAGCGGTGGAGTCGATTCCAGCGCTATCGCCGCTCTCATCAAGCGCATGGCCGACGGGCCCGTGAAGACTTTTTCCGTCGGCTACAGTGAGTCTAAATTCAGCGAACTCTCCGAGGCCCGCCAAGTCGCCGAGCAAATCGGGACTGACCATCACGAAGTGCTCGTCTCCATGGACGATTTCTTCAACGCACTGCCGCGCCTGGTGTGGCATGAGGACGAGCCGATCACGTGGCCATCCAGCGTTGCGCTCTACTTCGTTTCGAAGCTAGCTCGCGAACGGGTGACCGTGGTCCTGACCGGAGAAGGCAGTGACGAGTTGTTCGCCGGCTATGGCCGCTACCGCTTCTTCCAACTCAACCAGCAGTGGATGCGCGCTTATCAAGGTGTGCCCGGCGGTGTTCGTGACGCCATTCAGAACGCCGTTGCAGGCTCGCCGCTGCTTTCGGCGTCGATTCGGCGAAAGCTAGGACACACGGTTCTTGGGCGCGGCGCTAATATCGAATCGCTCTATCTGAACAACTTTTATTGCGCCTTCGGGGCGGAAGAGCAACAGCAGTTGCTGAACGACCACTTCGCAGCCAGTCCCTATGCGAGCTTCCTGCGCCGTTGGGACTCTACAGCCCGGTCGCCAACGCTGAGCCGGCTGCTCTACGCCGACCAGAAGACCTACCTGGTCGAACTGCTGATGAAGCAGGACCAGATGAGCATGGCGTGCTCCATCGAAAGCCGCGTGCCGTTTCTCGATCACAAGTTCGTGGAGTTCGCCTCCTCGGTGCCTCCACACATGAAGCTCCGCGGCAAGCAGGGCAAGTACATCATGAAGAAGGCTGTCGAAGACCTGCTGCCGCACAACATCATTTACCGCAAGAAGATGGGTTTCCCCACCCCGATCACCGCGTGGCTCATGCAGGAACGGGCCAAGATCATTCGCGACTATCTGCGCGACCCAGAGGGCCTGCTCGCTGACTATGTGGACTTCGCTTACCTCGACGATCTGCTCGACAAACATGATCGCGGCGTCCATGACGCGACCGACCGCATCTGGCGGCTGCTCAACTTGCAGGTATGGGGCGACATGTACCTGACCGGCCGCCGGCAACAGTTTTGGGAAGGCCTGATGCCGGCAGCTGCCAGTAGCGTTCAGGTCGCATGAGACTCCTGTGGGTTAAGACGGACTTCCTCCATCCCACCACCCGAGGAGGCCAGATCCGGACATTGGAGATGGTGAAGCGGTTACACGCCCGCCACGAGCTCCACTACATAGCGTACGACAATCCTGACCAGCCTGAGGGCCTGCAGCGCGCGAGCGAATACTGCTCGCATGGATATCCGGTGACGCTTGATGTCCCGCCACGGCGATCGTTGGGATTCGTGGCTCAGCTAGCGGGCAACCTGGCATCCTCGATGCCGCTATCGTTGAGCCGGTATTGCTCGGCGGCCATGCGCGATCAGATTGCCCAGGTCCTCGGCACATACCAGTTCGACAGCGTGGTGTGCGACTTCCTCGCCCCTGCGCCGAATTTTGCCGATATGAGCAAGGTCGTCCTGTTTCAGCACAACGTCGAAACTATGATCTGGCGGCGCCACGTCGAGCAGGCCCCCGATCCATTACGTAAGGCCTATTTCCAGATGCAGGCCGACCGAATGTTCGAGTGGGAGAAACGGATGTGTCGAGCGGCGGCTGCGGTCATCGCGGTGTCGCCTCAGGACGCTGCCGTCATGCGCGAACTGTTCGGTGTTGAGGCATTCAGCGTAGCTACGGGCGTCGACTCGGACTACTTTCGCCGTCCGCCCGATGCGCCGCGCGCAGCGGACCTGGTTTTCGTCGGTTCGATGGACTGGCTGCCCAATTCCGATGGGGTAAACTACTTTGTCCGCGAGATTTTGCCGCAGATTTGGCGGCGCAAACCGGATTGCAGTCTGGTTGTGGTGGGCCGATCGCCATCACCAGACATTCAGGCCCTGGCACATCAGGAGCCTCGAATTCAAGTGACTGGCACAGTGCCTGATGTCCGCCCGTGGCTTTGGGGAGCCAGCGTGTCAATTGTTCCCTTGCGAATCGGCGGCGGAACTCGGCTGAAGATCTATGAAGCGATGGCAGCCGGAACAGCAACTGTGTCGACGACGATCGGTGCGGAGGGGCTTGACGTGTCCCATCCGGGAAACGTCAGGCTGGCCGACACGCCAGATGCATTCGCCGAGCAGTGCGTCACCCTGCTCCAGGATTCCAGGCAGCGGGAGACAACGGCGGCGGCGGCGCTGGAACTGGTGTCATCGCGATTTTCGTGGGACGTCGTCGCCGCCGAGTTCGAGAAGTTACTCATGGTTGGCAAACCGGTTGGGTACGCCAGCCCGTGCGGCCAATTTCGGTAGCAGTTCAGGGCACGGTGCCCGGAGATCATGACAGGATGAATCAAACCATGGATGGGAAAGAAATACAGCCCACAATTGCAGTGTTCGGACTCGGTTATGTAGGCTGCGTCACTGCCGCCTGCTTCGCCGAGCTGGGATATCGCGTAGTAGGCGTGGATGTTGACGAGCGTAAGGTCAAAGCCATTCGGGACGGGCAGTCACCCTTCTTCGAACCGAACCTGGAGCCATTGATCGGTAAGCACCTTGCCAGCGGCCAGCTGTCGGCGACGGTCTCGACTGCTGACGCCCTGCGCGACGCTGACTTCGCTTTCTTGTGCGTGGGCACGCCTTCGGCTCCTAACGGCAATCTCAACCTCGACTATTTGCGCAAGGTCTCCATCGATATCGCCTCCCACCTCGACGGTCGCTCGAAGCCGTTGATTGTCGTGGTGCGAAGCACAGTGTTCCCAGGGAGCTGCGATGAAGTCGTTGCTCCCGCTATCGAGCCCCACGCAGTTGTAGTTGCTAATCCCGAGTTCCTGCGCGAGGGAAGCGCGGTAAAGGACTTCATGGAGCCGTCGCTTGTTGTCGTGGGCAGCCATAATCGCGACGCTGCTCTACGCGTCGCGTCCCTCTATTCGGGACTGGCCGTGCAGACCTCCGTCGTCGCGCTGCGGACCGCGGAACTCATCAAGTACACCTGCAATACGTTTCACGCTTTGAAGATCGCCTTCGCCAACGAGATCGGTACGCTGTCCACGTCACTTGGTCTGGACGGTGCGGAAGTGATGGAGACGGTTTGCCGCGACACCAAGTTAAATGTTTCCGCGGCCTACTTGAAGCCCGGATTCGCTTTCGGCGGTTCCTGTCTGCCCAAGGACTTGCGCGCCTTGATCTACCGTGCAAGGCAACTCGATCTTGACCTGCCGTTGTTGAATTCAGTACTGCCAAGCAACGAGTCGCACCTCATTCGCGCTTTTCACCGCGTGATGGAAATGGGCTGCCGCAAGATTGGCATCTACGGACTGGCATTCAAACCTAACACCGACGACTTGCGCGAAAGCCCCGGCGTCGCCCTGATCGAGATGTTGATCGGCAAAGGTCGCGACGTAAAAATCTACGATCCCCACATTCAACTGGACGCCATCTATGGAAGCAATCAGGCGTTTCTTCTTAGCGCGCTTCCGCACATTGGCCGCTCAATGGAGAAGAGCCTGCAATCCATCATGGACTGGGCCGAGCTGATCGTGATCGCACAGGATCCCACCGTCGAAGCGCGAAAAGTCCTCGCGCACGCACCGGTGCCTGTGATCAACTTCGTCAGCGCCGAGCCGGCCACCGTCGCCAAGCTGGAGGCGGTCTGATTCCATTCAACGCCAACTGTCCGTAAGCTGAGGTCCCCGGAATGCGAAGCTTCAGGGAACTCTCATTCCGACTGCGCCAGCAAGCCGCCAACGTCCTCCTCTATTTTTCTTCGCCGAATCTGAAGTTGCGGGCGACGGCGCCGCTCCGCGTGCTTCCGCCACCAAGCGCCGTGGCAGAAGCCGTGCGAGATACTGAGTACGCCCGCGAACTGACGCAACTGGCCGACGACGTCATGCGCGGCCGCATTCCGCTATTCGATAGCGTGGTGGATTACGGCCCCGTAGTGCCTTGGCGGCGGGACCCACGAAGTGGCATCGAGACCCCGCAAGATTACTTCCGACGAATTCCTTATCTCGACCCGGCGGCTGCCGGAGACCACAAGCTGATCTGGGAGGTCAATCGCCATCAGCATCTCGTGCTTCTGGCCCAGGCCTTCGTCATCACCAGCAGGGATGAATATTTCGACACGTTGGTTCGCCAGCTCGAGCACTGGTGGGAGGAGAACCAGTTTCAGCGTGGGGTTAACTGGACCAGTGCGCTGGAGGCCGGGTTTCGCGCGTTGTCATGGGTATGGATCTGGCATCTCGTCGGAACGAGGATGCAAGCGCCGTTCCGACAGCGCTTTCTTGCCGAACTCCACCGTCATGGACTACATCTCGAATACAACCTGTCGGTCTACTTCTCGCCCAACACACACCTGCTTGGCGAGGCGGTTGCGTTGCACGCTCTCGGACGATTGTTTCCCGACTTTCCCCGGGCCGAACTCTGGCGCAAACTTGGACGCGATGTCGTTCGCGGCCACATGGACTCTTGTGTGAAGCAGGACGGCAGCTACTTCGAGCAGTCCACCTACTACCACGTCTATGCGCTGGAAATGTTCGCCTTTCACGCTGTTCTCGAAGAAACCTCCGAGTCGTACCGCAACGGCCTCGACAAAATGGCAGAATTCCTTGCCTTCATCACCAGCCATGACGGCGAGTTGCCCTTCCTGGGGGATGACGACGGAGGACGATTTTTTTCGCCCTACGGGCAAAGAACGAAGTTCGGTCGCGGGACGTTGGCAACCCTGTCGTTGTTTTTGCGGAGACGATTCCTTCCGTTCTCGTCGCACGATGTGGAGGAGATCGCGCTATGGTGGCTCGGACCGCAGCCGTGCCTGGAAGAAAATAGTTCCGTGCTCCAATTTCGCTCGCACGTATTTGACGACACTGGCATCGTCGCCCTCCGTCGCGGCTCGGTCTTCGCCCTGTTCGACGCGGGTCCCTTCGGCCCGGGCAGTGCGGGCCACAGCCACTCCGACACGCTCTCACTTGTCGTTTCCGCCGGGGACCAAGAGGTCTTGATCGATTCCGGAACCTACAGCTACATGGATCCCGAGTGGCGCAACTACTTCCGCGGCTCTTCCGCCCACAACACCATTCGCATCGACGGCCTTGACCAAGGCACCTCGGCAGGACCATTTCGCTGGGCACAGAAGCCGGAAGTGGCATTGCTCGAGTTTGTAAGCGACCCGCACCGCGATCGCGCCGTCGCGGCATGCCGCTATCAAGGCTTCTCGCACACGAGGACGGTCGAGTTCATCAACGGTGGCGAGTTTGTCATCGTCGATCAAATCGACGGTCCGGCCGGCGAATACGAAATCGAGCAGTCCTGGCATTTCGCTTTTGTGCCCACAGAACTCAGCGCCGGGACTTGGAGCATTGGCGCAGTCGCGGACTTTACCGCGGAAGGTGGAGTGGTAGAAAACGCCTGGCGATCCCGCTGCTTTGGATCGAAAGAGGCAGCGCCGGTCATCGTTGTCCGCCGCAAGGCAGCCCTGCCAGTGACGCTGGAAGCTCGCCTGCGAATCAGAGAAGACTGAGGTCCCTCGCGTTAGTTACGCGAGGCGCGGTTGAGTGTATAGAATTGGGGTTTGGGCGTGAAACAGGCTTACGCACTATAGGAGACTTACTTATGCCGGTAGCGGAGAAATCCGTGGGTACATTTCAAGCACTTAAAGAGAAGATCGAGAAGAAGACCGCACACGTGGGCATAGTGGGATTGGGTTACGTCGGACTGCCGCTTGCGGTCGAGTTTGCCAAGGCGGGCTTCCATGTCACTGGTCTTGATCTGCAGCAGTCGCGCGTCGACCGCCTCATGGAAGGCGAGTCTTACATCCAGGACGTTCCGAGTAACGAAGTCGCGCAACTGGTGAAAGCCGGCCGTCTCGATGCCACCACCGACTTTTCCGTGGTCCACGATCTTGACACCATTAACATCTGCGTCCCCACGCCTTTGCGCAAAACCAAGGACCCCGACATGAGCTACATCGTGTCGGCATCCGAGGAAGTCGCCAAGTATTTTCATCCCGGCTTGCTCGTGATTCTCGAATCGACCACCTATCCCGGCACCACCGACGAGCTCTTGCTGCCGACGTTCGAAAAAAACGGCCTGAAAGTGGGCGAAGATTTCTTCCTTTGCTTCTCGCCCGAACGCGTCGATCCCGGCAACCCGGTGTACCAGACGCTGAACACTCCGAAAGTGGTCGGTGGCATTACGCCAGCCTGCACCGAGATGGGCCGCGTCTTCTTCTCGCAGGCCTTGCAGAAGGTTGTGCCCGTCAGCAACACGCGCGTGGCCGAGATGGTGAAATTGCTGGAGAATACCTTCCGCATGATCAACATCGGCCTGGTGAACGAAATGGCAGTGATGTGCGACGGCATGGGAATCGACGTCTGGGAAGTCATCGACGCTGCAGCTACCAAGCCCTTCGGCTTCATGCCGTTCTATCCCGGGCCGGGACTGGGCGGCCACTGCATTCCCATCGATCCGTTCTATCTGTCGTGGAAGACCAAGCAGTCGGGCATCGAGGCAAGATTCATCGAGCTGGCCGGATACATCAACGGCAACATGCCGCATTTCGTGGTCGGCAAGGTACAGAGTGCGCTCAACAACCACGGCAAGGCGGTCAAGGGTTCCCGGGTGCACATCGTCGGTGTCGCTTACAAGCGCAACATCGACGACATGAGGGAGTCGCCCGCGCTCGACGTAATTCTTTTGCTCAAGAAATTGGGCGCGGAAGTCAGCTACAGCGATCCTTACGTTCCGGCGCTGAAGCTGGATGGCGTCGACCTCAAATCACAGGATGCCCAGGCGTCAGCGGGCCAGGCCGACTGCGCCGTCATCATTACCGACCATTCGGATTTTGACTACAAGGGTCTGCTCGACTCATCCAGGCTCATCGTCGATACGCGCAACGCCATGCGGGGCTTCGAGTCCGAAAAGATCGTGCGCTTGTAAGGCGACTGCTTAGACTACTTTCCGGTGCGAAATAGAGCTTCGTGAGAAGCTAATTTGAACCGATTTCTCGGACATTTTTTCGGATCATTCGCTCACACCGCAAGGCCCGTATTTGCCGCGGCCAGCTAGCTAGCGACAAGGCTGGGCAAAAGCTGGAGGACCGCCGACAACGAGATGCCCGTCGTCAACAGGGAGGCGTGAAATTGTAAGGTTACAATGATTGCCTCGGAAGCGGACATCCTGATTTTCACGACGGGAGGCCCGGTTCAAGGGCGGGACGACGACTAACAGCGAAATGCTCACCAACATTCAATATGGGTGTTCAAAATACTTGTCTCTTCGTATCTTCGACGAAGGAGGTTGCCGACATCGTCGTTTCGCTGGACATTTCGCCGACCCCGCGGGAATCTTACGTATCACGAACACGCTCCTGCCGCCGACAGGCGAGGTGCTCGTCAGCTTCGGGACAACCTGGTATCACCCATGGGGCGGTCATCTATTCTCCGTTTTTCCGTGGGCTCATCTAATATTCAGCGAGAAGGCCCTTATCCGTTGGCGGTCCGCTTTTAGGACGGATGGGGCAACACGTTTTAGTGAGGTGGCCGGAGGCCTGAACCAAATGACTATAGCGAAGTTCGAGGAGTTGATAGCGGGCAGTCCCCTCAGGTTCGCCAGCCTCGAACTTGTACCCATCACGAAGCTTCGACGTTTCCACAACCGCTTAACGCGCGAATTTACAACAGCTATTGTGCGTTGCCGTCTGGTCAAACGAACATGATGACGAAAACGCGCAGAACCAAGGTCGA
>Ga0210406_10000742_pt1 | contig 42958 bp, 47 predicted proteins | sample IncBWC30MmetaG_FD_155454 | JGI IMG/M metagenome (GOLD analysis project Ga0210406, IMG submission 155454) | Forest soil microbial communities from Barre Woods Harvard Forest LTER site, Petersham, Massachusetts, United States - Inc-BW-C-30-M | ecosystem: Environmental > Terrestrial > Soil >...
CTGAACGCACGCCGCGCCGGATTCGCTTACGGTCTAGCGTCAACGTAGCCATACGCTGAAGTTTGTGACTCGTGGCGATCTCCGAGACACGCGCACGCAGTTTCTTTAACTTGGGGTTACGGCAGCGATAGCAGCGGTAGGAATTGCAGAAAAGGCATTTATAGCCGAACAGTCCTAGCTTGCCCTTCACTGGCCCGACAACAGAGAAATTACCGCATCCGAATCTTGGTTCGTCCACCAACCGGCGTTTTCCCATTTTCCGTTTCCCGTTTTTTTCTTCGTTCTGTTGCAATTAATCTAAAAGTCAGTCAAGTGAAGTAATTCGCTCGGCTACGCCGAGCATCCCCACTCCCCCCGCCCTCTCCCCGCGCAAGAAGCATGCGCGGGGAGAGGGAGCGGATTTGCTCCGCACCGACTGCGTGCGGCGCCGAGCCACTCGTGTCCGCGTCTGGTAGAAATGCAGGCCGGGAAAGCGCGTCAGTCGTATGCGTCTCCGGTTGCGTCCCCGCAGAGCCGGAACATTTTGCCGCCGCACATTTCCCAGCCATCCCGTAAAACTCCTTTTTCACGAACTCGTCAATTTGCTGCCGTTTTTGCCGAACCTCAGCAAATCTGAGCCTCACCACTCATGGCCACTCATTTACTTCTCAAAAATCCTTGCAAAACGCAGGCAAATTGACGCCTTTTGGTGGTTCCTAGGCGCCCTTGCGAGCCAGGTAGGCATATTGCCTACAAGTTCGGTCGCAGTATCTAGCGCCTTTCCGGCAATCATTGGGTAGCCTCAGCCCGCAATGTCGGCATGTCCCCGCATTCAGGAGTTTCGGTATACCGCCATCACGACACAGTTGAGAGCAGTACGTCTCCGGCCTGTCTTTCCGAGTCCAGCGAACCTCGGCGAGGACTTTGCTGCACCTATCGCAAGCCTCGTTGGCGTAGACACCGTGCTCTATAAAAACGTCCGTCCGTTGTTCAGCAGTAAGTCTCATCTGCACTCACTTGGCAGCCAAAGCCTGCAACCTGCTCGTTCGGAGACTGCTCGGCACGTTGGCTGAATTCTGGACGCAGTACGCCATGAACCTGAAAAAAGGGACAGAACGCAAAAAAGGAATTTTTGAAGGAAATCGTTACGTTTGGCGGGTCACAACAAAGGTTAGATCGAACAACAACTCGGGAAATCCTTGAAAGTTCACTTTCAAGCGTTCGTAATTACGGTATCGCCACATGCGCTGTGCGACTTCGTTGTGATCAGCGGGGCCAACAGTGTCACCGATCAAAGCGGACACATTCCTATCACAGAATCTTCCAGTGGCCCGCTCGACGTAACCAGCCAATATATATTTAGCAAGCTCTACTATGGAATTCAGTTGCAGCTCAGCGGGCAACCATTCGGCAAATGCCAGGAGTTTGGCGTAAAATCGGATTTCAGAAACCAAACGAGATGGTGGAACTCGCCCTATCCTCAAAAAGTCCGCTCTCACCTTTTCATCTTCAAGGGTCAAGGTTTCTCCAAAAATCTCTTCGAGTGCCGTAGAGGCCCGTTCTAAGGAGCGGAATGCTTTTTCTCGCTTATCAGGGTCCCCAAGCACGACAGTACCGAGCCCTGTTAGCTTCGGTGAATAGCGAAGCAGTGCGATTATCAGAGCCAAAACTTGAGGAGCACAACCGGCTTCGCACAATTCGTCGAAGTCAGTCCTCGCGCCCGATGACGCAAGTTTTTGTCTTTCTACCGCTGACCACGCGTTCAATCTTTGTTCGATATCAAGGCCCTTCTCCAACATCATGGGCCGGAGCGTGTCCCAAAGGTCTTGCGCAGACCTAACTATCTCAGGCGCGGGTTTCTCGATATGGCTCATACCGTGGGTGAAGCCCAAATCAAGTATGACTTCGTGCGAACTGCGTGACAGCGTGGTTCAACCGATCCGTTTCGTAATCGACAAGATTTGGCTATTCGCAACCTGCCGCGTCAAGCTTCTTGTCAACCGGTTGGAAACCCCACTGGAAGGCAGCCTTGCTCCGTCGGCGCATTGCGTCACATGACGCATGTAGTCCAAATCCAGTTGCGTCTTACGGTTCAGTTTGTTTTCGAAAGGGTGCGTCATACGCACGCGTGCGTGACAGCTTGAAGTTCCGGGGAATTTGCTTCGGTGTGCTGCCGCACGTGCGACAGCGTGGATGAAACTTGAAACTGGCTTACGCGCGCGCGCGCGTAAGTGGCGTCTAGTGACTCGTAATCGATTGGTTTGAAAGCCGATGGTCGTTCCTCTAGGTGCGCACGTGCGTCATGTGACGCATTGCATCTCCAAGGAGAATTTCCGTCCATTGCTCGACGTTGCACTGCTGAAAATCTGTAAGCGCTGGTTTTGAGCCGTCTTGAAGTGAAGGGGATGCAAGCTGCTCTAAAGGGTTGGATGCTTTTGGTGAATTGCTTGTCGACGGTACACCAACTCTATCGCCGCATTTGAAGTCCTGAACCTTTTCCGGTAAGCGCAGCGCTTCAATCAGTTCTTCGGAGCTATATTCGTCCCTGTCGAGCCAGTGATGGCCGCCATCATCAATAGAACCACGCACAAAGACTTCCAGCAGCGGCGAGGGCGACGACTAGTACTTCCGATGCTGGACCTCGGCCACTCGCTTCACAAGCTAACAGTAATCGCGCACTTTCACCTGACACCGGAGAACTGAATGCGTGGAAATTTACCAATGACCTGTCGATCCCTTGAAATCGTATGTAAGCCCCCGGAAAATTAACGTCGATCATTTGGCTCTCCGTCGACGGACCCTTTTTTGCGGTTGGAAACTCATAGACCAACTTCGGCACCGCTTCTAGTTTCAAGATCTGTGAAAGCATCGCGGAGGTACTCTCTAGGACAGCCGAGAACGGTACATCTCTGCGAACCCTAACCAACAACGAAGCAGCCATAGCATCTCCTCGGCCTTAACGAACAAAAACGCAACCCCGCGCAGCCTGACACATGGCCCGGATTCCTGTAGGCCGAACCGTCCGTATGGATTTGAACTGCTCGCGGGTCAAGTGTCACGCTGAATCGTCTCAAGGACGCAGAGCGAATATAAAGCGAAAAAACCCTGGCCCCTAGTTATCAATCGTGATAATGTCACGATAGCGCTGAGCCTCGTTGAAGCACCGTGAAAAGAGATAAAAAGCGTTTGCATGAGCCTGACTTCCAAGAAAGGTAGTTAGGCAAGGGAAGAGGACACCAATGGAAGAATTTCAGGTGACGTGCATAACCAAACCGAACCGCATGAGTGCCCACGAGCACATAACGCACATCGGCAACACCGTGATCGGCTGGAAGCTAACCAGAGAAGAAGCCATCAAGCGCATTGACGAAAAGAAAGAAGCTTTCTATACGGTTGATTCTCAGACCGGTAAGAAAGCATACATTGGTGTCGTTCGTGAAGCTGGAAAGAATCCCTTCTTGAGAACACATGCTGACGGCAAATGGAACGACAACTTGTTGGCATTAAGCGAGTGTCTAGCCACTGCCAAACTGCTGGGTTGAAGGTGCAAAGATGGCCAACTACATTGCGAGAGTCGAACTGCATTCAGCGAATTGGAACGATTACGAAGTATTGCACGCGAGTATGCAGCGGCGAGGGTACTTACGGACGATTAAAGCAAACGACGGGAAGCGGTATCAACTTCCAACGGGAACGTATGTCGTAGAAGGAACAACCAGCACGCTGCAAAACGCCCTGAATGCAGCAACAGAAGCTGCCCGTGAGACAGGCAAGCAGTCATGGGTTTTAGTAGCTGATTGGAATAACGGGACTTGGTTGGGATTACCTCTAGCGTAGTTTAGGAACGAACGGAGGGTGGAATGAAAGTCTTCCTAAGTTGGTCCGGCGAGTTGAGCCATAAAGTTGCGCTTGCGTTCAGAGAGTGGCTGCCGAATGTCATTCAATCTATTGAACCCTACGTCTCTTCCGAAGACATTGATAAAGGAGCGCGATGGAGCGCAGAAATGGCGGAGGAATTGGAGAAATCGCGATATGGCATTATTTGCGTGACCAAGGAGAACGTAAGCAAACCGTGGATTAACTTTGAGGCGGGCGCTCTTTCAAGAAGCCTTGAGAAATCAAGTGTCTTGCCCTTTTCATCCGCCGTTTCTCCATTTCTGTTTGATCTGAAATCATCTGATTTGGAAGGTCCTCTTACGCAATTTCAGTACGTGGTGAATGAACGGGACGATATTTTGAAGCTTATTGCCAGCATCAACAGCAAAGTGGAAGTCAATCAACTTGCAACCGATAAAGTTGAAAAAGCCTTTGATCGTTGGTGGCCAGACCTGAGGGACCTCTTAGCAAAAATTCCCAGCGAAACGCCTCTCAGTGTAGAACCTAAGACGCCGCCAAGAAAACCTGAAGAGATACTGGATGAATTGCTGGAGCTAGTCAGAGCGCAGCAGCGGCTTATGATGTCTAAGGATGACACTGCGTCCTTACTTACCTCCCTAGGTGCCTCAATTCGCGCTGATCTTGTGCAGAGTTTAAGACAAGGGGGCTTCGGTTTGGGTTTCGGAACCTCATTCGGGCAACCCGTCACGTTGCAGAGCCTGCTAGGCCAAGGAGTGCTCAGTCCCGATGTCCTAAATGCAACCACAGTCGTTCAGAAGCTCTCCGGACCGGCAACTACCGTTGCAGTTAGAACGACCGCCACACCCGTGAGTGAAGCCAACAAGGAACAAGAGAAAGAGCAGGAGAGCAAACGCAGGCCGGTTATCAGAAGAAAGCCAGCACGACGAGATTAGATCACCAGCAGCACGATTACTTGTGACACCATTTGACACCAACTGTATAATTCGGTTCGTGATCACAAATACATCTTTGTGGCTCTTAACGCTTTCTCGGTTTCAAGGTTTTCAACTTAACATTCCTCTTTACCCTCACGAAAAGCACGTCGAAGAGTTCCACTCTATTTTGGATGGTTTCCAATCTGCGTCCAAGGCCGATTTTTCTGTTTTCAGAATTAAGGATAGCGAAATGTGTGTTCCAGCTCCTCAATTCGCGGGTTTGGAACCCGTAATGAAGGACTACAAGTATTGCGAGCGTGTAGTCTTAAAAGCACGAGTTAGTGGAGTGGTGCAATACGTGACGATGGTCACCTCGATGCATACCGGAAAAGTCGCGACAGGAGGAACAAAAAAGTCGGCAGAGACGGACAAGACGAAAGCGCAGGCTGCTCCAGCGGCATCAATCTATATCGAAAACATGCATAGTTCTCAATTAATTTCAGGGAGCCCTCAGGCTTCAATCAAGATAAATGAATCGTTCAATCCAAAGAGCGATGCATTCCGTGAATTGATTGCCACAATCAAAAAGAACGCTCCTGACCTAGGGCTGGAAAAAGAAGCCCTAAGGCAACTTAATGCGGACGTGACTACGATAGAGGCACAAATAGAATCGCCAGCGCCGAAATACACCGTGATAGGTGAGAGCATGTATTCGTTAAGAGGCATTCTCGAAAGCGTCGCGGGAAATGTTATGACTCAGGCGCTTTTCACGGGAATTGCCCAGTTCTTTTCCTGATCCGCGTACACGCCACGTACACCAATCCGCCCAATTGAGTGGTTTCAGCGATTTGAGCGACGTTGAAAACACAGCCGTTAGCATCCTCGCCGCGTTTCTCTAGTTCTTTGGCTCGATTGCATGCTGAGATTTGATCCATTTCTCGAACGGATCAGTTTTGGGAGCAGTGGAAGAAAGAGTCTGGGGAGCATCGCCCAAGAGAACACGGAACTCCTTCACAAGTTCTTTCAGCATTTCATCCGATTTCGACTCGATGAATTCTGCGGCCTCCATTATTACTTTGTTCCTCATCTGCTGATTTTCAGCAGAGATCACGGCGTATTCGCTCGTTCGCGCCCAATACACTTCAACGTTGAGCACTGACCGCCTAAGTTTGGACTCGAACTCATCAACTAGTTCGCACACCCTGTCCGGCAGAAAAATTTTGTTGTCTGCTATGAATCTATAGAGTTCCAGCATTTTCTCGCTGGTCTCGACTGCCAAGCTTTGATTGTGCGTATCTCCGAACACATACATTGCGGCATCTGTGCGTGCGCGAATAAGGCGTTGATATAGGTCCTTAATGAAGTCAGCGCGTTTTTCGTGGAGCTTTGAGAACCGTATTTGGTGTTCGGTTAACGTCTGCTGAAGCGTGGCTCGCAGTTTTTCAATTTCCACACTCGCATTAGATTGGAGCTGGACTCTGAACTCATCGGCGCGCGATTGAAGATCAGCCCGGAATTTGTCTGCGTCCTTCGTGAGGTTGTGATTCAGAAACATTTTGATGAGAACGCCGACGGCTGCTAGCAGGATCACTTCGCCGCCGAGCATGGTAATTATCTGCTGTATTGTGAACACGCCGATAATCTAACACCGCTTGCCTGCCAAAAGGAAAGGCCGCCCAAACTGCGGACGCCCAAACCCTCTGTGAACGTTTAGCTGCGCTGAAAAAATATCCACTTCTTTGCTACTACAGTTTTGCGCGTGTGCTTTTCCGTGACCTTCACTTCCGGAGTGTCGAACTCGCGCAACTGCAAAGAGATGGAGGCCCAATCCGCCGCCGCAACGTCGTGCGGCCCGGGGTTGAACTCATTCGCATGGGAAATCGGTGCGCTATTTCTAGCTCAAGCATTCTTCCTTGTGAATTTGCTTTGGAGCATCTTCAAGGGCAAGAAAGAATTCGCAGTCACGACAAGTTCCGCAAACTCCGTGACCAGCGAAATTTGACACCATTTGATACCAATTGGAAAAAGGGCAGCGGTGCTACGCCTTTGACAACTCAGGACTTGTAAAAGTAGATTCAATTTTCGATCCCCACGGCCTGCTAAATCGCTAAATCCGCTTCGCAGCATCGCGGGCCATTGATCCGCCAGTGTCCGATTAGCTCTGCCGGCTCAGACGGTCGATGCAACACCATCTAATACCTTGATTCGACAATGCTTCCCTGGGAGAAGCGATCTGTTTGGCTGTCCTCGGTCAAACCCTAGCCAGCGATTTGACCTTTTTTTCCCCAATGTAAGTGGGGTTCGACTTGAGTGTTGCGTCGACCTATTGAAACCACCTCGTCAACCGGGAGCAAAACTAAAATACGCGAATTTGAGAGATTCCTTTCACGCCAATAAGGCGTAACTGAACGCAAACTCAGAAGGACGTGATCCATTTCTTTTGTCTCACGAACAGGACGGCGCATCATTTGCGCGCCCGGCGGAGCACCTCAAAGTTTCCTCGCCTTTGCTCGGTGGTACCGCTTTCGCCCAAGCCCGACGAGGCCGAACACTGCACCAGCGATCACGAGAGCAATGATCCAATTCGTAGTGTTCGATTGGAGTTCCTTTAGCGCGGCGGCTGCGCGCCCATTCGTAGGATCCAGCTTGACTGATGTCTGGTAGCTGCTGATGGCGAGGTCCCTTTCACCGTTCTGCCGATAGGCCTCGCCTAAGCTGTCGAAGGCGTTAGAAGATGCCGGATGCTCGGTTGCATTCAATTTAAGAATCGCGATTGCGTCTTTCACTCTCTTGTCTTCGTAAAGTAACTGGTACCCGAGGGTATTCAACTGAGTTTCCCCCAGGTCATAGTCGGAGTTCTTTTCATTCTTCAGATCGTTATACGTGTTCATCGCAGCATGGATTCCCGAATTGTGGATAGTCTTGTACAGTTTCTCGGCACCAGACTGCTTAGGCAAAACGTACGGTTTACCCGCGAGGATGTTCTGGATAGCGGCGTTTATGTCCAGTCGCTTACTGTTGCCTTTGTTCGTCAGCATAATGACCGCGACTCTGTCTGTAAGCCGCCGCCCGATAAATGCTCTGAAACCCGCGTTATTTCCCTGGTGCCACAGGTACTTGTTGCCGGTTTCGGTCGCTATATTCCATCCATATCCATAAGTCGAGGTGCCTTCTTCTACTTTGCCAGGCGAAAATGCTTCGACCAACACTGATTGCGGGACTAGCCTGTCTGTGTACAGCGCTTGATCCCATCTGAACAAATCAACCACTGTCGAATATATGCCCCCATCACCTGGGATCGCAGTCGGACCGCCGTCATCCACTTGTCCAAACTGGCCGTACCCGACCGCTGCTTGCGCGTTTTTCTTTCCACGGCTCTCATAGACGAAAGTGTTGTCCATGCCGACAGGTTTGAAAATCTCTTCTTCCATAAACTCGCCAAACCGCTTGTCGGAGACTCTTTCTATCACGATCCCCAATAGCGCATATCCGGGATTGCTGTATCTGTATTTCAGTCCCGGTTTAGCGAGAGCATCTTCTTTTTTCAGGAGAGCTGCGACTAGTCCTTTTTGATCAAGACCCGAGTCGTCGATCCCTAAATCGTCATAGTCAGGAATTCCAGACGTGTGGGTCAATAAATGTCTCAGAGTAATTCTCCTGAAATGCGCTGAGCGGGAGAATTCTGGAACGTATTTCGAAACGGGGTCGTCATAGCTGAGCTTCTTCCGCTCTGCAAGAATCATGATCCCCACGGCCGTAAATTGTTTCGTAACGGAGCCGATATTGGATGGAGTCTCGGGGGTGAAATCCGTTCCCGTCTGAAAGTTCGCCTTTCCGAACGCCTTGCAGTAAATGATTTCCCCTTTTTCGGCGACGAGGATACTGCCATTAAACTGCCCTCGTTCAAACAGGGTTGACATCAGCTTATCGATCTCAGTGGCTCGGTCGGGAGGCGTCGCTTGGACCTCAGTGCACCACATCAGCAGAGCAGTGAGCAGAAGGTTCGCTGTCCACCGCAACGTTTTCGACCAAACTGTAGTCGGGTGATTCCACATGGCATTGTTAATAGACGGTACGCAAATTACCTGCATTAAGTTCGTTAAGCCCTAACGCAGTACCTGCAATTCGAGGGATTTAGCGAGCGACGCATCTCGTGGCGATTACTCCTGAATCGTCGGCTACACGGAAACTGATCCGCCACCGAGATTTGACACCATTTGACACCAATTGGAAGAAGGGCAGCGGTGCTACGCCTTTGACAACTCAGGACTTGTAAAAGTGGATTCAATTTTCGATCCCCACCGCCCCTACCAACATCTTCTTTTCTAACAGTGAGTTGCAGATTTGCGAGGGAGCATTAAGCTCCCGCCACCTGCGATGGCAGCACCAGGCGAACCACTTTGCTGTTTGCTTCTCTCAAAGCGGCAGGAACTGCATGCGTGTAGATATTCATGGTGGTGCGAATATCTGCGTGACGCAGTAGTTCCTGCTGGACCTTAAGATCCACCCCCAACGCGTGTAGCAGAGAAGAATGACTGTGACGAAACGTATGCCAGCCGACCCGGCCTAATCCCACTTTTTCCGCAGCAGGAACAAGCCAGTTCTCCTGAATACGTCCCGGCCAGTACGGTTTTCCTGTAGCCGGATTCGCAAAGATCCAGCCCTCTGTGTTCACTGGCGAAGCAGACCTCAGTTGATGCTGACGCAGCCTTTCCGCCAGAGAACGGTCGAGTGGCATCCATCGCTGGGAAGCCGGCGTCTTTACAGCGCCGGATACTCCGTAGACATACGATTGGCGTATGCCCATTCGCATGCCTTCCCAATCGATATCACACCACTTCAGGCCGAGTACTTCGCTAACCCGAAGTCCCATGCACATCGCCACGACGCACATCGTTCGAAAGGGTTCCGGGATGTGTTCCAACATTCGCCGAAATTCTTCTACCGAAAGTGCTTTCGACTCCCGTTTTCGTTTCGAACCGTCCTTTACGCGCACGAGGCTTATGGGATTGAGTTGATATGGCATCAACTCCCAGCGCATCGCGGCGTTAAACAAGACGCGCATCAGATTCTTGAGATGGGACTTGCTCTTCGGCGCTAGGGAGAGCCGCTTCAACCAGTCTTCGACCGCGAGCGGTTTGATCTGGTCAAGTGAGCACTCGGCCCATTTAGGCTTTATGTAATTCTTAAGCCATGATCGATAGCGGGACGCGGTCGAGTTTCTTTCTGGAAGCTCTTGCGCGAGATAACGCTCAATCACTGCGCCGAACGGTACAGGAACTCCCTCGGGTTTCTCCTGGTTGATCGAAAGCAATAGGGACATGCTTGTTCCATCCGATTCCTCCTGTTTTAAGCGGCACGGATGGCAAAGAGAATTTACATGAGAGAGCATCCAGACTTCCAGCTCGGAGGCGCGGAATTTCCAATGCCGGAAATAATGATAGGCAGGTATGCGCCCCTCGCGTGCCCAACGCTCGACGGTCTTTGGATGAAGGCCTCCGAGGATGGCGGCAGCTCCGGCGCAATCGAGAAGCGGTTCGACGGCCTGAAGTGGTCCAGTGATGGCGGCTGGCACCGACTCAAATCGATCGAGAGACAATGGCTGTCTTCCAGTACGAAAACCTTGAGGAATTCCCGGATCAATCTGTGTGTTGGAGTCTCGCATTGGGCCTCCTACTTCCCGGCTTTCCTTCTGAGCCTTTTCTTGCGCCTTTGTTCTGCTTCTAAACGAGTCTCTTCGGCGGCGATTGCTTCATGAGGGATGATGCCGAGGCGAGGTGGCAATCCCTGCTTCCGGCGTTCTCCTTCTCTTTGTTCGGCCTTGAGATAAACGTCATCGGGATCTTCGAACTGTCGGTCCCATTCGCGGCGAAGCTTACCGAAGTGCGCCCAATCGTGCTGTTCGCGGTCGCTCATGTGCTCGAGCACTTCAAAGTTCGTCTGGGCACGCAAGTCTTCCACTTCAATCTGAAACGACCGCAAGAAATTACGGCGCAGCCACGGGCACTTCTCCAGTTGCTTGAGAATCTGGACGGCTTCTTGGAGTTTTTGGTTAAACAGAAACAAGTATTCGTAAATATGTAGCTTCGGAAAATGCAGAATGGGTTGCGTGGGAAAAGGGGACCGGATACCTTGGGTAGCAGCCATCGTTGCCTCCTAAACAGGTGATGGTGGTCAGGGGCGCGTGGGTGTTGATCGCACCGGCGCGTCCCGTTTCTATATCTACTTTTTCCTCTGCTTCTTGTACCTGAGCTTCCTGCCATTCTTGATCTTCGGCAACAGCTCCCGAACCAGTTCGATATCTTTTCTGGTCCACAGATGAACTGTGATGCCGCCGGTCGTAACGACTTTGGGCGTTGGTACTTTCTTGGCCGCGATGTAGCGGCTAAGTGTGGTGGCGTCCAAACCTAGCTGCTTGGCAGCCTCGCGCGTTGAAAATGTAGACATCTGCCACACTGTGGCAGATAGCTAGATGGTAGTCAAGGATTTTTTTTAATTGACTTCAAGAGTCTCCCTGTTATCCGCATTCGCCGCGATTGTAGATGGATTCACGCTTACCTAGCTCTGCAGAAGAGCGGTTGGATTCTTCTTGGCAATCATCAGGAGCCGTAGTGCTGTGCTTTGCGGACGGCGCGAGCCCTGCTCCCAGCTCTGCACGGCCTTTGGGCTGACACAGAGAAAGTGTGCAAATACGGCCTGGCTTGCGTGCAAGCTTTCTCGGATATGCCGAATTTCTCTTGGTTTGAGTACCTTGGGTGGGGCTGGAATCTCCGTCACACGCAAGTCAACCTTCTGCCCGCGCTCATACGCCAACGCATCGGCCAGTGACTGCCGCATATCGTCGTAAATATTCACTTTGATCTTTTTTGCCATATTGTCCTCCTACAACCTCTTCAATTCCGCTACGATCAAGCGAAGATTTCTTCGCTGCTCAGTGGTCAAATCTTCTTGCTCGTCCTTATCCAGCAGAAAAAGCAAGTGAAGGTGGTCTCGGTGTTTCAGATACAGATGCATATACCGATAGCCGCCGCGCTTGCCTTTTCCTCGAGTCGGGTTCGATGTTCGAGCCTTGCGTATTCCGCCCAGCCCTTGAGCGACGTCACCCTTTTCGGGATTTCTGAGCAAGTCCTCTTGTATCCGGCGCAAGACCTCGTCGGCGGACGCACCCGCTAGCTGATGGAGACGGCGAGTAAATGCCTGCGATTCTATGAATACCACGCTGTAGGATATACCACGTTGTGGGATGCGGTGTCAACAGAGCTTCGAGCTGTAGGGAAAAGAAGTTAGCGTTTATGCAATAAAACTTGACTCCAGCGCGCGAAAGCGGCGCTTTGTGCAATTCGCCGAAAGCATCCGCTCGTTGCTGTTTTTTTGGTACGGGAAGTGGACAAGCACCCCACGGCCCGGATCACTGACAATCTGCGGTGCGGCTCGGGCCTGCTCCAATTGAGGAATTGAGAATGTCCCTAAGTTCTGCGCAACTGATACCGCCAAAAGACGAAGGCCTAGTGCCGCACTAGGCGGTCGAATCTGTCGAAGATGCTACGCCTGGTGCGGCTCCAGGATGGTCAAAGGAATGAGGAATTGTGGTCTTCGGTAGCCAGCTTTTTCCGTCGCGAAAATTTGTACCTAAAAACCCGACTTTGACTGCGGTGAGTTTACTCAATGCGTGTTTGTCATAATCCCTTCGTAAGGGCACTTACGTAATGGGGCTGCGGCTCGAGGCGCGAAATGACTCCGGTGAATCCTTGACGAGTTCTACTTGATAAAGCCTGCGGTCCAGGACGCCGAGGAAATCCATAATCGAAGCTGGATCGACCTCAAGTTTGCCGCCCGCGTCGTGGACAACCACTTTCGTGCTTTTGCACAATTTCTTCAAGTAAGCCTTATCGACACCCTTGGCAAGTTTCTGCGAGCGAATGGATGCCAAGTATCTCGCCGCTCGCGGATGATCGATTGCGTATGTCTGAATCGCCGTGAAATCGACATACGGTAGGTCAGATTTGACGCTCTGGATGTTTGCCGGAACAGCTTTTGCGATTTCGGCGTCCAAGTGCCCCACAAACTCAAAGCCAGCAGGTCTCAAGATGTACACGCGGTCATCGTCCACGAGGACGTCGAAGTCATGGTCCAGCTTGAAGGTCTGTTCTTGCACGATTCTCAACGACTCGCCGAGGAATCGAATCAGGGGACTTTTGAGAATGCCCTTGAAACTAGTTGCCCGGCGGACAGCTGTCAGATGCTTTTTGTCTTTGCGAAATTTGAAACGGGCAAAGTAGCAGAAGATGTTCGACGGGTCAGCGAGCGCAGTTGCTTCAGGATTTATGTTGCTCGCGGTATGAATCTCTTTGAATCGCGAGGCCATGTCGTCATCGGTCGGGACGAACAGATGTTCTGGGCTGTCATATTTCTCTGACGGCTCGTAAGCAGTCGCATTGGGTCGCACCCCATGCATCTCGGCACGCGTCGCAATCGCCATCTGCTTTAAGACAGCCTGAACTGTTGAATCGACGGGAACTAAGGTGAACCGTTCGTTCTTTCCTTCGTCCAGGCCAACGCCAAACTCGACGAACTCCGCGCCATTGATGTCGAAAGCTGGTTTCATTGACGAGCCTCGAAACAGAGAGTGTCGCTCAGCCGATATGCCTTGATGGACTCGCCTTTAAGAATATCAGTTCGAGTAGTAATTAGTACGAGACTTGCCCTACCGCTTAACACATTTTTGTCTTCAATAGGAATGATTACATAGACACGATAGCCCCGAATCGCAAACCAAATGTTCATGTAGTGAAGATTGAGATGCCAGAACAAGAAAACGATGAAGGCAAGCGCCGCGAGCAACGCCGATATGTCTCGCACACTGTTGGTATCAATCGGATAGAAGGGCAGTAGCATCGCGAAGAGATAGACGAGTAAGTGATCCCTATGGTCCTCTGCCTTTTCGACAACAACGTCCCGCAGATCGTTCTGTTCCTTCGCAGCCCTGATGCGAAGCCAGAGGACCAAGTTAGGAATCAAGACAAGCGCAGCGCAAGCGCTCAACAAGTAGCCGTCCGACACGATCTTGTTGCCTTTAATGGCCCAGAGTATGAACAGCGGCGACATGCCGCTGAGCACCATGAACAGCCGCGCGAGTTTCAATCCTTCGCTATGTTTCGTGTCAGCCATCGTAGCGGGAATTGCATCGTCAAGAGTGTAATGCCCGTCAGAGGCTAGGATACAACAAAAGCGAAGAAAAAGCGAAAAGTAGCCAACGTCCTTCACTGGCCGGGGCACAGATTTCCGTCCCGTTATCGGGGCGTCCCCAGTTGGTGCATTTCGGTGAAGGGACGGCGGAAGTGGGATGGTCCCCCCTGGGAGACTGGTGCGTGTTAGGGGCTTCCCGCTTACACCGGGATTTGGGTTTGAATTTTTGTCGTGGAGGTGACGAAGTCCCTGGTCCACGTCCAAGGCGCCTAGCGTAAGTAGACAATCTCTGGGTTGATTCAGAGAGATCTGCCGGAAGGGATGTTTCGACCATGCCGTGCTAGGCTCGACGAAACAGAGCGAGGCTGCCATGGTGCGTTACACCGCTACAAACCCAGATCGTATTGCCGACAAGGCTCGCGAGTGCAGGTTCTTCCTTGTGAAGATGGCTGAGTTTGAGCGCGAGATGGATATTGAAAAGTTGCTGTATTGCCTCAGCGCATTTCTATCTGCGTTCCGCGCCGGTATTTACCGTAGCATCGGTGTGGTTGAGAAAAGAAGCGGGAAGAGCGTGGTCAAAAAGTATCTCGATGATCTGTACAAAAACCCTGAGATCAAATTCTTGAAGCAGACCACAGACTTGGAAGTACACGGAGATGGGCCGAAGATTTGGCAGCATTATCGAATCGCCCTCGTTTGGCCGAATGCTCCTCGGACCGAAGAATCGGGCGGTCCTTGGGGAAGCAGATTTGGAACCGGAAAGGATCGCTTCCGGTCACACATAGAATCGCGTTTTCCGGAAAGTGTGGTGAGTAGACAGCCTGCTGGCTGGCAGTTTGAAGGTCATCCGAAGAACCTAATCGAGCTTTGTCATGACGCATTAGAGGATTTGGAAGAAGCCGTACGGAAGGCCCTCCATCCATAATTAAACCCTCGCCTGGTCTGAGCTAACTCTTGAGAATGCAACTGGGAACATAACCGGGGTCTTGGTATTCAAAGAGGTGAATCTCACCGATTGAGGTCAACTGCTGGCCCAGGAAAACCGCCAATGCAAGTGGCCCATTAAAAAACAGCCGGATTCGCCGGAGCGAATAGGTCTTCACGATTTGACCAATGCGGTCCCGGACCAGTTGGGCGAACGCGCAGGCATCCTCTGAACCAGCGATGGATTGAGAACCTTGGGATGCTGGTGACACAAATGCGTACAGCTTGGCGGGTTCGCTAGTCGATTCAATGTATCGTTTCACGTCCTGTCGACCGTCACCGCGGATGTTCAGACCGAGGACCAGGTCGATGCCATCGGGGCTGCCCTCTTCCAGTTCCACACGCAAATCGTAGCTTTTCGTCGGCTTCGCATCCGATCGCCACAACTCTTTCGCTGGGGGTTGTGGCATCTCGAAGGTCCACCCACCGACAGCAGGGAAATACATTCCGGCGGCGATTCCCGTAGAGAGAGCGCACTTGCCACGGAATTGGATTAAGCGCTCGGTTCGCTCTTTGAAGATTCGTTGTTTGAGGGCGTCCAACTGTGGCAAGAGTTCGTTTTGCCACACTTCGGGAGCAGGAACGCGGCGAGACGCACGATCAAAATGTGCCGTCCAATCCAATTCATAGTCCGCCGACAAATCAAAGACTTCTTTCGTCCAATTGTGAATGTAGACGCTGACAGCCGGCTCGCTGACGGCGGCAGTGCCGATGGATGCGTGCAGAAGCGCTTCAATGTCTTTTCGCTCGAGGACAGCTCCCCGCTTTGCGTCGATCGCCTGTCTGAATTTGGCGAAGGCAGGCTGCACCATCTCGCGGAGTCGTTGGGAATAGTCCGGGTGGCTCAAGACACGGGCAATGAATAGTTCCACGGCCCGCTCTTCGTGCTGCAAATCTCCGTGTCCTACCTCAATGTAGACTTTGGCCTCAATGAAATCGGAGAGTTCGGTGAGGCCGTTCTTGCTCAGGCGCTGTTCGAGTTCCTTTTTTGTTGCATCAAGCGCGGCAGGTTTGTCGTCGTAAAACGGTTTGGCATTCCGGAAGCGGGCGAGGCCGGTTTCGATGGGCCGCAACGCAAGCGAGAGGGAAGGACACACCAATCGGAAGCACTGATAAAGGTCAGGAAAATCGAGGTCCCGCTTCTTGAACTGCTCAATGACCGACTTGAATTCGGCTGGCGCCACGTCATGGTCTTTTACCTGGACGTGAACGCGGGAGGATTTACCGCCGTCGGAATAGCGAATGTCGACGTCGCCGGTGCCCTCGAAGAACACTTGGTGGAAGCTAGCTTCGAGAATCCAGAGGGGAAGGTGGCAGGCCGCATAGCGCGTTTGGAAATCGAATCCCTTGGCTGCGTTGATACCACCCATCGCTTCGGGGGATAACAACGAGCCACGATTGTCCGACTTCTGGGAGCGTTTTGGCTTCTTGGAGTCAGTCATGATGAAAGGTTATCCGAAGTCCTGGCCGAACAGCTGGCGCCATAGCTTTCGACTTGCCGTTTCATTGGGTTCGTCCAATGCCTTTCGAGCTGTTGCTGCCGCTGATTTTACCTGCGTCATAAAATCGCTGAATTCACTTGCCGACAGACGCTTGGCTACGTTGACTGAGGTGTAGCCGGGGTCGGAGATCACGGGAACGATTCCCAAATTTCGATAGGCACCGTAGGCACGTTCTATTCCCTCAAGCACGCTCACAATAGCGCCCGCGTGAGAGGTAGGGTAACCGATCGTGCCGTGGATTAGGCATTCCAGAATATAGGATTTGAGCTTGCAGGATTCCGTAGGCAATCGATCTCGCCAAAATTTCAGCAATTTTACAACCTGGACGAAATATCCATTAGTCAGCTTATTTTTGCTGATGCCGGCCGCGATTTGGCCTTTCGGGTGTGTCTGCACCCATGCGCGCGCTTCGCGGTCCGGTATCCACAAGGGGCCGTCGTTGTCCGACTGAGGGGTCGCGGGAACGATGTCGAGCCATACGCCGTTTTTTGACTTGACGCCGATCGACCGTCCCTGTCGTTTGGGATTGTCGTAGTGCTTGCCAAGAATTCCTTCGATCCACGCAAGAACGACTTCCGCATCAGTAATGCGGCGGTCGATATCGAGGATGCAGATCACATCAACGTCGTTGATGTCGTTGATGGCGGTGCGTCGGGCGTACGACCCGGAGAGAAAAGTGTCCTTGTGGGCCTCTTTGGATTCGGGATCGGTACGCAGCAATTCGCGGACTTCTTCGTGTGCTGCTTGGGCGGCGGATACCTCGTCGTCGGGTGGCTGGATCGAGGAGAGGAAAGTCTTGAAGTCCGACACTAGCTCCATGGTTTCTTAATCTCCGCGGGAGCTGACGGAACCGTGCCGAGAGAAGCCAAGTCCAAACCGTGGGCGGAAGCAACAACGCTAAAAAAGCCACCGCAAACGGGGCATCCTGGTTCGCGGTCGAAGTAGATTCCGTACCATCGGTTGATCGTCATCTCGTCGCTACTCTCGCTGAGCGGCGGCCACTTGGCGTATTGGGTTCCGGGTTCCGGGCGGTTCAACCAGAGATACCAAGGCGCGTCGAAATCGCGGCGCAACATTTTGAGCGAACTGTCTGTGCCGGAAACGAGTTCCAAGAGGGCCAGCTTTGCGACCATATTGGCAATGGGGAGAACATCCAAAGAGAGACCTGGTTCAACGGCAACAGGTCGGTCCGAGTAAGCAATCTCGGCAGCGTCCGCCGCGGTGGAAATCTCCAAGTTGGAGGATTCCTCCGGCATCGCTTCCACGAAGCACTCATGGCAAGGTGATTGGCGCGGACGGACGCGGAGAACCTGTCCGCCGTAAGCACGTCGAAACGCACCACCATAAATTGCAACAATGTCTGCGTCCACGCAGAGCTTATTAATCAAGAGTTTGCTAGGACGATTGTCGGTCCCGCAGATAACCACATTTGCGTGAGAAATAAGTTCCTTGATCTTGTCTTGCGATGCGAAAGTGACTTCGGTGGGAACCGCTGTTATGCGGGCGTCCGGATTCTTTTCGCGAATGAGATCACGCAAGACATTGACCTTGTACCGGCCCACTTGAGAAATTCCTCCAGGATGACGAACGACATTTCCTACGGAGAGCCGGTCACGATCAACCAGGGTGAAGTTGCCTACGCCGCATTTCGCGAGTTCGATCGCCGCGTGAGCGCCACCTGTGCCAAGACCGATGCAAAGAACCGATTTGTCACGCAAGAGATCGGTCTCCAAGATCGCTGCGCGCCGGCTAGCTAGCGCCGGTTGTACTTCGACAAGATTTATTTCAACGGGTTCTTCCGTGCCAGCGATTTTTCTTGAGCCGACAAGACTGAATACAAAACCATCAGGCGCCTCGAACGTGTTCGCTTGGGACTTCGAGGAAAGGCCCTTTGCGAGGACGATGTGCAATTCGTTGTCATCCGGAGTGGCGTTGTGGTCTTCGAACAGGATCAAGCCTGGAACGATGGTGGACGCAGATTGTGGTCCGAGATCCACCTGCGTGAAGGCATCACCGTCATCCCAAGAATTAAAGCGCACGTGCGCAATCCGATTACGACGAATGTCTGCCCAATGCTCCCGAAGCCACTGAGAGGACAACGTCGCGACTCCAAACATATCGGCGTCTTCCGCGGTGATGTTCAGCGCGCGCGCTGTTTGCGCGTTGTCGGAGACCGCCTCAATCGTGCGTTTATCCTTGTTGTAGACGAGTTTGCTTCGTCCCTGTTTCCGTTCGGCAATTGCCTTCATTGCATCCCGGATCATCTGCTGTTGTTGCGGGTCAGGATTGCTCATTGTGCCCTACCATGGTTGGAACAAATTCGGCGAGGGGCCGTCCCGTTGCAAGGTGTTGTTCGTACGCTTCGAGCCAGAGGAGGCCCTTCAGGAAGACTTTGTGAAGTAGGATGCTGGCGCGCCAACGGTCGTCTCGCCAGTGACAGATTTGGACGTACCCATTGCTGGGGGCGAGTGTGTGCATGTTGTGGGAATATCCAAGGACTGTCAGCGGCTTGCCGTCGAACATCAAGAGTGGACTGGGATCGGTGACGTACAGAGAAGGCCGCTCGTAAGGAAATCCATTGGGTATTAGGAGGTATAGATTGTATTTCCGTCCAGAACTCGTGGTGGCGACGCCGAATCCGTAGTAGGTGTCGTCATTTTGATTGTGATAGATGCTGAACTGCGAATACCCCTCCTGCTGCAGAAGCCTATGCTCCAAGTCGAAGCGTGTGCGCTGGTCAGAGGTCCACATTTTTCGGTCCTTTCTCGGTTTCACGTTGAGCTTTGAATACGTCGAGGATTCTCTTGGTATCGGGAGCCACTAAACCGCTCGGCACGGGAATTGGGTCCGTGGTTCCGGCGTTGCGGTCGATGCGATGGACTTCGAGCAGGGGCATTGGCCATTCCGCGCCGAGAGCAAATCCAAGGCTTTGGGTTTCATTCAGGTTGGCAACGAGCACGCAACCGAATCCCGTTCCATGGAGTTCCACCGCGTCTCCGCTGGCTTCCCGCAGTGCTTCCGCGAGATGCGATAGAGTCCGTTCCCTGGTTGTGGGATCGACATCGGTTGCAGGCTCGAGAGTAGGAGCAGCCGAATCGGTGCCGATGCGAATCCGGCTTAAGGAGATTTTTTCCCAGGCAAACAAGTCTTGTTCCGGCAGGGCGCGTCTCGCCAGCAGGGCTTGGCGAACGGGGCTAACTCCCGGCAACACTTTTATGCGTAGGGGATAGGGCCCCCTCTCATCACTTGGCAGGTCGTAAATCCACGGATGAATGCGGACGACGGGCTCATCGCGGCCCTCTTCCAGAGTTACAATTATTTCCGTCATGCCGAGGAATTGATTTCGGGCGGCGAGGCTCAAGATTCTTTTTTGGTCTCCGCCGCTGGGGCTCGTAAGTCCCAAGCGATGATGCGAATGCCAGTCGCCGAAGTAGCGAAGAGCCCAATCCGATGCCATGGTTTCACTGAGGCTGCGGAGGTATTCCACGTCGAGCCGGAAATGAGCGTGATCGCGTTTCGCGTTTGGCCCAGCCTTGGTGGCGAGTAGCACAGTTGGAATGTCCTGCCAGCGACCGAAGAGATCGCCTCCGGTCTCAATGGACCAAGCGGACGCCTCGGATGCGATAGCGCGCACCTCGGATTCCCAAGTGAGAAGATATCCTCGCGCGGTCGGCGGCGGGGACCGGCGCTTTAGAAAACGGCTCAAGCGCTGTGTCAATTTGTCGGACTGGGGTGACGTGCGCAGGGAGCGAAGCAGGCTGACAACTTGGGGCCGCTGCTGAACCCAATCTTGAAGATCTGAAGAGAGCCGGTTGTCGGCGTCCTCAAGTTCTTCGGTTGGAATGTCTAGGGCTGCGGATATTTTGTGTTTCAGTTCCGCACTCGGGAGGCGGCGGTTTGATTCAATATCGGCGACATAGGCTGCGGTGACACCAATTTCACGCCCCAGGTCGCGGAGGGACATCTGGCGGGCGGTGCGCTTTTTCCGGATGAGTTCGCCGAGATCAGACATGGGAACTGATTAGACAACATAAGCATACGATGTCAAGGCCTTCTTTTGTCCGAACAATGAGGTATTTTTCGGACAATCTTGTTTCTGTCCGAAAAATGACGTATATTTCGGACGGCACAATAGCCATGAAGAAACCGAAAGGTTCAGACCTTAAAACCCATCTTCTGAATTACCTCCTTACTTCGGCTCAAAATGAGGTATGGACGCCAAACGACTTTGTCCGCTTCGGTAGCCGTTCCGCGATTGACAAGGCTCTCCAGCGGCTAGCGGCAAGCGGCGATCTTCGGCGCATAGATCGGGGCCTCTATGACCGTCCGAAGAAAAACGAGCTGACGGGAAAGCCAACTGTGCCGGACTACCGTGCTGTCATTCGTGCCGTGGCACGGCGTGACAATGCTCGGCTCGTGCTCGACGGGATGACTGCGGCAAATGACCTTGGTCTAACGACTGGCGTTCCTGCACGAATTGAGGTGTTTGTGGATGCGCGTCTTAAACCGATCCGGCTTGGAAATCAAGTGGTCCATTTTAAGACGGCAGCGCCCAGCCGATTATTCTGGGCCGGACGTCCCGCGATGCGAATCGTTCAAGCTCTTTACTGGATGCAAGATTTACTCGCAAAGCCAAATGAGCGAGAGAGGACGATACAGCAACTGCGAAAAGTACTCGCCGACCCGAAGGATGGGCCGGTAATTCTCGATGACCTGCAGAACGGTCTCTCCGCCCTACCAATCTGGATGCAGGAATTCGCTACGGAACTGATTCGGAGATCGAAAGCGGGTGATGAGCGGGAGGCAGGGAAGGCGTGAACGAAGATTTCAAGAAGTTTCTTGCCGCGCCACAATCGGAGCGGATGGGCGCGTTCCTCGCCGCGGCGCAACGCCTTGGGGCCAACGTGCAGTACATTGAGAAGGATTTTTGGGTCTGCTGGACTCTCGACGTGCTTTACCACGGGCTTGCCGCGGGTGGTCCCCGGCTTTTATTTAAGGGCGGGACCTCCTTGTCGAAGGGCTATGGCCTCATCAACCGATTTTCCGAGGACATCGACATCACCGCATTTCGGGAAGATCTGCATCAAGCAGCGTCTGTAGAAGACCTGGAAGCGCTAACCGGGAAAAAAAGAAAAGCAAAACTCGACGCTATTCGGGATGCATGCCGGGTGTGGGTGGAGGGCACTCTGCGCGAGGGTGTGGGTGCACGTCTAACGGAATTCGTTGCGAAAGGAGGCAAGGTTGAACTCGATGATACAGACCTTGACGGGCAAACGTTGCTCGTCTATTACCCCGCTATCGCGCCCACAGATTCTGACTACGTTCGTCCGGGAGTACGGATTGAGTGTGGAGCGAAATCTGCCCTTGATCCTCACAGTGAAACCGAGATCCGTCCCTACGTCGCTGACGACACCGTCGAATTGAATTTGTCAGTGCCCGGTGTAACAACGATCCAAGCGGTTAGATCGTTTTGGGACAAGGCCGTCATAGCCCACGGACTCCGGAGATGGTATGAAATACGCGGCGAAGTTCGGCAGGAGGGGCAGCGGATATCGAGGCACTATTACGATCTTCACTGTCTGCACAATTCTCCAGTGGGAGCCGTGGCACTTGCGGACCGCAATCTAGCGAGAGATTGTGTGCGACACGCTCGGATGTTTTTCAATCGCCCAGATTTTGACCTCGCGTCTGCCCAGCCTGGTACGTGGGCCATCGAACCGAGCTCGGAGATGCTGGATCGTCTCCGAGTTGACTATGCGAAAACAAGTCCGATGATTTTTGGCGCAGCGCCGGCTTTTGAAGAAATCATGGCGTCGGTGAAGGTGCTCAACGATCGCATGAACGAAATTTGATCGCTCACTCTGACGGCTCAAGAGTTTATTATTTGATACGGCACGTCCTTGCAGGATTACCAACAAGGGTTTGAGCGATACGAAGCGATTTGAGAAGATGACAGACGTCCAACCGGAAACGTCTAAGGGGATCCCAATGTATTCGACCGAAAAGATGCTCGTGGATCAGTTCGTGCGTGTGCTTGGTAGTGAAGAAAATCCCTGGGGGCCGGTGTCCATATCCTGCGAATTTTTCTACGCTCGCGGGAAGACAGACGTCGTAGCGCTGGCTGAGGGTGAGGTACTGATCGCCTTCGAAGCCAAACTCAAAGACTGGCGATGTGCGCTAGATCAGGCGTACAGAAATACCTGTTTCGCTCACAAATCCTACGTTGTCGTGCCCAAAGCCACTGCGCTGACCGCTTTCGCTTACGTTGCGGAGTTTAAGAGGCGAGGTGTTGGTCTGTGTTACGTGGACAACATCGGTGAACTCACGGTTTTGGAAGAGCCGGAGACTTCAACTCCCATCGAACCGTGGATCGCTACACAAGCAGCGACTCGCGTTCGGAGTGATAGCGAGGGAGTCTGATGGCCACGCCTCCCCTGGAAGAAGTCGCGCGTGCGATTTGCTCAGGGAGCGGGCATTCATTTGACAAGAAGCTTGGTGAAGGTGCGTTCAAGGAAGTGTTTCTAATTACGACGGCTGAGAAGGAGCCAAGAGCATTGAAGGTCTTGAAGCCGGGAGTGGCGTCAGAGCGAACGGAGCGCGAGATAGAGGCGATGACCCGGTGCCGCCATACGAACATTGCGTCCCTAGAAACAGTCGCCACATTTGTCCACTCCTCCGTGCAGTACGTGTACTTGGTTGAAGAATACATCGGCGGTGGCACGTTGGATGAGCGGTTGCAGAAGCAGCAGATTTCACGCGACGCGTTGCTGCCTATGGGCGCCGCTTTGATTGATGCCATTGGGCACGTTGCTTCCAACGATCTTGTTCACCGTGACATAAAGCCAGCAAATATTCTTTTCCGTACGGCCGATCAGCCGGTGCTTGTCGATTTCGGTTTGGTCCGCGATCTGCGGAAGTCCTCTGTGACTGTGACGTGGGCGACTTGCGGTCCCTGCACACCGTTGTATGCTTCTCCTGAGCAGTTGACCAATGATAAGGCGATCATCGGGTGGAGATCAGATCAGTTTTCACTGGGTGTCGTGCTTGCGTTTGCAGGTTTGGGGATGCATCCCTTCGCGAGACCTGGAGATGATCCGGCACGGACCGTTTTGAGGGTTGAAGCGCGAGAAGGGCCGTCCGCGGAGTTCATCGAAGCGGCGACAAGAAAAGGTTTGCCAGTCGTGATTCAAATGGTCGGCAACTGGCCAGTGGAACGGATCAGGAAGCCCGCTGATCTGTTGAATGCGTGGCAAAGGCAGAGAGGATCGTAACAAACAATGCCTGCGTTTCATCAGATGGGAAACGATTCGGAGAATTTGCTGGCCGAACCCGATCTCAATCGCTATCAGGGCTGCGTCCTCAGTCCCGTGAATTATGACAAAGGCAAGATTGCCGGGCAGTTGGCACAGCTGAAAGAGCGCGCTGGATTTCGCACCGTCTTCGATCCCCAATTGTACATGCCACGGAGCAATCAGGGATTCCTTCGAGAATGGGATTACTTCCCGAAAGACGTGGAAACCGCCGATTTGAGTTCGACTGCCTGGTGGGACAACCTGAATGATGCAATCGCCAAAACTGTTGCGGAGCTGAAACCAGACGCCGTTTGTTCGCCCGCCGTCATCCCGAAGACTTTTCCCGATGAGTATTTCGTGCAATTGGTTCGGAGTGGAGCCTTGCTGCAGAAGAAATTGAACGGCACTTCTGTAATCACGATGCAGACCGTGGTCGCTAGCCTTGCGGATTTGGCTACTCCTGGGCGCGCCATGAAGATTGCTTCGATCATGTCAGATGCGGAGACCGATGAGTGTTTTCTGGTTTTCATTGGAGACACTGAGCCACGACGGGAGTTGAGCGAGCCTGAAGAATTGAAAGGCGCGATGAAATTGATCGCTGCATTGGAAGCGGCGGGACAGCGCGTTTTAGTCGGATTCTGTTCCTCTGAGTTATTGCTTTGGAAGGCCGCTGGTGCCACCTCGTGTGCAACTGGAAAATTCTTCAACCTGCGCCGCTTCACTTTGTCTCGGTTTATGGAACCGAGCGGAGGCGGTGGACAATTGGCATATTTTTTCGAGGAGGCACTGCTAGCATTTTTGCGACAGTCCGATTTGCTGAGAATCCAGCAGCGGGGACTCCTGAGTGCAGCTTCCAATGCGAACCCATTTACCAAACTGATCTTCGAATACATTCCACAAGGTAAGGCATGGGTGGCTTTAGGGTGGCGCCAGTTTATGTACTGGTTTGCCGACGTGGAAGAACGGCTGCGCACAGGAACGGCAACTGCCGAGGATCTGGTGCTTCAGGCAGATACAAACTGGGGACTGATTCAGCAAAAGCCGGAAGTCATTATGGAAGAGCGCCAAAACGATGGCCAATGGGTCCGGCAATGGAGACGCGCGTTGATTGAGTTTCCGGATTTTAGATAGTTTCCATCTGATGAACGCGCTGGTCTCCTTTGATTTGTTGCAACTTCGGAGTGCGGATTAAATTGCTTTCGATGCTGGTGGCCGAGTTGCTGCTGATTCTTTAATTGGAAGGCGATGTAATTGTCTGGCGTGGATCGAATCTATTTTCCGCTTGCAAAAGACTGGATGAGCATGAACGGCTCAAGATTTGCGCAAACATATCGGTGAGTCCTTGCTAAGTTTTCGCGCTGAGCTTTTGGAAAGTGTTGGTGAGAGTTGGAAGCTGCCACCAACGTTACGTGCTTGCTGGAACGCCAGAGGTGCCTATGACCCTCTTCGTTTTGTATTGCGTTTGCGCCCGGACATTCACCGTGAATTGAATTCTGTGACTTCAGGTGTACAGGAAATTCGTCACGTGAGCTTCGGGCAGGTTTCAGCTTTCTCGACACTCCTCCATGAAACGGTCCACTGGTGGCAGCACGTCGGTTCAACGATCGGACTTGCTTTATCGCTCTTGTATCCGGCGCAAGCCCATTTGAATAGACGTCATCTCAGAACGCTTCTAGCTGACCTCGGAGCAAAGAAACCTCTGTTGAAGTGCAAAGTTTCTCCGGCAAAGGCAGGACCGCCGGCAACGCCAGTGATCGGTACGCTGAATATGGTTCTGAACAACTGGCACGACATGGAATTCTTCCGCTGGCTTGTTACCGACCCCAGACGGGTTGGCGAGTTCACAAAAGACCAGTATTTCAGTTCCGTGGCTCACTCGTACCAAATTGCCATAAGTTCATTACTTTGGCTTTTGGGAGCCACTTTCGACCCAAACCTCAGTATCTTTCCTGACCCGAGAAATTGGGAGCAAGAGTTCACGCGCCTCAAGGAACGACAAGAGCAAGGATTCTTCCCCGGTTCGAACATTCATCTGCCGGCAATGGGGGCGCGGGAAATTTTTGAGGGCCAAGCGCGTCTGTGTCAAATTCAGTTTCTCCACCTGGCGTCAGGCGAAAGGGCCACATGGTCCGATTTCAAGTCTCTCGACATGCTTTCTCCGCCATACACAACTGCTCTGACAATTTTCTGCGAATTGCTAGGCGTTTCGTGGCCCGAATCGCCTAAGAGTCCCCTTGTTGGGCTATTTCTCTTGTTTTGCGACATTTCGATAAATCCTGCCGAGGGCATCTTTTTTGAAGCGGATGACATTCGGAACTTCGTGCAGCGCATTGATCCCGGTGCGCGTTTCCTAAAGCTCTGCGCGATTGTCAGAAATGAAACCGGGCTTCTTGACGCCATCAAGCTCCACTCACGGGAGGAATACCTGTACGCGAGTGAATTGCTCTGCAAGAAGGCGCAATGGAAGAGCCCACTGGAAATTGCGGAACGAATAAACTATTGGGCGGCGCAATACCCGCCGTTTCAAGATCTGTTGGAAGAGGACCGCACCTTTACATTCGAACCAACAAATCTGCCCCTACGAGTCTTTTTTTCACAACTGATGCGTTATCAGATGGACAAATTGAAATCTCCAGAGTTCTTCTGTTGGCCAGGTTTCTGGACGGCTGAGAGGCAGAGTCAGCCGAGCGACCTTGAGAATGCAAAATTGTTGTTTGAGAAGCATAGCGCGCTTTTCATTGATCAAGCTGACGGCGACATCTATCCACGCCTAGTTTCTGGAAAATCCAACGACGCCATTCAAGCCACATTTCTTGCCTTCTACAGTTGGGTCGCGATGTACGATCTTTCCCGTCAATGGATCATGGAGGACGGGCCGTTCAGGTACAACTTCCTTTGGCTGACCAGTAAGCACCCGGAGGCCGAAATAAAACAATGGGCAACCAAGCAGTTCGAAGGAGCCTACGGAGTAAGCCCCGATTCATTCGAGATACTCTAAGTGGCGCCCGATGCGTTATTACAGTTCTCCAGAATTTGTAGCCCAATGGGTAGCCCGATTAAGAGAGAAAGTTGCTCACTATCCGACGCCGATTCAACGCTTTAGATTGATTTTTTCGACTTTTGTGCGTTGATTCGGGACCAGGAGGTTGAAGGTTCAAATCCGTCACGAACACGTCTTCTTAGAATCAACGATTTGGTCTGACGAACCCGACGAAACGAGGGAGCCACAGCGGGAAATTCGGGATACTGATGCGGGCCTAGAATCCAACTAGGAAGTTACCCAACTATGTGCGTAGGTTCCGTGCCCAACGTGGATCCGTCGACTCGCGGGTTAACGGTCGTGGATCGAAAGCCCACCACCTTAGGGTGTACGTCTGCCTGGCAAGCAGGTGTGCCGGTGGGATTGGCGAGTCTGGGCTTTAAGTACCATCAGCGCTTACCCGGAGCTCATGCGGAGGGCCTCAAATAATCTTGTCTCGTCTAGCCAAGTATTCTGCGATCCGTAATCCTGACTGAAGTGCACCTTCCATATAGCCAACAAATGCACTGCAGGTGTGTTCTCCCGCAAAATGCAGCCGCTTCCCAAATCCTCTGCGAAGCAAAGGCGCGGTCCGTGTCACCTCGCCAGGTGCGGGGAATGAATAGGAGCCTAGTGTCCATTTACTCTCGATCCAATCCATGAATTTACATTTCCGAACGTTCCGGCTGATATCTGGAAAAACTGCAGCCAACCGTTTTACGTACTCGCTCTTGCGCTTTTTCCATCCTTTGCATACATCTGCGTTACTCGCACCAGAAAAGCCAACTAGAGAAGCTCGGGGCCCTGCTTGCTGGTCTGTACCCTGCCACGTTAAGTCCACCGGACCATCGGATGTGAGGGAAGGGGAAAGCGGTTTCCAGAAGTCTTTGCGAACGTCCATTATGAATTTTACGTTTTTGCCAAACTGCCCTGCGTATGCGCGAGGGATGCTCGGCCGGATCTTTATGTTTTTCCAAGCAGTGGGCGGAGCCGCGAGGATCACATCATCAGCGGTCAATTTCGCGCCGTTCGACAATGTAACTTCGACATTGCGCTTCCTGATGCGTATGCTCCTAGCTCGTGCGTTCAATCGAACGCTCTTGACCGGAAGCCTGTTCGCCAACCGCTTTGCCAATTCTTGATTCCCCTCACGACACCGGAAAACTTCCGTATCTTCCCAGTACTTGCTGCATCCACCTCCTTTGATCATCGCCAGCACGCCGAGATAACTCTGCTTCCCGGCTGCCACTCCGTTGTCGGTCTCGAGTTGCTCGGTCAACGCCAACTTGCAAAGTTGCGAAACCGGCATTTCGTCGATTATCGTTTTTATCGACAAACGGTCGAGCCTTCGTGCTCGCGGCGATCTCCAAGGCTCGTCCGCATTGATGTTTCGCGCAGCCTTGTTCAAGATCTGCGTAGCCCTTAACAATTCGGCGCCCAGGACTGCCGCTTCGGGGCTGCTCAAGCGCCATCCGCCTAAGATAACGGGCGAATTGGGTGGTTCCAAGACCTTCGTGAAGTGAAGTCGCAGCTCGTGCTTGTATGAGAGCCACGCATGATGGTTGATGCCGATAAGTTCCGCTCCGCCCTCGAGTGTGCGATTTGGAATTAACCTCCTCAGCGTTTTCACGCGACCGCCGACCTCCGATTGTCCTTCCAGGACAATCACCTTGTATCCGGCGCTATGCAGCTCAAAAGCGGCTGAAAGGCCCGCGAAACCTCCGCCAACCACGATGACTTGCTTAGGCCGCGACGGAGGATGCAGCTTGAAGCGCTGAGCGAGAGAAAGGCGATGGACGTGGGGCTTTTTCTTTGTCTTCGCTTGTGCGGTTGATTGAGGAGCCAGCATCTCCATCCCGAAGGGCTGCAAGACTGGTTTTGGTTTGGTTGCCTTCCTTACAGGCAGATGCGTTCTCAATGCAGTGAATAGAGTGGGCATATATCGTGAGATCCGGGATCAGTCCGAAATGCCTACTGCATCGAAGGCGGCAGTAATCGCACCTAGTTTCGATTGCCGCTCGCCAGCGGCCATGCTTCTGAACAGTGTCTGCGCCGCAAGAAGAACACCTCGTCGGCTGTCGCTGAATTGCGAGGTTCGTGAGAGATGCTGCGTGAGCGCAAGATAAAACACAGCCGCAACTTCTTCTGTTGTCAGGACGAGCAGTCCTGAACCATCAGCCGCAGTCATCGCCTTGTAGGCGGCGAAATTATGAATTCCGCTATTGGTGTGTACCCCGCCCCAGTCTCCATCCTCGTTTTCCGGAAGGTTCTTGTACTGCTTCATGTTCTCCGGCTGCCGAAACCGCGACGGCTTCGACATGTCGCGAAACGGCTTCCCGTTCGGGCCAAGTCCATCCCCGATTTCCCAATTCCATTTGTTCCGATCTGGTTTGTTCCAGTTCCCAATAATCACTCCGAAAATGTCTGAATAGGATTCATTTAGCGATCCTGACTGGCTCACGTACTCCAACCGGCTCGTAAATTGAGTCACTCCGTGAAACATTTCGTGACCAACAACGTCAAGATCAACCGAGAGTGACATGAGGCCGGCTCCATCTTTTCGTTGACCGTAGACCATTTGCTTGCCGTTCCAGAATGCGTTAAACCACTGTGTGCCGTCCTTGCTCTCGCGTTTCACAACGCAATTGATACTTGAATTCATCGGCCCACCATGATTGTCGATGCTGTTCCGTTTCACGACGTCACGTAGGAATTGAGCTACTGCGGTGGCATTTGCGTGCGCGCTCACGGCAGCAGGATTCCAGGGAGCTGGGGGATTCGCAATCTCTGCCCCAGGCAACTTGTCTTTCTGAACTTGTGGATCCTTGAACTTGAAGTCGTAGGTTTGAACATTCCACATTGCATCTTTCAATAATCGTCGGCCCGCCTCGGACTCGATCCCGATGTCACGCTTTTCGTTCTTTCCATCCACCGCCTTATCCACCACCGCTATGCTGGGAGTTCGCGGAAGCTCGCCGATTACGGAACCTGTCTGGGCATCCACCACATAGTCCATATACAAAGGACTGGATGCCCGACCCTCTTTTTCACCAGTACGCTCGACGGGGACGTCCTCGACTATGAATGCCAAGTGCCACTTCGAGCGCTTCTTCTCGAAATAGAAATACGGGTGGGGCACTAGACCGTCCAGCCGCTTTCGATAGCCGGGATACTTCTGAATTGACGCCAGTGCCCCGGCTGGCGAAATCTTGGCGACAGGATTCACGCCCTGAGGTTGCCCGAGAGCGGAATTCAAGCTCACCAATTCATTCTTCTCATCGAGCTCTACTGTAACCAGGGATCCGTAAACCGGTATCTTGTCGTAGGTTTGCCGAAACTTGACGGTCTTCGTTTCCGTCAGTGGAATTGTCTCCGTTCCGAGACTCTTGAATTCGCTCCCAGTGTCTCCGACTTTTGGCGCTGTGAACGAAGGGACCGCTTTACTGTCCAAGGCTTGGTGCAAGTAGCGAGTGGCCGCCGTTTCCGGGTCCACTTTTGACGTTTCCACGGGCGCCGCAGCAAAGGCGAAGCTTAGAGGTCGCTCATCCCGAAGTTTCGCAATCATTTGTGCAGATTCTTCATTCGCACTGTGCATGGTAAACGTTCGAAGCCCGTTGTCCGGTACTGCTCGATTGCCTTTCGAGGCAACCTTCTTCACTCCGGAATGCCTTTTCGCTTTCTTCCTTGTGGCCATTTGATTTCTCCTCATTGTCTACCGTTTTCCGAAGTCATGCTCAGAGGATCCTTTAGCTACAACGATTGCGTCTAAAATAGACCGACCTTCATTTCCGAGAAATTCAGGAGTGCTACAAGTGGAGTACAAAAGTTGGCCGGGGACATTTTTTACTCCCGCCCATTATTGCAGACGATCGAATCAGACAACGAGAGCATAACTGTGGCGGACTCAATTATGGAAGTCAAGTCACTAAATCGGTATTGACTTCTACTTTCCGACTTGGAACAATTACGTTCTTCCCTGGGCAAACATTCGAACTGTCGCCATAGCAATACCAAGTCTCATGTGCATGGCCGAGCGACGAATGGCTACGCAAGCGCATGTGAAGTCATGCCTAACGTTTTCCTTTGAGGAGAGTCCCGTGCCTCCAAAACTGCCACAGCAGCGTATCAAACACATCGTCGTTCTAATGTTGGAGAATCGATCCCTCGATCATGTGTTCGGTTTCTTTCAACCATCGTCGGGTCAGACGATTGAGAACCTCAAGGATGGCAACTCCAATTTGTCGAATCTCCTCGACCCTTCCAAGCCATCCTCCAATGACAATCCTGCCTTCAAAGTCGGCCAAGATGCCCCATTTGCGATTCATGACAAAGACGGACCTCCGCACTCGTTCCATGCGGTTTGCCTGCAACTATGCAACAACATCGATGGCCCGTCTGCCGCGAACCCAGTCAAAAACAACGGCTTCATTCGGGCCTACAAAGATGATCTGCTTCGACGCACGCATCACATCGATCAAGCCCAAGTGACCGAAGTCATGCTATCTTTCGCGACTAGTCAGCTTCCGGCAATCAACCAACTGGCGAAGGAATTTGCTCTCTGTGATCACTGGTTTTGTGAGGTGCCGGGCCCGACCATGCCCAATCGGATGTATATCCACGCCGCGACGTCGGAAGGCTATGTCCACAACGCGTTCGATCGCGACTTTACCTCCAAAACCATTTACGAACTGGTTCAGGAGAAGGGTCTAACCTGGTGTACGTACTTTCATGATCTCAACGAGGTGCTGCAATTCAAGAGTCTAGGTCATACCCCGGACCACTTTCGACGTTTCGGCGACCGTTGGATCACCGACGTAGCCTCTGGTGATCTCCCGAATTACGTGTTTATCCTCCCGCGCTTTAACAACAAGAAAGCTGCTCAGAACAAGCCGGCAATTATGGCGAATTCACAGCATGCTCCGGAAGACGTGCGTTTTGGCGAGCACTTAATTGCGGACGTATACGACGCGCTTGCCGCGAACGCCCAGCTTTTTGCCGAGACCGTGCTCATCGTTACCTACGATGAGCACGGTGGTTTCTTTGAGCACATTGCCCCTGGACCAGCTCCAAATCCGGACAAGCAAGATTCACCGAACGCCGACGACAAAGCGAACTTCAAAGTTCCTTCCTTTAGTTTTGATCGGCTCGGATTGCGCGTTCCAGCTCTTATCGTCTCGCCTTGGATCAAACAGGGAATCGTTGTGAATCGAGATCTGCAACACACGTCGGTTATCAAGACCGCTATCGAGCTCTTTGGGCTCAAAGGCCCGTTGAATCGGCGGGATGACAGCGCCGCGTCGTTTGCCGACCTGTTCAGCCAGTTGTCCGCTCCGCGGCCGTCCAATCAGTTGCCAAACAAATTGAAGAGGCCGCCGTTGCAAAACACGGTTGTTTCCCTCGTGGCGGGCGTGCGCGTAGAGCCAGCCGACGAACCGCTCGATTCGCTCCTTGAGGAATGGGTAAGCGGGCTTGCCACGTTGACTTCGAGGAGAGTCGGCGTCTCTAGAGTCGAGGCTCTTGCGGCGAGGCGAATGCCGAGGACTCAAGGAGAAGCCACAGAGTTGATCGAGGCCTGCCTGAAATCACTTGGCGTATAGGTAGGCGCGAGACGCCAGTTGAAGTCGCGCAATCACAAGTGATTGGAATTCCAGTAGGAAAGACTCTTGGAACGACACGAAATAGATTTGGAGGAGTCATGCAATATGTCCGCAAGAATGTTTGGGAACTCGGGAGCGATTGGGCGGATCCGATTCTCTGGTACGCGCGCGGCGTGGCAGAAATGAAGGCGCGAGGATTAGCCGAAACAACGAGCTGGCGTTTCTACGGCGCGATCCACGGAATTGATCAGCCGCTTTGGAAGCAACTTGGTTATCTGAGCGCGTCCGACAAAATGCCAAGTAAGGCCGACATGGATCGTTTTTGGCAAGAGTGTCAGCACGGGAGCTGGTATTTCTTGCCATGGCATCGCGGCTATGTCCTTGCCTTTGAGGCGAACATACGCGCGGAAGTGATTAGGCTCAAAGGACCGAAGGACTGGGCGCTGCCCTATTGGAATTATTTCAAGCCTCATCAATCTAAATTGCCGCCCGCTTTCGCATCGCCGGATTGGCCCGACGGGAAGGGCAACAATCCGCTCTTCGTCCCGCAACGCTATGGACCCAATAACGACGGCAACGTCCATCTGCCCATTAAGCAGGTAAACCTCCGCGCCATGAACGATCCCGATTTCACCGGCGTCGCGAGCGGAGGAGGTTCCGGCTTCGGTGGAGTAGATACCGGATTCTCGCACGGAGGAAAGGTGCATGGCGGTATCGAGTCGCAGCCCCATGATTGGGTGCACGGTCTGGTCGGGGGAGCAGACCCTACAAATCCGCGGATGCCTGGCCTGATGTCCGATCCTGACACTGCCGGGCTCGACTCGATCTTCTGGCTGCATCATGCCAATATCGATCGGCTCTGGGAAGTGTGGCGGCAAAACCCTGCGACGCATGTCAACCCCACTGATCCCAACTGGCTCAACGGTCCCGCCAGCATCGGCCAGCGCAAGTTTTCCTTGCCCATGCCGGGCGGCGCACCATGGGACTATGCGCCGAGCGACATGGTTGATCTCAGCAAGCTCGGCTATACATACGATGATCTGTCTCCAGCTGCGACACCTTTCCGCCTTGCTGATAGGCTATTGCGACTGGGTGCCAGTCCCGCGACCGCGAAATCCAGAGAAGGAGTTGTTGCTGTGGTCAGCAAGAAGAACGTCGAACTGGTTGGTGCAAGCCGTACCTCTCTGCGCATTACCGGCGGCGAAACACATGCCTCCCTACATCTCGATACCGGTGTCCGACGCAAGGTGACGGCGAGCCTTTCCGTCGCACCCGAAGGGGGCGCTCCCGACCGCGTTTTCTTGAACCTTGAAAATATCCGCGGGCTCGTCGATTCCACAACATTCAACGTGTATGTCGCCCTGCCCGAGAGCGCAAAACCCGACGACCATCCCGAACAACTGGCTGGCACCGTTGGCCTGTTCGGAGTGCGTAAGGCTACTCTCAAAGATGGAGAGCACGCGGGTGAAGGCCTCACCTTTGTATTGGAAATCACACACATCATTGACGCTCTACACCTGAATAAGAAGCTCGATGCAGATACGCTCGACGTGCGCATCGTGCCCGTGAAGGAAGTTCCCGTGGATGCGCAGGTCAGCATCGGGCGCATCAGCGTCTTCCGCCAAAGTCAGTGACCGACGGCAGCAGATGACATCCGCCGCTCGCGAGCGCTCGCAGGTCAGGACGCCCATACTGCTCATCAGTGCGGCGGCGTGGATACTACTTGTGATCGAGCCAAGCGGTTTGATGCTGCCTGATCATTGCCCGGTGCCGATGCTGAAGGAAGCGGTGCCGTCGGTGTCGCTGAATATCTTGTTGGCGCTCAATCCATACGTTTCATTAATGGCGGGCTGGTCGCTGATGTTGGCGGCCATGATGGTCCCGCTACTGACCGCGCCGGTGCGCCACGTTCGCGACCGCTCGTTTGCTCAGCGCCGTGTGTTCGCAATCGCACTGTTCGCAATAGGCTATGCCACGATCTGGATGACCGCCGGGGTCATGCTGCTGGCTCTCGCGATGCTGGTCAAATTATTTGACTCTGCAACGGCGCTGCCGCTGACCTTGCTCATCGCACTTGTCTGGCAGTTTTCGCCGTTTAAACAGCGATGTCTCAATCGTTGTCATGCCCAGCCCGAACTTGCGGCCTTCGGCCGGGCGGCGAATGACGACGCGATGCGTTTCGGGTTGATTCACGGGTTTTGGTGCGTTGGCTCGTGCTGGGCACTGATGCTATTGCCCTTGTTCCTTTCCCGCGAGCATGTCGCGGCCATGGCCACGGTGGCGCTGTGGCTTCTCGCTGAACGCCTCGACGCGCCGATACCACCGCGTTGGCGCTGGCGCGGCCCGAGCAAAGCGGTAAGCCTCGCGGTCGCCCAGGCGCGGATGCATCTGCAGCGCAGTCGAAAGGGCTAAACTTCGTCGCTCCGATTCTACGCTGACCACGCCCTTTATTACATATGTAGGCCAAACAGGACGGTCCATTAAGACCACGGATTTGTCAAGCATTGTGGGCGGACTGCGATCTGCTTTCATGGACGACAGCAAACCCCGCGTTGGACGACTGATGACCGCGTAACAGTTGACTTATGAGCGTCATCGCGAAGGAGGCTTTCGTGTACCACTAAATGCGCGCCTCATTGAGGAGAAGTTTGAACTTAAAATTGGACGATCGCCAGACTATGTTCCGACTGACCGGCACAGTAGGAGGAGGTCTCCAGTCGGAAGGGAACATTGCGCATCTATTGCGCTGGAAGTCACTCCCATGAAGTCGAGTGGTGTGCGCCCAATGCAGGTGCGCTATACCTGGCCTGAAGACTGCAGCGGCCATAAACGTTGTTCAATTGAAATGTCGGCTTGACATCCGCGCCGCAGAATTTTGGCCCGAAGCCGACTCTCGATTCATAGCTGTGGGCGACCCCATACCCTTGGAATCTCGACGACGAAGGAAAACTGAGGGAGCTTTGAGGGAGCAATAAGAATTCCTCTGCATGCCCTCTCATTCCTTTTCAAGGACTTAGCGTTTCGCTGCATTTCTCGTAAGTCCTTGAAATTCAATTCGTCGTTATTTTCGATCCCCACCGCCCCTACCAAACTTCTTCATTCAACGCGACTTAAATTCACGTTTAACAACAAAACAGACTCGTTGCGGCGGGACCTCGACGACGCGAGTTTTCAGAACTAGATAGTTGGTTCTCGTACGTTTCTTATGAAGACTCGAACCTGCTCAAAGTCGCCTGATTTCCAATCGCTGAGATCGCCTTCTTCAATCGTCATATGTGTGGCAATCCGCCAGCAAAGCTCAGTCCTATCCGTGAAGCGAACGTGGAGATATAACAAACCTTCCTCGAATTTGTGTTCAACCCAGTCCACAACCTTTCCACGTAATCCGCGATAGCGACGACCAGGAACGAGGTTGCGAGAGTCCGGAGAGGTGGGGCTGCGCTTCCTCATGAACGGCTTCCTCTTTTCTTGCCGATAAGTGGACTATGGCACTGAGTAGGCAGACTGAAGCGCAATAAAATGACGTGTCCGAAATGAATTCGAGCTGGAGACGACAGACGCGGGCCGAGTTGCGCCCACAAAGAGAAATGGATAACTTCCTTTGCAGCCATCGTTGCCTCCCCGTGAGGTGATGATGGTTAGGGGCGCCGTGCAGGTGACACTGCGCGGCGTCCCGCTAGCTACTTGGTTCGTTTCTTCTTTCGGCCACCGCCCTTATGGTAGATGGCCCGTTTTACCGCTTTAGCTTCTTCGATCTCACCAAGCGACCACAAACGATACCCAACCGCCCCGATTAGTGTAGGCTCCGGGGCCTTAACCTTGCCCGCCTTAATCCAGCGTTGAAGAGTTACTTGGTGTATTCCAACTTTTTTTGCCGCTTCCTCTGTTGTATACTTGCCATCAATCAAGGCTATACCTATAGCAATATTGTGGATTTGTCAAGAAAAATGTTCGCTACGAGTATAGCGGGATTTTGTCGATACAAAGGAGCGGCAGTGTACAATTATATTATGGCTAAGGATGTGATCCACCTCTCGGAAGCGGAAGCGGCAAGCGACTTTGCTGCGCTGATGGCACGAGTCCGAGCGGGCGCCGAGGTCATCATCGAAGACGGCAAGCGGCCCGTGGCAGTGCTTCATGCCGCCGAGCCGGTGCGCCGTAGCATTTCGGAGTGCATCGCGTTGGCCAAGGCACACGAAGAAGAAACTGGCAAGGCTCCAATCCTCGATCCTGACTTCGCAGAAGACGTAGAAGAAATTCTCAGCCACCGCAAGTCGTGGAACCCGCCAGCGTGGGAATAGTCCTCGACTCGAGCATCATTATCGCCGCCGAACGCAGAGGCCATACCGTTCGGGAAATACTTGAACAGGTGAAATCGGTTCAAGGCGAGATCGAAATCGGTGTGTCGGTAGTAACCATCGCCGAGTTGGTGCACGGAGCTTATCGCGCCAGAACCCAAGCGCAACAGCAACGACGGCTGGAGTTCATCGAGCGGCTGTCGAGCGACGTGCCCGTGCATCCAGTGACGCTCGACATCGCGCGGTTGGCCGGGCGCATCGAAGGCCAACAGCAAGCCATAGGTGTCCAGTTCGCGTTCGAGGACTTGCTGATCGGTGCGACAGCTTTGCATCTCGGTTACCAAGTTGCGACGCTGAACCTCCGCGATTTCCAGAGAATCCCTGGCCTCTCCGTAATCCAACTGTGAACGATTGACCACTAGCCAAATTTCCCGCGTTCTTCGCCGCCGTTAAGGGGCGGGCCCGCTCACGCGACTTCGTGATCGACGGTACTTGACACCATTTGACACCAATTGGAGGAAGGACAGCGGTGCTACGCCTTTGACAACTCAGGACTTGTGAAAGTAGATTCAATTTTCGATCCCCACCGCCCCTACCAAATCTTCTTTATTCTTCAATGAGTTGCAGAAGACTTAGCTCCAATTCAGCGGGTTAGCTCCAAAACGCGGCCTGCAAGAGAGTCCACTGCTCGCCGCTGTGCGTCACCAATGACGTGCGCATACTTTTGCAAAGTGATTCGCGAATCGCTATGACGCATTTGACGCTGCACCACCGAAGGCGCTACTCCGTTCTCAATCATTTCGCTCGCTGCCATGTGCCGGAAAGCGTGAAGCGCAGCGCGTTCAATTCCCAAGTCTTTCAGCGTGTCTTGGAGCTTGACCGCAACTTTGTTCCGCACCATGGGCTTGCCCACTTTATTGCAGAAGAGCAGGTCTGCTTCGTTCTCCCGCCAGTGTTTCGCAAGGAACGTGCGCAGCCGCGTCTGCAAAACATCGGGCATTGGCACCTAGTACAACTCCCGTTCGAAACCGTAAATGTTCCTGCTAGCACCCACTTCGGCGGTTTCCGAGTTGGTCAGGACCTGTCGTGCTCTGGTAACGGATGACCACGAGTAGTGACTGTAGAAAAATGCTAAACTTGGGCAACGTGGAAATCCCATGCCAGCCAATTCCTCATCTCGAATCATCCGTTTCAGCACGTTCGAGGTCAATCTCGACACCGGTGAACTGCGCCAGCGGGGACAAAGGGTAAAGCTCCAGGAACAGCCCTTTCAAGTGCTGGCCGCGCTTCTTGAACGGCCGGGAGAGTTGGTTACCCGCGAGGAACTACGCCGCAAGCTCTGGCCCACGGACACGTTCGTTGACTTCGATCATAGCCTGAATGCCGCCATCAAGAGATTGCGCGATGCGCTTGGTGAATCGGCGGAAAGGCCAGTGTTCATCGAAACGCTGGCCAGGCGTGGCTATCGATTTATCTGCCCATCGAATATGGATCCGATGCCACAGGGGCCTCTGCATTCGCCGCTGCCGGTGGCTCCGATCAAAAGCGTAAGCCGCCGCCATGTGCTATCTCTGGGAGCGATCGTTTTCGCAACATTAGCTCTGGTCGTCGGACTCAATTGGGAGCGCTTCAGCGGGCCGAGGACTGATGCTCGTGAAAAACCGATCACATCGCTGGCAGTCTTGCCCCTTGAAAACCTTTCGCGGGACCCGGAACAAGAATATTTCTCCGACGGCATGACCGAAGTGCTGACGGACGATCTGTCAAAGATCGCTACTTTAAGAGTTGTTTCCCGCACGTCCGCGATGCGCTACAAGGCGACGAAAAAACCGCTGGTGGAGATTGCTCGAGAACTGAACGTGGATGGTGTAATAGAAGGATCGGTGCTGCGCTCGGGGAATCGGGTTCGCATCGGGGCGGAATTGATTGATGCGCGAAGGGACCAGCATGTGTGGGGACAGACCTACGAGCGCGATCTCGGCGACGTCTTGATGTTGCAGAGCGAAGTGGCCCAAACCATCGCCGAGCGGATTCATGCGCGGTTGACTCCCCAGGAACAATCTCGCGCGCGTTCTGCTTCGGTGGTGAATCCTGAAGCTTATGAAGCCTATCTAAAAGGGAGATTTTACGGCGCAGAAGTTACAGGTACGCGTGCGGCTCTAAAACAGGCACAAGGCTACTACCAGGATGCCGTTCGAAAAGATCCCACGTTTGCGCTTGCATACGCAGGACTTGCGGATTGCTATCTGTCTCAAGGCGCTTTTCGACTGTTGCCCCCGCAGGACGCTTATCGGCAGGCCAGCGCAGCCATCCATAAGGCTCTGCAGCTCGACGAAGCGCTCAGCGAGGCTCATGGCTCGCTTGGTTATCTGGATTGGCAATTTGAATGGAACTGGCAGCAAGCCGAGAGGGAGCTGCGCTACGCGGTCGAGCTAAACCCTAACTCCATAGAGAATCACGAGGCGCTGGTTTGGTACTTGGCTTGGAGTGGCCGGCAGGGCGAGGCCCTGGCCGAAGTGGAAAAAATGCGGCAGCTTGATCTGGCCTACCCTTTCATAGAGCATCAGGAGTCAGGCGTTTACTATCACCAGCGGAACTACAAATCGCTGGTCGAAGTCGGCAAGAAATCCGTCGCCGCGTATCCGAATGGCTGGGCGAGTCACTACTTTCTTGCGGTTGGCTACGAGGGCTCTGGTCGGCCAGCGCAAGCCATTCCCGAATACCAACGAGCCGTCGAGTTATCGGAAGCCAATACGGACACAATAGCTGGACTAGCACACGCTTACGTGGCCTCGGGCAAAAGAAGTGAGGCGGAGAAAATACTTCGCGATCTGCAAACACGCTCGAAAACTGACTACGTCGCACCCTACATGATTGGGGCTATCTATGCGGGTCTGGGAAACAGGGACAAAGCCTTCGAATTTCTTGAAAGGGCCTACAAAGAGAAATCGCCCGATGTGGCCTATTTCCTCAAAGCTGACTTGCGGATCGACTCTCTCCGCTCGGACCCACGCTTCCAGGACCTCTTACATCGGATGAATTTCCCGAACTGAGTCAGATTGTGGTCTGTCATTGGGGAATTACTGACTTCAACTCTGTGTAGTAATCGGAATCAAATGGCTAGAGCCTTCGAGGGTTGGCTCCCGACGCTTGGGGTTACGGGGGGGGGAATTTGGCTCCATTTGGCTCCAATTCATTTGGTTGACAGTGGGTAGCACCGTGAAAACGCGGGACTTAGTAAAGTTAAATAACAATTCGATCCCCACCGCCCCTACCAACATCTTCTTTTCTAACAGTGAATTGCAGATTTGCGAGGGAGCTTAAGGGAGCATTAAGCTCACGCAACCTGCGTCGGCAGCACCAAACGAACCACTTTGCTGTTTGCTTCTCTCAAAGCTGCGGGAACGGCATGCGTGTAGATATTCATCGTCGTCCGAATATCTGCGTGTCGCAGTAGTTCCTGCTGGACTTTGAGATCCACGCCCAACGCGTGTAGCTGAGAAGAATGGCTGTGACGAAACGTATGCCAGCCGATCCGGCCCAATCCCACTTTTTCCGCGGCGGGAACAAGCCAGTTCTCCTGAATACGCCCGGGCCAATACGGTTTTCCAGTATCTGGGTTTACACTCATTTAGTCTTTGCTTTTCAACTTCGCTAGATGAGCATCCAATTGATCTTCCGGAATTCCTTCACCGCGGTCGAGTTGATCGATACCAGTTCTAATTTTTGCGTTAACCGTAGCTCGGTTTTCCAAAAGCCAGCGATCCTGTTCTTCCTGAGTCTCCACCAAATGGAGCAAACTTCCTCGACGCTGCTGGAACCGGTCGCCTGGAGCAGCTTTTGGATTCTGGCCTCAAGGGCCGCGTCATGGATTTCGATGTTCATGACTTCATCCTCCAGAATCGTGTCGGAAAACTTAGCTCCATCGATCTCAAGTGCCTCGACTACCAATCGATTCGGCGAAGTCCTGCCACAATGTCGAAATGCCGGTCTCGGCTCAAAATCGGAAGTCTGTATTGGCGGGAGAGAGCAGCGATCCAGACATCGTTGGAGGGAATCGGAGTTCCAGCTTTCTTAAGTTCCGTGCGAAGCGCGGCGTAATAGATGGTCGTCTCCTGATCCACGTCAAGGATGCCGTAATTCGGAAGCGAATCCATTAACCATTGCTCGTACCGCTGGCGTTCCCGGGACTGTCGGACGCCATATCGATACTCGCCCAATACGATTACGGGAACCGCAATTTCAGTTGCTTGGCGGAGAATGGGCATTAGGCCAGCGTCGCCATCGGCGACCGCTGACAGCCCATTTGTATCCAAGATCACTGACGATCCTCGGATTCGATCTGATCGAATTCTTCGTCAATGATGCGGTTAATTCTGGCCGTCTCTTTGTGGAGATGACGCAGTTTACCGAAAGTCTTCATCCAAGGTTTCTCTGCCGAACGCGGTGGCGTTTTGAGTTTGTCCTGGACTGCTTCGGTCACAAACTGGCGAAATGGGATACCACGTTCAGCCGCGACTGACTTTGCACGACGAAAGATCGGATCAGGGATTTCCAGCGTAGTCTTCATGCACGTATTTTCCCATATTTATGGGAGTGTATCAATGAAATAGAGGGAGCTTTGAGGGAGCAATAACAATTCCTTTGCGTGCCCTCTCATTCCTTTTCAATGACTTGGTGTTTCTTCGCATCCTCGTAAGTCCTTGAAATTTCACTCGTCGTTGTTTTCGATCCCTACCGCCCTTCTCCAGGATTGAGCCCCTTTTGACTCTTACGTGGACGATACCCTCCCCCGAAGCCACTATCTTGAGCGCGCGCCGCGAAATTGTGAACCGCAGAAGGACGCCAGAGATGTGCACAAAGGACTAGGTTTCGCTGAGGTGGACGCGGCGGACGCCGAAGGCCATCAATTTTGACGGCAGATCTCGCAGAATTGGAATGCGAACAAAGAGCTTCAATTGCCACGGCACGTTTATGGCCTGTTGCGCACGAAGGGCGCTGGCGACCAGGTTTCTCTGCATGAAGGATTGCATGGCCTGGATGGCGCGCGTCGGCCATTCCCGCTGTCGCTGGACCTCGGCAAGATCGGAGTCCGAAACACGCCCGGCGAGAAGTGGTTTTGTCAAAACATTGGAGGCCAGTGCGGCGTCCTGGATGGCGTAGTTGATACCTACACCACCCACTGGAGACATCACGTGGGCGGCATCGCCAATGAGAAGCAGGCCGGGTTTGTGCCAGAGCGGGCAGCGACTGGACTCGACGGAGAGCAACGTCAACTGCTGCCAGTCAACCAAAGATTCGGCGTGCCTGGCGTAGCGCGGCTCGATTTCGGTGATGGTCTGCCGCACTGACTCCACGCCCTTCTCGCGCAGTTCCTGGTATTCACCCTTGGGGAAAACCAGCCCCGCCTGCCAATAGTCGGTGCGTTCGAGCAAAATAAGGATTCGCCCCCGACCGATACCGCCGAAAGCACCGCCGACGACTTCGGGCTCGCCGGGAAGCTTTGGGAGCCGGAACCACAAGACGTCCATCGGTGGCGAAGTCTTGATAGGTTCGAAGCCGGCCAGGCGGCGCAATTGCGAGAAGCGGCCATCGGCGCCCACCGTCAAAGATGCGCGAACTTCGTGCAGCCCATCGGAGGCAAGGTAGCGCACGCCGCAGACGACGCCGTTTTCCTCCACCAACTGATGCGCGTTAGCCTGCATCACCAATCTGAATTGCGGATACTTGGCGGCTTCGCGGGTGATGAACTCGAGAAATCGCACTTGCGGGACCATCAAGATGTACGGAAAGCGCGTCTTTAGCCGGCCGAGATCGAAGGGGCGAAAAGGGCCGTTGGCGAACTGCAGCGTGGGTCCGGTCACTTTCGTGTGCGGAATCTCAAGGAGTTTGCCCGCCAGGCCGATCTGGTCGAGAATCTCCATCACTGAGGGATGAACGGTATCGCCTCGGAATTCGCGGTCGAAATCCTTGTGCATTTCGAGAAGCGTGACCGGAACTCCGCGCCGCGCGAGAAGAAGAGCGAGTACGGCTCCGCCCGGCCCGCCTCCGGCAATGCAACAGGAAGTCTTTTGACTGTCGACAACCTCAGCGTCAGCAGCTTGCGTTTGAACAGAATCGAGAAGTTGCGCCGTCAATGGGTCCTCCTCTGTGCGGAGATTTCAGGTAAAGCTTCTGGTGCTGTCGAAACAGCGATTCGAAATTGGCCGAGTCGACAGCCGCGGACCATTGTGCCAATCCAGCTAGCACCCTCTATACCTACATACTGGATTTTGGCGTCTATGGTTACACCTCTTACTCTAGGTCAAGTCGTTTTTGATTTAGAGGAT
>Ga0210406_10000743_pt1 | contig 42902 bp, 29 predicted proteins | sample IncBWC30MmetaG_FD_155454 | JGI IMG/M metagenome (GOLD analysis project Ga0210406, IMG submission 155454) | Forest soil microbial communities from Barre Woods Harvard Forest LTER site, Petersham, Massachusetts, United States - Inc-BW-C-30-M | ecosystem: Environmental > Terrestrial > Soil >...
AACCAACTCAGCTGCATGTGCTTACGACTTTGCTCGGCGGCTACGAAATGGCACGATGGTTCCATTTTTGGCTGACGATGGCCTATGTTGGCTTTTTCTTAGTACACGTTGCGCAGGTTATCCGCGCGGGCTGGAACAACTTCCGCGCCATGATCATCGGGTATCAGATTTTACCTGGCGAGCTAAGGAAGGACGACAAGGTTCCCAATGAACAAAACATCTCAGCGAGTTGAGCGCGAAACGCTTGCGGGACTCCAGCGCCTCTCGCGCCGTGGCTTCCTAGCCGCCGCTGTTGCCGCCGTTGCCGGCGGCGGCATGTGGAAATGGCTGAATGATCGGCCCGCAGTTGACGGACTCGCTTCGCCCTTCCGCAAGGCGATGGAACTCAACGCCGGAATTTCTCGCCGAATCTTTCGCGAACGTGCACTGGCGCCCGAATTCGAAAGATCGAAGGCGGTGAGTTCCTTCCGTCGTAACGGCGATATCGGACTCTCCGAGATTCGGCCCGCGGACTGGCGCCTGCAACTCGTCGGCGTCTTGAACCCTGCGTCCTACGCACAGTACAGCGGAGACGTGTCCTCTTGGACCTACGGAATAATTCCCTCGGACACAGAAGCTCCTAACCCAGATGTCGATTCGCCTCCGAAGAAACCTACCATGCACGAGTACGATGCCAAGGGCGCTGCTGTAAGAATGAAGCCGATGGAGATGCCCGAACGGGCGCATGCGGATGTTCCCGGTTTGCTACTCACCATGGCGGATGTGCAGAACCTCCCGCATGTAGAGATGGTCACGGAGTTCAAGTGTATTGAAGGTTGGAGCGAAGTAGTTTACTGGGGTGGCGCACACCTGCGCGACTTCCTCGCCGCCTACCCGCCACTCAACGGGGGCCACAATCTGTCGAGTGGCATTCCGAAGTACGTCGGCTTCGAGACGCCGGACGGCCAGTATTATGTCGGCATCGAGCGCGATGTGGCATTACATGCGCAAACGCTGCTCGCCTATGAGCTGAACGGCCAGCCTCTGACACCGGACCATGGCGCCCCTCTGCGTCTGGTTACCCCGCTTAAGTACGGTATCAAGCAGCTCAAACAGATTGGCCGAATCGTCTACACCGACGGGCGCCCGCATGACTATTGGCACGAGCAGGGATACGACTACTACGCCGGTTTATGAGATGGAGCAATGGAATTGAGTGCCGAACGCCAACCAAAGCGAAGACCATCGGACTCCAACACGGACTACATGACACACAAAGATAACGGAAAAGAGTCCCACCCACAGGCTGGTCACAAAATGTCAGAGATCCAAGCGACCCACGTCCGTCACGCCGGACACTCCGTTGCGATGTTTCGCGACAAATTTTGGCTGCGTTTCGCTCTCACGATTCCCGTCGTATTTTGGTCAACCGACGTTCAACACTGGCTAGGATACACAGCACTCACGTTCCCCGGCTCAAAATTTATTCCGCCCATCCTCGGAACGGTTGTTTTGTTTATGGAGGCCTCGTTTTCATCCGCGGGGCATGGGGCGAACTTGCAGAAACTAGCCCAAAAGCAAACCGATTGACCCGTGGGCATCACCCCAATAGGATCGGCAGTAAGACTCCCAGTCCAAGCACAAAGAGCCACAAGGCGGGTGCGGGCGTTCCGACGGGACGGATCCGGCGCAATTCGCGACCGGCGGCACGGGGATCCAAGAACAGGGAGCGCGTATAGCGTCGTTCAAGCAAGAGAAAGATTAGAGCCGTAGTCGCGCCAAAAAGTAAGTGGCCGGTCAGAGACGGCAGCAGCGCCGAAGCGGCGCTGGCTCTCCAATCGCACTCGCCAGTCAGAAGCAGCGGCAGAAGGGTCATTGGTCCGATGTACCACCAGATGAGTCCGAAGAGCCATCCCCACATAACTCCAAGCCCCAAATTGGGAGCCTCGTGTCGAAACAGCAGACCGTACGTCATTCCGATGAGAGAACTCACGAGCACGTTAACCACGAAGCCGTTAAACCCAGAAAGGTGCGTGTCGAGTCCTACCACTGATGAGAGAACACCGGTCGCGAAGAGGATTGGGCTCGCCACGAGGCCTCCCACTAGGCCTGCGAGGGCCCCCCAGCGGAGAGATCGAAAAAGACGCAGGCCAGGCCCTTCGGGTTCACGATTCAAAGGGTCTGATTGGATAAATAAGCGCACCCAAAGCCGATCCACAGTGGCGTAGGCCACGCCGACGATCAAACCGTAGAGAATGTGGCCGACCAGGGAACCGAAAAGTGCGGTGCCTTGGCCTGAGGACCAATTGAGACCTGCCCTCGCGAGCAACGGCAGCATCGTGAGCGGACCAAAGAACCACCAGAAAATTCCGTATCCCAGGCCCCAACCCATCGATGAGCCGTATCCGCGAACATCCCGCTGGAAGAGCAGTCCGTACGTTGCGCCAATCAGGATGGCAATCCCGAAATGCAGTGCGACCGTCGTGTCGTGTGAATGAATCACTCCCAATCCCCCAAGCAACGGGAAGAAATCTCCCGAAGACATCCAGCGCCCGAATATCATTCCGCCGAGCAGACCTGAGAAGCCACCGACAATAATGGCTCGCCCCCAACTGAACGCCGACTGGTTCTTCTTGCCGCGGATACCGCCACAAATGCCCAGAATAAGTCCCACCGGCATTCCAAGGCAGACAAGGTAAGCCACTAACTCCGGAAAGTGTTCCTGTGCGTCCCCGAACATGCTTTCGACGTGGCGAGTACCGGAAAACAGATGGCCGAGACCCGCGGGGACCGCGATCCACAACAAAAACGCAAAACCAAGACTCCAGATGAGACCGGCCCCGGGGCTCGTAGCTCTTTTCGAAAAGAAAAAGCCGAAGACCAGCCCGAATAAGGACGCGAGGACAAGCCAACGCGTCGTCCACGAGCCGAGCGCGGCCCTGCAGAGCAATCCGCCGACAACGCCGGCGAGCAAGCCCAGCAAGGAGTCCATCCAAAGCGCGGAACGCTTGGTCACTGCGACAATTTCAGGTGCGATTGCGTTCGAATCTCTGCTCATGGTGCAGACTCTATTTCAGATCGATGGTCTGAACAATGTCGCGTGGAAAGAAAAGCTCGACCGTCCAGTCCATCAGCACGCGAATCTTACGTTCCGACCCTGGCAGTTTTGAGAGATAGATTCCCCGCCACAGAGCCCATGCCAGCAAGCCGGAAAAGCGCATGGACTTCGTGCGAGCAAAGGGAACCGACAACTCAGCGCAAGCAGTCTGGTGGCCGACGACGCAAAGGGCGCCAAGAGAATTGAAATGGAATGCCTGTAAGGGCGCTCCTTCGAGAGACGCGCGGATGTTCTTCGCCAGTACGAGAGCTTCGCGAATTGCAAATTGCGCGGTTGGCGGACAAGGCTTGCCAGTGACGCCGTCCGCCACCGCCGCGCAATCGCCCAATGCCCAGACGCCCGGATGATCCTTGATCGCGAGTGTGGTCTCCACGATCACGGCGCCGCGCTTGTCCCGTTCAACGGGAAGATTGCGCAGGAGAGGATTCGGAGAAGTGCCGGCTGTCCAGACCAGCGTTTCCGCCGGGATTTCTCCGTCGCTCAGCGCTACGAAGCCGGGTTGGAAATTCGTGAGGCGCGCGTTGAGGCGGAAGATCACGCCGCGAGCGGCCATTTTTTCCTGCGCATACCGTCCGAGCGATTCGCTAAGCTCCGGAAGAATGTGATCTCTTGAGTGCACCAGTATGACTTTGAAATCCTCGGGCCGCAGGTTCGGATAATCGGCCAGAATCCCACGGCCGAAATCGTTGAGTGCCCCAGCCAGCTCGACGCCAGCGAAGCCCCCTCCGGCGATCGCAAATGTTAGCAGCCGACGCCGCACCGCAGGGTTCGCCTCGCTATCTGCCCGCTCGAACATTTCAATCACGCGATTGCGGACTCGGATCGCGTCCAACAGGCTCTTGAAGTCGAGCGCGTGTTTCTGGACGTCCGCCATGCCCAGGTAATTCGAGACGGCGCCAAGCGCGAGCACGAGTTGATCGTAAGGAATTTCGCGCAGCGCGCCTTCGCTGGAGCTTGGAGTCGCTGTCAATTTCACTCTCTGCTTTTCCAGGTCCACGCTCTCAACGGTCGCGCGAACGAAGTTCGTGCGCGGGAGACTTGAACGGAGTGGCGTACTGATATGACTCGGCTCCAGGCTGCTGCCCGCAACTTCCGCCAGCATTGGTGTAAACAGAAGGGCGTTCGTTTCGCTGATGAGGGTGATGCTCACAGAGCGGTCGCGCAAGAACTGATGCTCGAGGCTTTCGGCAGTCTTCATACCCGCAAATCCTCCGCCGATGATCACGATCCGCTTCACCTCCTTCGGCAAGCTATTCGCGCGCTCAGGTTCAGGTCCGAAGATCCGGTCGGCGAGATCCTTGAGTCCTTGCGTGAGCAAACCGAGGAGAGCCCCATAGAGAACCCAGCCCACAAGAGCTGGAAAGTGCGTGCGCATTTGCTCCGCACTCCAATCCGGGGCGCTGTGGGCGATCAGCGGTATCGCAACGACGCTGATCAAAGCCCATAGCGACACGCCCAGTGCCGCGGCGGTCATCATGTTGTCAACGTAGGCGCCGCGAGTGTTAGACACGCTCGGGGAATAGGCCGCACCAACAATAATCGCCAGCAGCGCTCCGGCCAAAGGGGGAGGGACAGCGTAAATAAGCGCTGCGCTGGCGATGCCGCCGGCCAAAATTCCGAGCATGACTCTTCTCGAATATCGGTTCATGAACTTTGTCCGTACGGGAGCGCCATAAAACCTTTTGCCGCCCACCCAATTTCGCTAGTGGGGTCTCGAGGGTACTACAGCCCAGATTCTGTGAGCCATGAAAATGGTCGCGCGTTCCCGGATTCACCCGTTGCCCTGACTCCCGTTAAGTCGGCTAGTGTTTACCGGAGATTCGGCACGGTCCAATCCGTGATTGTGGTCGGAGCATCCAAAAGCAATCCAAATCGCGGAGCACCAATGGGTTGAAAAAATATGCGGCCATTCGGTTACGAACCGAAAGCTCCATCAAGGCTCGAAGCCGGAGTGCTCTCTGCACCGACTAACAACGATGCCTAAGCCCGGGAATCCAGACGAGCTACTACATTTTTATGACAGCGCTTGTTGACTGTGGATACATTTCCCGGAAGAAGTTTCCCTTCAACAACTTCCGCGCGAACGATTTACACTTCACATCATAGGCATTCGGTCGAGAGCCGAATGCTCTACCTAAACTCTGTAATTTCTTGAGATCAAAGAGGTTTGGCTCCCCGGGCTAGATTCGAACTAGCAACCCTTCGGTTAACAGCTTGAGAGTCCAAAATCGCAAGTCGTTGTCCAGCCGTCGCTTAGGGTCCACTGGGTCGTCAATCTTCTCTCCCAAATGTTCCAAAGCTGTTCCAACCATTTTCGTTCTGTCAGAAATGAAACTCAGCGATAGGTTGGAGCGACCTGCCGATTGCGAATTGAGCCAATTTACCCCATCTCATTTGTTTTCAGTGGTTGGTTCTTGGCTTCCACCGGGCAATTCGGGCTCAGACGGTGGTGCACCTTGCAACGCATCTTGCAGCGAGATTTCTGCGGTCTCGCTGCTCCGGGTCAATGCCCACTCGTGCCTGCTGGTTAGGGGGGAGAACGGCAGAATACTCCAGAGTCGGGATGGAAGCGACTCCACGTCGAATGATTAGGTCCGAGTGGCTTCCAAGAGAGCAAACCTTATCGAACCGGAGTTGGCCAGCTTCGGACCACCGCGACACCCACCAGCAAGCACCCCATGAACGCAAGGTAAAAAAGTGGATTCCAGATTGTCGCGCCGAAGATTGCGCTAATGCCGGTCGCGTGGGCGGTCTCGACCGGCCCCCTGACGACACCGACCAGCATGTAGAGGAATCCCAAAGCCACGAACAGGGCCAGCCCGAGCGAAAGGGACATCGCGCCGCGCGCCCAGTATTTGCCCAGCGCGAAGGCGGCCACGAAAGCCAGCACGACGGCGGTCCAGTAAAGCGGGGATGAGATTGTTGCGCCGCGCATGGCCACTGAAACGTCGGCCGGTCCGCGAAGGAGTGCGTAGTAGAGTCGGACAAGCGTGAAAATGACAGCTGTCACCCCACCAAGCCAGACTGCAGAAATAACCGCCACCATTATATAACCTCCGTACGTAGCAGCATGGTAACGTGGTCCTCGGCACTTGGCAATAGCCCGAAACGATAACGGGAACGTAGAGCGGCTAGCGCTTTGTATTTGTCCGGAAAGTGGAAAGCTACTGGCGTCGAAGCGGAAGAAGCAGCGTAAACCAATGAAGGGAAGGTCAGAGCAGAAAGGATTTGAGCCCTTCGACCTCCTGGTCCCGAACCAAGGAGTCGAAAATTCTAAAGTCTTGCAGGTGTCGCACTTACGGCCCGTCCGACTCGCAAAACCTGCCCTCAGTTGGTCCACATGGTCCACACGGTCTGATGGACGAAACTCGACGTGAAACTCATCGGGACTTGACGCCCGATTATGATAAGAAGTGTATGCAACTGAGTCGTTTTCGCTTGAATTTACATAAATGACAGACGAGCAAATCAAGGATTATTTGAAGAATAGAGGCTGCCCAGCGCATATTTGGAGCGTTGGTCGGGAAGGACTAATACGGGGATGGAAGGAATTTGTGGCGAAGGTCGAGAGAGGATATTGTCCGAACTGTCTTATTGAAGAATATTGGAATGACCTGGACACCCGAGAATTGATACACGACATCGGTAGGGACAGCGAGGTCAGTGAGATTGACGAGAAATTTGCAACGATGTTGACCGCGAGGGACATCAAGCATTGGCACAAGGATAGAAATACAAATTACGATTTCTGGAATTATGGATATCCAAAGAACGCCGCTGGCTATTTCTTAGAAGACATCAAGCAGCACTTTTTGACGCTTACTGGACCTAAATAGATTCTTCGGCCTTCGTCCACGAGGCGGTGCTCCAACATACCTCCTTCTCGAGATTATTTTCATCGTTCGTTGTGGTTCGAAGAACCATGGGCTATTCGTAGCGCAGGGCGATCATGGGGTCAACGCGCGTGGCGCGCCGCGCCGGAATGTAGCAAGCCAGCAATGCAATGGCAGCTAGACCTAGTGCGACGGCGACGTACGTTAGCGGATCGGTGGGTTTGACTCCGAAGAGGAACGTGGAGATCAAGCGAGTGACGCCGAAGGCCAAGGCGACTCCAACGGCCACACCTATGCAGGTGAGCTTGAGTCCAAGTTTGGCGACCAAGCCCAGGACGTCGCCCGGACGCGCGCCGAGCGCCATGCGGATGCCCATCTCGTGCGTGCGCTCGCTGACCGAATAGGACATTACGCCGTAAATGCCCACGGCGGCAAGCAAGACCGCAACGCCCGCAAAGATTCCGAGCAGCTCCATATAGAACCGGTAATCACCAAGGGACGCCGACAAAACGTCTTCCATGGTCATGATGTTGGTGACCGGCTGATTGGGATCGATCTCCGCCAAAGCTTGCTTGACACTGACCGCCGAAGTTTTCCCGCCGCTCATCGGGCCAGAAGGTGTTCGCAGCACTAATGCCTTATGCAGGTGGGCCCTCGCTGCGCCGCCGGGAAACACTGCCGGCTGTTGTGTGAAAGGCGCGTAGACAAAAGGAGGCGTTTCTTCTCCCAAGCCAAAATGTTTGACATCGCCGACAATGCCGACGATTTGGCGGGGACGCAGTTCGTCGACCGGGTAGGGATCGTAGCGCAGAAGAATTTGCTGGCCGATGGGATCCTCGTTCGGGAAAAACTTGCGCGCAAAAGACTGGTTTATCACGATGACCCAGGGCGCGGCTTCCGTATCGTGCTCATCGAGGTAGCGGCCTTTGACCAGCGGAATCTTTAGTGTGCTGAATATTCCGGAGCTGACCTCACTGTATCCTGCTCGCGGACGATTTTCAGGAGGCGGAGCGGAATGCCCGAGAATCGCAAACGAATAGAATTCCGGGCAGCAGCGCGTGGGCAATGCGCCGATTACCGCGGCGGACTCCACACCTGGCAACACTGCGGTTTTTTCCAGAAGGCGCTGATAGAAAGCCGTCACCGAGGGCAGCGTTTTTTCCATGTCGCCGCCAGGGACGCGTTCCAGATAATTTCCTCCTTCGGGAAGTTGCAGATCCATACTTAAGACATGGTTCACGTCGAATCCAGGGTTGACTCGCTGCAAATGGAAAATTGTATTGATCATCAGACCGGCGCCTACCAGTAGCACCATTGCCAACGCTACCTCGGCTACGGCGAGCGAATGCCGAGCCAGGCGCCCGGACGTGGTTGTCGTCTTGCGTTCACCTTCCCTAAGGACGACGTTTAAGTCGGGACGCGAAGCCTGCATTGCAGGGGCCAATCCAAACAAGATCGCTGTCAAAAGCGAAACGCCTAGTGTGAACAGCAGCACGCGGGCATCGACGGTGATTTCGGTGGAGTTGGGAAACTCTCCGGCAAGCGCGACGAGTAACTTTATTCCAGCAAAAGTCAATCCTATGCCCAGCAAGCCTCCGGAAAGGGCCAAGATTCCGCTCTCCGTCAGCAATTGCTGGATCAAGCGGCGCCGCCCCGCGCCGAGAGAAGCGCGCAGCGCATACTCTTTGCGGCGTGTCTCGCTCCGGAACTGCAGGAGGTTGGCAACGTTCACGCAGGCAATCAGCAAAACAAAAGCGACCGCGCCAAAAAGCGGATAGAGCGCCTGCCCGGCAAAGCGATAAAGGTCTTCGTGCAAGGGACGAACTTTCGTGCCAACACCCTTATTCGTCGCGGGATACTCCTGTTCGAGCCGGCCCGACACCACGTCCATTTCGGTTTGAGCTTGCGTTAGAGTCACGCCGGGTTTTATTCGCGCCACGGGCATGAGCCAGTGGTCGATCCGTGTAGAGTAACGGCTGCTCGCGGCGTTGATGGGAATCCACACGTCGAGGCGCCCGCCGTAGAACGGAGCGAAATGCGGCTGCATGACTCCAACTATGGTCGAGACCACGCCCTCGATAGTGAAAGTTTTCCCCAGGACCTGCGGATCACTGTTCAGCTCGCGCTTCCATAACTCAGCGCTAATGACGATAGCCTGGGCACGATCCTGCGCTTCCGTGGAAAGAAAAATTCGGCCCAAAATTGGTTTCGCCCCCAGCAAGCTGAACAGATTCGGAGTTACATATTCCACGCGCAGAGGCCGCGGCTCGCCGAGACCGGAAACACTGGTTGTGTCGTTGGAACTGATCAGCGCAATGTCTTCGAAGACGCGATTTTGTTTTTGCCAATCCACCAATTCTGCTATAGGGGGCGGGATAGTTCGATCCGGATGAGCTGACTCGGTCTCCCAAACCACGACTAACTTGTCCGGATGGGGATAGGGCAGGGGACGATAGAGAAGTGTGTCCAGAACGCTGAAGATGGTGCTGTTCGCTGCGATTCCTAAAGCGAGGGACAGGACAGCGACCACCAGGAACGCTGGGTTTTTCACTAAGCTACGAGTCGCGAAGCGTATATCTGCGCCGATAGTCTCGAAGAAAGGAAGGGTTCGCATGTTCGCGGTACCTCCTCGCAAGCGGACCAATTGGTAGGGGACATGGCTTGAAGCCTACGCCAATGCGTCAGCGGGACAAGCCCCTACTTTACACTTCCGCCACAGTAGTGTACGTATTCAAAGTCAAATAGTTCCTCGGCGTGTTTGTCCAACTCCCATATCAAGATAGCCGTACCATGCGTCGCCAGCCGGGTGCCAATGTCAGTCCATGCCCTGGAAGAACACCGACTGTTTTAAGACTCGATGATTCATAAACTTTCGTAATGCCCCTAGATTTTAGCGATGCCCAACCTTTAAGCCGTAGTAAGCCGTTGTCAGCCTGATGCCCGGATGCACCAAGTTCGGAGTGCCTCACGCAAAATCCCTGGCATCCGGCACAGGATGGCACGGTACGCTTTGTGCGAACCCTGTCTCGTTCCGTATCCTGCAATTCGCCCCGCTTCCGAGACACTATCGGCTCGCGTCAAGGCATCGACGAATCTCAATTGCTGCTCTGTTAGCGGCCGACCTTGCACGGGAATTACTGGGGCTTCTTCTCTCCGCTGCTGAGAGGCCATCTGGACAGCGGCCCTTGCGCGTAGGTACTCAACAACGTTCGTTCTTTCCTCAACGAGCTGAGCCATTCTTTCAGGACCGACCACAGTTTTGAGGCCGAGCGGAGAATATATCCTGATGCGATTCTTCCCCCAAATGCTTAGCCGGAATCCTTCTCGTTCCAGGCCAGTAACTAGCTCTACCGCACTGTTCATGTACTTCCTTTCTAAACTTTAGAATTGCGGCCGTACTTCAAAGGTCCCAAAGCGACTTGGACGCCAACTTGTGCGAGTTCTTCTTTCGGCCACTCATGCTCCTCCTCACTTAACTTTGCTAATTTCGTGTTACTGCCTAATTCCCTCTCCAACCATCCAAGCACGCTACCGTGAGAAACCTTCGCCGCATCGAGGAGGGTGAATCTTTCGACCATCTCCTACTTCGTAGCATCCAGCGCAGCCAGACGATCCGCATGGCGCTAATTCGTGAGGCCCAGATTGCGCCTCAGCCGCGACATCTCCCGGGGCAGGCTGGGATTGTTTCGCTATCCGATTCGCGGGAATACCGTGCTTTGACTTGGACTCAGACTCCTCCAATGACCCGATACTCGTAGCTCGCAACGCAATCTCAAGATAGCTGAAAGAGCTACGCAAGTTCACCAGTTGGCTTGGGAAACGAAGTTACGCAGTGCGTGTCGAACGTCTTGGCATCGAGCGCATCCGTGATATTGCGCGCGAGAACGGCAAGAAGGGCGGGCGTCCGCGAAAAGAGGGGCAATCGAAGTGAGCCTTTATAAGCGCGGAGATGTGTGGTGGTACAAGTTTCGATTCGGCGGGCAGGTCGTCCGAGAAACGTCGAAAAGTGAGAGTCGGACAGTCGCCAAAGAAGCGGAACGCTCTAGGCGAAGAGAGATGGAAGAGTCGTTCAACCGCATTTCGAAACCAAGGACTGCGCAGCTTGTCTCAGTAGCGGCTGAAACTTGGCTAAAAACCAAGATCGCTCATCTGTCGGCTCGGAGCGTGATCATTGAGCGGGCCAACCTTAAACATATCAATCCCCACTTTGGAAAAATGCTCCTCTGCGACGTCGCTGCGGACGACATCGCGACCTATCAAGCAGAACGCCTGGCACAAGGTGCGTCTCCCAAGACAATCAACCTCGAAGTGGGAACGTTGCGTGCAATCCTACGTAAGAATCGTCTTTGGGCATCAATCCAACCCGAAGTGCGGATGCTCCGAGCGTCCGAAAACGTAGGGCGATCAATCAGTCGGGAAGAGGAAGCGGCATTGTTGGAAGCGTGTCGTGCAAGTCGTTCACGATCACTTTATCCGGCAGTCTTGATTGCTCTTAATACCTGTATGCGTTACTCCGAGCTTCGCCTGCTTCGATGGAGCCAAGTTGATCTCAAGGTCTGTACGCTTACCGTCGGTCAGAGTAAGACCGAGTCCGGAACGGGCCGTTTGCTCCCCTTGAATGACCGCGCCGTCGCAATTCTCGGCTTTTGGGCAAGCTTGTTCCCATTGCGCGAACTAAGCCATTTCGTCTTCCCTTCAGAACGCTACGGAGCGTCCGGCGACGGAGCGACCGTCGTGTATGCCAGTGATCCGACGAAACCGGTTGGTCGATGGAAGGAAGCGTGGGAATCGGCAAAGATTCGAGCGTGCGTATCCTGTCGATTTCACGATCTGAGGCACACCGGCTGTACTCGGATGCTCGAAGCAGGCGTGCCCTTCTCAGTAGTAGCAACGATCATGGGATGGAGTCCGTCTACAACAGTGCGTATGTCGAGGCGCTACGGTCACATCGGACAGACCGCACAGCGACACGCTGTGAACGCACTAAGTGAGGCCGGTTTTCAGGATGATGGGGCACAAAAGTGGGCACAACTTCAAACGCCACGCAGACGGCAGCTTGCTAACTAATTGAAAGATTTGGCTCCCCGGGCTAGATTCGAACTAGCAACCCTTCGGTTAACAGCCGAATGCTCTACCATTGAGCTACCGGGGAACAGGCAAGTTGGACCTTTATTTTACAGCAGCTTGCACTAACGTGCCACTCTCGTCTCCTCTCTCGTCTTCTCGCGTCTCCTTGGATAGCGCGCACACCTGCCAAGCCGAATGCAACGGTGTTGTAAGCCGTCGTCTTGAGCTTTGAAAGGCAATGCGGCCGGCCCTTCGGTTTTTACCCGAAAGGCTTCGATGAGGCGCTTTATTCGACTGCGGACTCTTCCTTTGCGGAATCAACGGTCCGTCTGAAAATTCGATCTGCTCCATTGCGCGAGTTACAGAAGAGTCGGAATCAGTTCGATTGACCGTAATAGGCGGAGCTGCCGTGCTTGCGAAAAAAATGCTTGTCGCGGAGATGTCTAGAAATTGCTTGTATTTTAGGATTGCCGACGAGTGTTGCAAATGCCATCGCTGCGATTTCTTCGAGAACCACTGCGTTGTGCGCGGCGCGGCTGGGTGTCTCTCCCCAACAAAATGGAGCGTGTCCGGCGACTAGCGCCGCAGGGACATGAAGGGGGTCTCTCTTGGCTATTGCGCGCACGATTGCACGACCGGTGTTGGCCTCATAGTCTGATTGGATTTGTTTCTTGTTGAGCGTCTTGGTCACGGGAACAGAACCGCAGACATAGTCCGCGTGCGTGGTGCCAAAACACGGGATCTCCCGTCCCGCTTGGGCCCAGGCGGTTGCATGCCGAGAATGGGTATGGGCAACCCCGCCGATCTCGCTGAAAGCTCGATACAGAACCAAGTGCGTAGGCAGATCGGAGGAAGGCCGCAGGATTCCTTCCTTGATTTTGCCGTCCAGCCGAACGACAACGAGATCCCGAGGCCTCATCGTTTCATAAGGAATGCCGCTCGGCTTGATTACGACGAGCCCGTCTTCTCTGGAGATTCCGCTGGCATTTCCGAAGGTGTAGAGGACGAGTCTGCGACGCACGAGCTCCAGATTGGCTTCAAGTACTTCTTCTCGGAGATGCTTGAGGATCATGCTTGACCTCGCGCGGCAGCAGCGATTTGACGCAGTACAGGAAGCACGCGCCCAAGGGAAATCGACGTGGAGTCTGGCCTTCCAAATGCGAAGTACAACTCCCGGTACAAAGCGTAAAGATCATCGTAGAGTTGTACGGCGTCCGGCTCAGGGTCGATTGTGCGGTGATGCGGGCACAGTGCTTGCTGGGCCTCTTCTACTGACTGAAATGCGCCACAAGCTAGCGCAGCAAAAATAGCTGAACCCAGGCTTGTTACGTCGGTTTCTGGGATCAGGATGGGCTTGTTCAAAATATTCGCATAAACGCGGTTGAGCACATCACTCTTCTGCGGAATTCCACCCGCGTTGATCACGCGATGAATAGGCACGCCGTATTCCGCCATGCGCTCAAGGATGACGCGCGTATGGAACGCTGTCCCTTCGATCGCGGCAAACAATTCGTCCTGCGGGGTGTGCGAGAGATTCCAGCCTAATGTAATGCCGCCCAGTTCGGCGTTGACGAGCACCGTGCGGTCGCCGTTGTCCCAAGTTAATCGCAACAACCCAGTCTGACCCGGCCGGTAGTTTTCAAGGCCGACCGAAAGGATCGGGACACTTTTTCCGGCTCGAGCGGCGATCGCTTCAAAAATATCGCCGGTCGCAGAAAGCCCGGCTTCTACGCCGGTTTTCCGCGGATGCACCGATCCGGGCACAACACCGCAAACGCCTGGAATCAACTGAGTGCTATCGCTCATGGCGATGATGCAGGTCGAAGTGCCAACCACGTTGACGATATCACCGGTGCGAGCACCCGCCCCAATCGCGTCCCAATGTGCGTCGAAGGCGCCAACGGGAATCGGAATACCCGATCGCAGGCCGAGCTTGGCTGCCCACTGCGGCGTCAGTTGCCCAGCGATCTGATCGCTGGTGGAGTAGCGCCCATGCAATTTTTCTCGAATGCCGGCAAATAAAGGGTCAACGCTTGCGAGGAAATCTTCGGACGGCAAACCACCCAGAGAATGGTTCCACATCCATTTGTGGCCCATGGCACAAACGGAACGCGGAACGTCAGCCGGTTTCGTGATTCCGCATAGAGTGGCCGCGACCATATCGCAGTGCTCGAACGCACTCACAAGCTTGGTCCGCTTACCGGGATTATGGCGTAGCCAGTGGAGCAGCTTTGAAAATCCCCACTCTGAAGAGTAGACGCCCCCGCACCAGTCAATCGCTTGGAGTTTTGCACGACGCGCGGTCTCCGTGATCAGAGCGGCCTCGCGCCAGGCACGATGGTCGCACCACAAATAGTAGTCGTCGAGAGGCTCGAGATTTTCTCCCACTGGAATGACACTGGACCCCGTAGTGTCGATAGCAAGCGCAGCAACCTCAGTTCCTGATATCTTGGCCGACGTTAACGCATGGTGCGTGGCTTTCTGCAAGGCCAGCATGTGGTCATCGTGGCTCTGCGTTGCGTAATCGGGATCGTCCTTGCGCCGATGAAGCGGATACTCGGCGATACCACCGGCAAGGCGGCCTCTTGCGGTGTCAACAATCGTGACCCGCACGCTCAACGTTCCAAAATCTATACCCGCGACGATAGCCATGTTTCGATGTTAATGATCGTCAATCTTCTCTCTTTGTATTTCCCGAAATCGAGGAACGGCCGCAGATTATGACTTACTCAGGCCTGGTGCGCGTACATTTGCCAATTGAGGTAGCGCGTAGCGGCTTCGTGAACGACTGGCGCCACGCTGGAGAAGTTCGCGGCAACGTGGTGTTCGAATCCATTTTCGCAGATGTAGCGCAGCAACTTTTGCAATGCTGGGATCTCCACAACCCCAGCGCCGCCAAAAGTTTCGAGCGGATCATCGGTGAAGCGGCCGCCGCCGGTGTAGCCGCGGATTGTTCCCTGCGCATCATCGGTTGAAAATCGCGCGAAGCTCATGGGACCCGGCCTTACGCGCCCCACGCAGGTCCCATAGGTGTTTTCCTTTCCGACGGTGCCGGCGATGATCTCCTGAAAATCCATTCTTACTTCGTTGAAAAAATGTTTGGGCAAATTGCTGCAATGGAAGCACACAGCCTTGTTGGGATCGCTCCCGTAGTTGTTATTCCAATCGAGCAATGCACTTGGTGTTTCTGAAGCAAGCTGCAATGCGTGCATGGCCAAGACCCCGCACACGTCAACCTCGCAGGCGCTTGAGAGCAGCGAATCGCTCATCATGCTCATCACGGTGCACGGCACAACGCCAAGATTTTCCTCCAAAGACGTCCAGCACTGAACCGCGCTGATGTCCACGTTTGTGGCGTTCATCCATTCGTCCACAACCGCGCCCAGCTTGGCCATTTTCAGTAGCGCCGCCTGCGGGATGCCGCTGGTGGCCACGTATTTTTGTATGGAGTTCAGTTTTTGCACCACGCCTTCATCGCTGTCTTTCATGCGGCCAATGCGTCCCAGAACTTCACTCAAGTCTAGCGTCTCGACCGAAATGCCGCTGGCCTCGAGAAGTTTTTCGCTGTAGCGGACAGTGTTGAATGCGGTGGGCCGAGCGCCGAGGGCGCCAATTCGCAGATTTCGCAATCCCTTTACGACGCGGCAGACACCCGCGAACCATTCCAGATCTTTGGCAAATTCCGCGGAGTCCAGCGTCTCTGTGTGCAGCGTTGTGAGCGAATACGGAATGCCATATTGACGCAAATTGTTGCAAGCGGACATTTTTCCGCAAAAGCTGTCGCGGCGATGCGTGATGGCCATTTTACCGGGTGTATCGGGAGTAGCTTGCACCAGCACCGGCACGCCCAGGCGCGAAAGCCGCAGCGTGTCCGCGATGGCGCGTTCATCGCCAAAATTGGGCAACGTGACGATGATGCCGTCGATCGTCGCCGCTGTGGATTTAAACAGCTCGGCGCAGCGCTTTGCTTCGTCGTAGGTCTCCACCGCTCCGTACTTGCTCTGCTCCGGCGTGAGTACGACGGCGTCCATTCCGGCTTTTTGCAACATCTGGAGCATCTCTTCGCGGCCGGTTTTCGCCAGGTGATCCGGGAAAAATCCGCGGTTCCCAACGATCACTCCCATCGTCATTTTTCTTTTGTTGGCCATGGTCTGTTCGTGACTCTCTTTTACCTGCGCGTAAAAAAAACCAATACTCGAACACAAATACAGTAATTATCTTCACCAAGTGGGCCGTGATACAAATTACTCCTCCTCGACAATCGCGGCATCCCACGGTTTCAGCGTGATTTTCTGGCCATGTTGGATGGCGTTCTGCGTGAGCAACTCTGCGCCTGCGGCATAAGAATAGTCAAACGTCTGTGGGTCACTCGAATAATTGAGATAATAATGAAGCGTCTTTCCGCGACGGTTTTGTCCGTGCTTCACGCGAACAGGAGCCGGAAGACTTTGGTCGGGCCCCATCAGTCCCGCTCGCTCAAGTACGTCCAACAAAACACGTTCCTGCAGTTTGTCGCTCAGAACCGTCCCCTCATAAGTCAGCGTTCCTTTGCCAAACGAATTGCGAGTGATGGCCGGATACTTGGCGAAAAACGGGTGATCGTAAAAAGCGAGAGGTGTCGCGGAATCTGGAATCAACATCTCCGCCCACTCGGAAACTTTATTTTCTGCGCCGGCTCCAAAGGGATCATTTTTCAGCGCTTGCGGCTGGCGCAGAGTCGAGAATTCCTGATAGTGGAACCCGGCGGCTTCGCGCAGAGGGCCGGGCGCCATTTGCCAGCGCACCGTGGAGAATTCGTTGCAGAAACCACTCTTCAGGCTGACGACCAGATTGCCGCCGCCGCGGACGTACTCCGCGAGTCGCACGAGCACTGCGTCGCTGGAGATGTAAAGGGGCGGCACCAGAATCACTTTGTAGTTTGAAAGGTTCATACTCTCCGGGAAAACAAAATCGATGCCAGTATTGGCGCGATACAGCGCGCGGTACATCTGGTGAAGGATGGTGCGGTAATTCGCGCGATCGCTGAACTTCATGAACTCGATCCCGTAAGACGAATCATCGCTGTAAAGGATGGCCGCCTGATTCTTGCGCTGCGTGTCGGCGATCTCCGGCCCGATTTTCTGGAGCTCGTGAGCGGTACGGCTCACTTCGTCGTAGGTACGACCGGGAACCAGATCATGCCCAAGAACGCCCTTCCAATAGGTTTCCTGGCCGTAATGAATTGAATGCCAATGCCAGTACTCGACCATGTTCGCCCCTGAAGAAACGTGGGTGTAGACATCCAGGCGTAACTGGCCGTCGTATGGCGGGAACTGTTCCTTCGAATCCCAACCGATGGCCTCGGCATTTGTTTCGGTAATTAGATAATTGGTATTTTTCAGGGACCGCACGTAGTCGCCGGCCATGGAAGATGCTTCACCGTCGAATTGATCCTGCGTGCCGTGATAGGGATTTGCAGCCGCAACATCTAAATTCTTGGTGATATCGCGTTCATTCACTTCCGCGCGAGGCGGCCCGGCAAAATCGTGCATGACAAACTGATCTGGGCGCTTGTATTGATTCACGATGGCGGCCTGCCAAGCCAAAAAATCCGTGGTGAGCCATTGCGAGTATCGCTCCCATTCTAGTTTCCAACCCGGGTTGATGATTCCGTCGCGAGGCGGGAGTTCCGACCAATCGTTAAGTCTCTGGCCCCAGTAGTTGAGGCCCCAAACTTTGTTCAGTTCATCTACCGTCTTGAATTTTGTTTTCAGATAATTTTCGAAGCCGGCTTGCACGTCGTGGTTCGCGGCGTAGGACGAGGAGGTTTCGTTGTCGATTTGATAGCCGATGATCGCGGGATTGTTTTTGTAATGTTCGAGAATCTTGCGGCTCACGCGTTCGCAATAAAACCGGTAGGTGGGATTGGCGAGATCGGTGTTTTGGCGAAGGCCATAATAAAGATATTGGCCGCCCAGGCGAGTCACAATGATTTCCGGATGCTCTTTATAGAGCCAGGCTGGGATGGAATAGGTCGGAGTTCCGAGGATGATTTTGATTCCCGTCGCGTGAAGTTTTTCGACGACGCGATCCATCCAGGCAAATTCAAATCGGCCATCTTCGGGTTCCCAGAGACCCCAGCTGGATTCCCCGATTCGCACCACGCTGATCCCGGCTTTTTGCATTAGTTGCACATCGGTATCCAGCCGGTCGTAGGGCATGTACTCCGGGTAATAAGCCACGCCGTAAAGGATCGTGTTCATCTGGTTGGGATGAAAAACGCTGGAAGAGTCCTGCGCCGTCATGTAAACGGGGATGGCGAGCAAGAAAAGCAGCCGGAGAGCAGCTAAATAGAAGGGACGCTTCAAAAAGATCCGAGCCATCAAAGCCATAGAGATGCGACGATCCTTCCCGTTCAAGCACTTCAAATTCTAAGTTCTGCAGGCGCGTTGCGAAATCCTGTTTCTCTTTTCTGATTCAATGCCGTCGTTTCGCGCAATAGAAGACTGGTTCGCAAGGTGTACTCGGTCCCGTTTGGATTTGGCGTTTCCAACTGAACGTCATTTAACAATGCGTGGAACGCCAGCTTCGCGAGTTCCGCCTGGGACATCTCAATGGTTGTCAAAGGCGGCAGAATGTACTGTGAAAAGCGAATGTTGTCGAAGCCGATGATAGAAATGTCGCCCGGAACATCTATTTTTTCTCCGTAGCTTTTTCGCATTACGCCGATGGCGGTCATGTCGTTGGAACACAGCACCGCCGTGGGTCGCGGCGCAAGCTTCAGCAATTTTGCAAATGCTTCCTCGCCGCCTTCCAACGTGTGATTGCCTTCCACGATGAATCGCGGATCAACGGCCAGGCCAATTTCACTCATTGATTGCGTGAAGGCATCGCGCCGCGCAACGGCGGATTTCAGAGTAAGCGGGCCGGTGATAAAGGCAATTCTTTCGTGCCGCAAAGCCGCGAGGTGTTGCACTGCCTGGCGGATACCGTGGAGATAGTCGATGCGGATGTTGCTCACGCGCGGACGAGGGGGAGCCACATCAACGAATACTAGTGGAACATTGCGGAGTTTCAAGTCGTCGAGCAGTGATTCTTCCATTCCAAAGGTCATCACCGCCACGCCTTCGACCCGGCGTTCCAGCATGCGCCGCACGGAGGTTTTCATTCGTTCGGGATCGTGCACCGTTGAGGTCAGCAGAATTTCATAGTTGTGCTGCAGGGCGGTCTCTTCGAAAACGTGAACGATCTCCGGGAAAAATGGGTTGGTGATTTCCGAAACGATAAGCCCAAAGGTGCGGCTGCGTCCGGAAACCAGGGCGCGCGCTTGCGTGTTGGGAAAGTATCCAAGCTCTTCGACCGCTCGCCACACGCGCTTGGCCAGCTGCGGCTGCACGCTGGGGATGCGATTAATGGTGCGCGACACTGTAGCTGTCGACACTCTGGCGCGTTTTGCGATTTCCCGTATATTCATGGTTCAAGGGTCGAGGCTATTCCGCAGCTTGGGCAACTCGCTGCACGGCGAATTCACGCACAAGCAGCGGAATGTCTAGAACGTAAAACGCACAGCAAACTGACCCGTGCGCGGGCTGCTGTTGACACCCGTCACTTGGGCAAAATTGTTGTCGCCAATCGTTGTGCTGGAGCCGCCGCAACCGAGGATGCCGTAGGTATGGCGGTTGAGCAGGTTGTAGAACTCGACGCGCAAGGATAGCTGATAGCGTCCGTCCTCCCCCATCGAGAAGTATTTCAGAGCGCTCCAATTCTCGTTCGCCGTTCCCGGGCAGCGCAAATCCGTGCTATAGGCTTGACCCGTCCCAAATGCCACGACACCGTTGCTGATCGGAGAACTGGCTACGCTCGAATCGAAATAGTGCAAAATAGGCGCCCCTGTACCGCCCTGAAATTGGTGCGGATCTGCCGGACCTTTCGGATTGGAACTGAAATTCGGATAGAAGTTACCCCAAATCGGGTAGAACGGTTGATTTACGCCGATGCGGAAAGGTTGTCCGCTAGTGTAAAGCAACAATCCGCTGAGTTGCCATCCTCCCACCACCCCATTCACGACACCTCGACTGCTGGAGAGCCACCTTCTGCCTTTACCGAAAGGCAATTCATAAGTGACGTAGCCCTTGACGATGTGCGTCAGGTCGTAACCGGTGAGAGAGTCGGCGGCCGCCGACATATTCCCGAAGTCCTGGACTCCAGTGTAAGCGCCGTTATATTCCTGCTGAGCGGAGAAGGTATCACCGCGCTGACGCGAGTAGGTGTAGCTCATGTCCATGGTCAACCCGCGTCCGGTGCGCTTGACGACGTCAACCACTAACGAGTTATAGGACGTTTGACCGATTGGAAGACCCACGTAGTTCAGCCAGTAGTAAAAATTATTCGTGGACAAGGCGGCGAGTTGCGGGCTGGGCGCTAGCGCTGCCAGTGCGGAGCTAGAGAAACCGGTATAAGGACATGTAATACCGGCGTACGTCCCCGGACCGAAACCAAAGTTGTTCGGTACGGGATCGCCCTTGGTGCAGCCTCCCGCAAAATTCCAACTGCTGAAGTCGCCATACGGCACGAGTCCGGGATTTGCATTTACGACATTGAGGAAGGTGGAAGCGGAGGGTTCGTTCCACGCCAAGGCGGTGTCAGGAAGATGATGTCCTCGACTTCCTACATACGCCACTTCCACTCTCATATTTGGCGTCAACTCGTACTGCACTCCAAAGTTCATCGCGTCCGAGAACGCAGGCATAAGGGCATGCGGGTCGACATAGGTAAGAAGACCCACGGAAGTAAAATCTGCATTTTTGTTGCCCGGGACGAATGTCCCTGGATAACCGCTATTCCAATTAAAGGGACTGTCTGCCCGGTTGGTGCCTTGGAACCCAGGGGCAAATCCGTTGGGCACACCGTTGAAGTACGGTCCACTGGTTGGAAGCAAGGTTAAGCCGAACGAACCGCGTATTACGAGCTTGTTCGTGGCCGCGTAGGCGATTCCGATTTGCGGCCCGAATCCGTCCTTATATTCCTTCTTTTCAAAACTGTCGCCTCCACCGGTAGCAAACACGAGTTTTCCCGGATAGCCAAAGTTCGGATCAATTTGGTTCAGATCATAATTCGCCCAATGTCCGTACTTCTCGTGGTAGCGCCAGGCGTATTGCCAGCGCAAACCTGCAGATATGGTCAACCTCGAGTTCACCTTGTAGCTGTCTTGCGCAAATAGAGTCATCGTCTTGCGGCGCCCATAAAGATCGAACGCCGTACTCTGGCTGGCATTGAGAACGTCCCCCAAGAGGTAACTGGCAAACCCAGAGCCCGCGAAGTTGGTAAATCCTCCATCCGTTGTATTTGGCACAAAGTTAAAATGAATGGCGCCGCTGCCGCTGTGACTGTTCACTTGATAAGCGCGAAAATCACCTCCGAAGGTCATCGAGTGCCGGCCTTTCATCCAGGTCAGAGTGTCACCGGTGATGTATGTTGCGCCTGAGCTGGATCCCTGCGAACTGTTGCCGATGAAGGTTACTCCTTGCCCGTTTACTGGATTTCCGAAGGAGATCGAGGGAAAGTTTTGGGCGCTGGTGTTCCCGAATCCAAGTTGAGAATTCCAATCGGTTCCGCTCGATGCAGGCGTATCGGTTTGTCCGTACCAGTTATAGGTCTCATAGAAAACGTTTAGGAGATTTGGCCGGAAGGAATGTGCCTCGCTGAGCCTGTATTGGTACGAATTTACTCGCTGGATGCGGGCGGCCGAAAGCGGCCCGCCATCGCTCGAACCCTGCTGCCATATTCCCCCACCGTCCACCAGAGTCCGCGGGCGATTGTTGTAAACCCATGAGCCAGAAAGTTTGTCGCGGCCAGTAAGGTTGTAATCCAACTTCAACACCGCCTGAATGGGCGTTTGCGATGGTGAGTTGCTGAGCGGAATTCGGTTGTTGGCGGTCAGGTCAGTGTTCTCGGGTGCATAGGAATTTTGGAAGATTGCATTGATCTTTTGCGCGACGCTGCTGATTGGCGTGTCAATAATATTGCCCGTAAACTGTTGGCAGTTCTGACCGGTGGCGCTACAAGTAGCAGGGTCGAAAATCATCCCTCGCTGCAGAGGAACAATCTGACCGGCTTTGTTCTGCGCGGTGACGGGATTTGAATACGTGCCATTATTGCCGTTACTTGTGCCGCAGTCCCCGATACTGGAGCCCGAATCTGTGCAGAGATTGTTGCCAAGCAGCGCGCTGAAGTCTCCGTTGAGCATGGCACTGGTCGGGACAAAACCGCTGGGTCCACCTAGAGTAAAATCATTCTGGGTATAGCGCTCGAATGTGCCGAAGAAGAAAAGCTTCTCTCGCAGAATTGGACCGCCGAGGCTTCCTCCATAATCCCAAGCACGCGCTTTGGTCTTGGGAGTTCCGTCAAAGTCGTTCTGCCAGGTATTGGCGTCCAAGAACTCGTTGTGCCCATACCCGAACGCGGATCCATGAAATTTGTTCGTCCCGGACTTCAACGTAAAAGACATCACCCCGCCACTGGTGATCGCGCTCGCAGAGTCGATACCACTCGTCTGCGCTTGCACTTCCTGAACAGCTTCCATACTTGGCCCGGATTCGATTGAGTCCCCCCGAATCGAAGAGGTTCCTGAGGTTCCGTCGATTGTGTAATCCTTAGTGAACCACTGGCCGCCATTCACAACCGCTCCGTAAGGGCTGCTGTACGGGGAATAGCCCGGCGTTATGGCCACTGCAAAATTTTCCACAAACCGTCCCCCTCCGTAGATGCTCAAGGGAAGGTCGGTCACGACGCTGCCCTTCATGTTAGTTCCGATCGCGGTCGATTCCATGTCGAGGACGGGCGCATCGGCCGTTACGGTGACAATTTCACTGACAGGACCTAGCTGAAGCGCTGCGTTCATTTGCGCTACTTGCGTTGACTCCAACGTAATGCTCGGATAGGCGAGCGGCTTGAAACCATCCTTCTTGAACTCCAGCGAATAGCCGCCAGGAAATAAATTTGGGATGGAATAGATTCCTTCGGCGTTCGTCACGACCGATACCGTAGCGTCGGTGCCCAAGTTCCTTGCGGTAACTTCGACCCCGGCGACTGGAGCCCCGCTGGCGTCGGAAATGGTTCCCGTAACCGTAGCGCGGTTGGCCTGACCCCAGGCCACCCCTATGAAGATCATGTGAAGCAGACAGAGACACAGAAGTGCTTTGCGCATTCGAAGCTCCCCTTAGCCGGACGAACCATCGCATTTGAGGAGGGCGAGAGAGTGTTCCACCCCCACAGAAGCGCTTCCGTTGCCGGCCCTAATACCCCGAAACACCCGGATCTGGCGACCCGGTTCCCAGTAAACGCACTCGGACTCCTAACCTGGAGGGCAAAGTAAACGTTTACTCTTGATGTGAGAATCTAGCCCCATTCCGATTTTTGTGTCAAGCGGAAAATCTCCGGGCATTTCCTGGTTATGCCAGAAATCGCAGAACCATGCTGATTTTCTGCACTGAGCCCCCAGCCAGCCCCAGGGTTGCGGCTTATACCTCAAGCCGACGATCCGCAGTAAACGTTTGCTATCTTCTGAATCGTGTCGCTAACGTTCTGGGATAGTTCTGTCGGTTCATTTCGGGAGCCGCTCGCGCGCATGGGGAGGGGTAATGTCAGTACTCGACCGCATAGAGATGTGCGTCGAGGCGCGCTGGTTCCTTCTCGCTGGACGAGCAGCGAACCGTTATGGTGTGCCCAATCAAAAAGTCCTGATGCTTGATTTCCCCGGCTGCCCAGGAGAGGCCGCTCCAGACCTGTTTGTCGTAATTGACTTCGATGGGCAGGGCTTTGCCATCCTGCTCGGCGTAGATTTTCAGAACCTTGCCGACGGAGGCGCCGGTCGGCGGCCCGCCGGGCCAGCTGCGCACGATGTTTCCGTCCTTGTCGCGCTGCTGAAAGATGATCCGCAGATCCCCCTTGGCGGGCGGCGCGATCGAAGCTTCCACAGTGTTCGAAATTGTGGAGGCGAAGGACGCTGGAACAGGCACGATCGAAAGTGGGATGCGGACGTCCTCTTGAATTCCAAGATCAAATTCGGCGGAAGAGTATTTGCCAAATCCAACGGCAGTCATCTGGCCTGGGCCGAGTGTAATGCGATCTTCGCGGAGAATCGGTACAAACCCGGCATCACGAAAAATAATTCTTCCAACACCCAACGGTGCCTGCACGCGCGAAAGCAGCGGCAGCCTGATTTCCTGAACGGACTGCGCCGGATTCACAACAGTGTAGACTGCTCCACCTATCGCCAACGAGCCGAACCCATACGGCTGAACTTCACCAGGGATTCCGCCAAACGTTTTTGTTCGGCCCATGGCTTGCAGCGGTTCATAAATTTTCTGCACGCGGGCGAGCCACTGTGCTTTCGATTCGTCCAAATACTCAAGGTTACCGTGAATGGTATTTATCCAACCGCCGCGCGCCACCATCAACAGAAGCATTCCTTTCCATGTATTGGTCTTGCGGTAGTAGACGGTTCCTGTATTGCCGATCATGAAGCCGGTCGAATCGATCCGTTCGAGAGGAAGGAAGCTCTGCTCATAACGGCGCACCATGTGATCGCTGTAAATGTCCATGGAACGCCAAAAGTTTGTTTCCGGCACGTCGGACGGCCGCGGGTCACCAGAGTACAGTGTGTCAAAAACTTCCAGCCACCGCAGATCAACGGGATTGCGAAAAGGAAACGGTCCGGCCGTGGATTCGACGTCGCCGCCGAATCCATTGAAAGCGACCAGTGCAACGTCAGGATTTTTTGCGCGGAAGGCTTTCAGCGCATTGTGGAACGCGTCTTCATTTCTTGTGTGAATCTCTTGCGGAGTCTGGGTTTTCTCTGCGTTGGGCGTCGCGGCGCCGAAATCCACGAAGTCGAACTTGAACATGCGGATTCCGTGGTCATACCAATACTGCATAGTGCTCATGAAGTCCGGGAGAAAACCGCCCTCGTAAAATGACAGGGACCCGCCCTTCGCAGTCAGAGAATCCTTCCACTGAGGAGCGGCATCAATCTTCACAAGTTCATTGGTGCCAAACCACAGACCGGGAAGAATGCGGTTCTTTTTGCACTCCGCAATCCAGCGATCCGGACCGTTTGGCCAGTTCGGCGTTCGCCAGGTTCGGTAAGCGCCATCTTTTGCGAACCAGAATGCGTCCATCATGTAGTAGTCAAAATGCACGCCGTATTTCTTAAGGCGGACAATTTCGTTGAGCTCCCGCATGGCAAGCTCTTCAGTGAGCGGAATATTGTCGGAGAGTTCGTCGTAAGCGGACCAATCGTTGTAGACCCAAATCGGATCGCGCAACAACGGAGTACCCAGCTTCGAGGGATCCCATCGCGATGCGCTAATCGATTCGGTTTCTCGTGCCGCTTGTGAGCGAACGGCAAGAGGCCAAATCAGCGCAGAAACGCCGAGAAACAACAGCGCTTTCGCAATCGATCGAACGACGGCTAGCTTTTTCATGTTTTCGGCGTTCCTCTGCTGTCGCTAGAAATCTGCGGGTGTTAACGTTTTTCGTACGTCGCTCCCGGCCAGTCGTCGGTGCGAAACGGAGAAGCTGGCAGGCCGTCTTTGTTGTACAAGTTGCATTCCGGACTTCCGGCCCATGCGTAACGCACGGCGACGGGAGCGCTTACGTCAGAGCTTGAAACGATCACTGTGTCATGTTCGATGCGGGCGTCGGCCCAATGAAACTTTCGATCAGCTCCGGCAATTGCGAATCCCTTTAGTTGTCCACCTTGCGCTTCGAGGCCTGCGCCGGTGTGGGTAAATTTGATTCGAATCTCGCGGCCCGAGATTTTCATCGAATCGTACAGCGGCCCCGAATATTCGATCTTCTTGGCGTATGTAGTTCCCAGCGCCCAGAGAGCTAGCCGCTGCCCGACTTCCGCTTTTCGCGGCGGATGCAGATTCTTGGCTTCTCCCACATCGACGGTGACCGCGAGGCCAGTATTGGGCACGCTTCGTTGCGTGAAGAGCTGCGCTTCTCGCAGCTCAGCCCAGATGGAGTCACCGAGCTCCGGACTTGATCCTTGGTTCGGTAACTGCACAATCAGAAAAGGAAAATCCCCTTCTCCCCAAGCTTGGCGCCACCCTGTTATCAACGCTGGAAGCAGAGTTCTATACTGATAAGCGCGCCACGTGTTTCCTTCTCCCTGGTACCAAATCGCGCCACGTATCCTAAAATTCTTCAGTGGAGTAATCATTCCTTCGTACAAACCTGAGGGGGGGCGATCAGGATCGCCCACAATCGGCATGCTGACGATTCGAATGCCAGAGAGGCTTTCCGGAGTAAACGTTTTTGCTACGCCCCAGCCATCCTGCTTCAAGTCCTTGAACGATACCGTGATTTGTTTCCAGTCGCCGGTCGCTCGAACGGGCTCGACGGAATAGTTGTCCCAATCGTTGATGGAGGGTTGCAGCAGTTGCACTTGCAACATGCCGTTACCTCGAACCCAAAATCGAATTCCCGAGTATGCTCGGAGGTCCGCGGGCGAGCCGTCCGCGTGAAAGCTAGCGAGCAATTCCGAAGAGCTCGCTCCGTCGAGCGTTCCTGCAACGCGGCCAGCGTACTTCGAACCGTTTCTACCCGGCGAAACCAATTCGAGGGCACTGTTGGGCGCATCCGCCCAGACGTATGACCACGAGCCGCCCGTTGCAGTTCGTGAGGTACCATCATCAAAGTTGGTGAGCGGGAGCGATGAACTAGGGCCAGGATTTTCGGACAACAGTTCGAAATCGTCAAACTCCAGCGAAAATTCGGTGGGGTGCGCGGCGAACGATTTCACGTCGGCCGGCGACGCTTCCCACCGCTGAACAATTGGGGCAAGAATTGACTCGCGACGCAGTCCGTCCGGAGCAGTCCATTCCTCCGCTGCCGTACCCGGCCAGGAGCTCAGGATGATGCCAATGGGGACGTTAAGGGCGCTGTACAAATCTCGCGCAAAAAAATAACTTACCGCAGAAAAACGCTTTGCTGTATCAGGAGAGCAAAGTTCCCAACTGGCTGGCAGAGTGTCATCCTGCGGGGCAAGCGAAATTCTTTTTGGCACTGTCAAAAACCGTATTAGAGGATTTACCGCTTTCGGGATTTCGCCGTCGGCATCGGCCGCTGCGCTCAGCGCATAGGTCATGTTGGACTGCCCTGAAGCCACCCAGACTTCCCCAAACATCACGTCTTTTATTTCGACAGTCTTCTTTCCGTGAATGGTTAGAGTAAAAGGTCCGCCCGCTTGCACGGGACCAAGCACCACTTTCCATCGGCGATCTTCTCCCGCAACCGTCTCGACGGTTTTCCCCGCAAGATCTACCGAAATATTTTCTCCTGAATCCGCCCAGCCCCAAATCGCGACAGGCGCCTCTCTTTGCAGAACCATGTGTTCGCTGAACAGGTGTGGGAGAACGGGATCGGCGCGCAGCGAAGGCGCGCACATTCCCAAGAGGCTCAACAGGTACATTGAAACCGTTTTCCCGAAGCGCCACCTCGACTTCAACTTGCCGACTGTTGGCATTACTCGCGTCACCATACGCACGCTTTTTTCCGCGCATCAGTGTACACGAAATGCGGTTTGAATCGCTGCAATGCTGGGAAGTAGGATTCCTCCTTTTTCCCATTGAAATCCGATCGCAATCAGCACTTGTTTTCAAATCACGAACGCAAACCCCTATTGGTCTTCAAATTGCACTTTGGAATAAACCGGTTGGCCCAGCACTCTGCGAACTGCCAGCCCAATCTCCGCCGGACCAATATAATCTTGCCACGCTCTAACAAGCGATCCATCGGGCGCGATGAACCGTATCTCAGGGTGGACAAGCATCTGACTCGCGGTGGACTGAACCACCTCAAAACCGTTCGCCGAATAGTCCCGGATCACATTTTCCATCGATTCATTGCTGATACCATGTTGCAAATGCAGTTTTACGCTGGTGCGCAACCCGCTGGCGCGAAACTGTACGAAAAGATTCTTTAGCACTACCAACTGCCCGGTCGAAGCCGTGTCAAGTAATCCATCAGGCCCGATGCTCGCTGGAAGTTCGAAGATGACGTTCCAGGTTGATGCTTTCGCGGCATGCTCGATGCGGCGATCTGGAAAGGCAGCAGCATCGGAGCGTTGTTTGTGCGCCGAGGGCACCGTAGCGAGACAGACCTCGGAAGAGTCCGGCTTCCAGCTACTCCCCTGTTCTTGACCTGAGCTAGCACGATACTTGTCGAAGGTATCGTAAGCACGGTTATCGAAGGTCCACAGCGCGCGGTCAGCGCCGCATGTTGAGTAGCGATTGGCTTGAAAACTTAGATTCTTGTTGCTGTCAATAAAAGAAGCAGAGGCGGAATAGGTCTGATTTTCACGAAAGATTCTTTGCGCGCCCTGAATGTCCGCGCGGTTGAGCACGGCGGGATAATTGCCGGGAGGAGTCCAAAAAATTGTGTTCTTTTCGACGCGCAGGTTTTCGATGACTCCGTTATTCCATGTCCATAGAAAAATCGCGCCCTGATAGCGGGCCATACGCGGACTTCCGCCGTTGTTGATGCAGAGATTTCCTTCCACAACGCTATCGCGCGTGATGTATCCGGCTGCGAAAACTGCGATGCAATAACCCTGCGTGTCATGGGCGTAGTTGTTTAAGACGGAGTTGCGCGTATTACCCCAATCGATATCAAAGGCGCCTCCATCGACCCCTGGGCTGTCGGTCAAAAATGCCTCGTTCCTGCTGACCACGCAGTCCGTGCACATCCAAGTCCAGATCGCATTCGGCGTGCCGATCGATTGCGTAGGTTGCATGCCAGTGCCCCACGCCGCGCTGTTATCAATCAGTCCGTCTTTCACTCGGAACAGTACTATGCCGTCGCCGTAAACGTCATGCACGACAGAGTTACGAACAACAATGTGGGTACTCCAATCCTTTTCGGCGACCTCTCCGAAATTTCCGCCCCCAATCAAAATTCCCGCCCACTGATCTGTGCCATACGCTGCAATTCCTTCGACCAGTACATCGTCGAAATGTTGCTGAACCGTTCCGGGAGAAATCACGACCAGTCCACTCTCTTTGTGCTTTACTTCGCCACCATGCACATCGTGAACCAGCAGATTTTTGAGGTGAATATGGTGAAGAATTCCAACCTGCCCGCTGACAAGAACGCCGAAGACCGTGCCGCCGGAGAAGTCAATCGAATCAACATCCCAATATTCCTGATCAAAGAGTTTGAAGGCCTGCTCATCGCCATTCCCTGCGATGATCTTGGGACGGGGTCCTTTTCCGTACGCCGACAACCGAATAGTTGCTGATGCGGAGCCGGAACCTTTCGGCCAAAGCAAGCCGTGGCATTCAGAGCCGCGCCTGAAATAGATCGTGTCGCCACCTGAGAAGGTGTGCGCATTTACCGCTTCGAGCGAATGCCATGCATTCGCGGGCGAGTGACCGTCGCCTGTTATTTTTCCAATCGAACAATCAACGTAATATTCGTTAGCTTGGTCAAGACTTTGAAAGCTCTCTCCCGTTATTTTGGATATCGCGGCAGGTTTTGATTTGCCGACTGGACCGGAAAAGCTCGCTGCTGAGGCGTAAGGTTGAATCACCACACAAAAAAGACAGGCGCTTAAAAGACACAAAAAAACCGTTTTCACTTTTTCCCCGCCTCGGCGCGCACAGATTTTACTTACCAACGAATAAGATAGTTTTGGTCAATTCTTAAAACGGCCTTTCTTTCCTGCTTAATGCCATTTCTTTCTCTTCGTTGGCTAATCCCAACAGGGAAACGCTGTAAAATCAAACATGATTTTCCCCCGCGGAGCTGACTCGATCGCTTTGAGCCTGATCGCAACATTCTGAACCCAGACTATTTCGCGAGCAACAAGGTGGTAACACCATAACAGCAAACCGCCGCCATAAATCCTTTCCTAAATACTCAAAATTTGCTCGACATTCGTGAAGAAGTGGGGGACCAACCTGGGGTCCAACTTGCCCGTTTTTAGAGGCCAATTTCGCGGTTAAACGGCGCAGAATCAACGGCAAGTGTGAAATTTAACAGCCGAATGCTCTACCATTGAGCTACCGGGGATCATTTCCATTTTGTGCTAGTTACGGCGCATGTCCCCCAGCCTTTGCTTGAAAAATGACCTGTAATAATCGCGGAGAATCACCCAGGACTTCTTGTCGAAATTCACCGCAAGAAACCAGCCAGTCTCGTCGGGGAGGAGTGGGTAAATCCCGATAGTTAGTTTTCCGATGAGGTGATTGCGAATCACCTTATCCGCGAGCGGTTGGAGCATTCGCGTCTTCCCGTGCGACCTTACTTACGATCCTCCGGCCTTGCGGCGGGGATTGCGCGCCAGTCCATGGCACCGGCGGAGAATAGCCAGACTTGCCATTCTTTCCTTCCCAGCGTACCGCGTAAACGTCCTCGCAACCGCGAAACAGGCTTCGAAAAAGAGCAGTCTTCTTTTCAAGCGCAGGCGGCTCAGCATCGCTCTCGGACCCGACCTCGATAGGAATTGTCGTTGGACTTGATTCCGCAGATGTCCAATTTGGAATCCCCGATAGCATCCGGAGATGGGCATATTCTGCACGGAGTCGCTCGCATTCCTCCAGTGCCGACTTGAGAAGCTCTTCGAGATTGCTATGGTTCATCATGGCGCGCTCTGGCAACAGACTAATACCAAGCCTCGGGACAAGAGGAATACCTTGTTGTTGATTATTCTAAGGTTGAATCTTAAAATACTCACATGAGATACATACCTCGAAATCTGGATAATATGGTCCGACAAGCGGCTCGACATTTCCCCGCGGTGGTTGTCACGGGGCCCCGCCGCTCGGGAAAAACGACTCTCCTTCGCCAATTGTTTCCCAAAATCCACTACGTGCTGCTTGAAGATCCCGACATTCAGGGACGGATTCGCAGTGACCCGCGCACATTCCTCGAAGAGCTGCGTCCTCCTATCCTATTCGACGAAATTCAGAATGCTCCCGAACTTCTCAGTTACGTGCGCACTCTCATCGATACGGCGCCCAGTCGCATGGGGCAGTGGCTATTCACCGGATCGCAGGAAGCACCGCTGATGCAGGGCATCACCGAGTCGATGGCTGGCCGGGCTGCTATTCTGCAACTTCTGCCTTTCAGTGTCACCGAGACTCCAAAGGCGAATATGCTTCACGGCGGTTTTCCAGAGGTTGTGGTTCGCCCGAAGTCTCGAGCACTTTGGTTTGCATCCTACCTTCAAACCTATTTGGAGCGAGACGTCCGATCAATCACAAACGTACGAGACTTAGTGACCTTCCGTCGATTCCTCGCACTACTGGCTAGCCGACACGGCCAAATTCTTAATAAGACCGACCTTGCCGCACCTCTCGGGGTTTCGGTGCCGACCATAAGCGAGTGGTTGCACGTTCTCGAAGTCACGAGCCAAATCATCATTGTTCCTCCGTACTTCGAAAACCTTGGCAAGCGACTCGTCAAAACGCCGAAAGTCTATTGGGGTGACTCCGGCCTTGCCTGCTATCTCCTGGGAATCACATCGGAAGCTGAGCTTCAGCGCTCGCCTTTTTTAGGACAGCTGTATGAAGGTTTTGTCGCAGCAGAAATCCTCAAGAGCCAAGTGAACCAGGGTGGCAGGAAAGAGCTCTATTACTTTCGCGATCATCAGGGCCTGGAGGTCGATTTTCTCCTACCCAGACCGAATGCCGGATTATGGCTGATCGAATGTAAGGCCGGGAAAACGGTGCGCCCCGCGATGGCCGCCCCGCTTCTCGCTTTGCGCCGGACGATGGAAAAACGCTCAACCCGTCTGATTGTAGTTTACGGGAAATCGCGCTCTGCCCAGGCCACAAGGGCAGTCGCTCGCGGAGTAGAAGCGATCGAATTGGAACACTTCGTCGCAAGCCTAAATTAGAGGCGCGGATCGACACGCTCGCTCTCCAGAGCAAGGACGCCGAAGACGCACTCGACGGCGCGCACATTCTGAACCCGGACTATTGCGCGAGCAACAAGTGAGAGATCTGCGCAGTGATAAGCTGACCGGGGAACCCCAAGCCAATGGGGTCCAACTTGCCCGTCTTTAGAAGCCAATTTCGCGATTAAACGGCGCAGAATCAACGGTAAGTGTGAAATTCAACAGCCGAAGGTTCTACCTATTGAGCTACCACGGATCCGCACCGTCAGCACTATCTTGCTGTTCTGGCAAAGCCCGCGGTTTATCCACGGTTTATCTGCACTGCGATAGGGTGAGTGCATCCCTGTGGCGTTTGATCGCGCGGGGCGGAGGATGTTATGACTGATCAACGCGGACGAGCCAGTGTACTGGCGGCGGTTTCGGTTTTCGCTGCGGCAATTTTTGGTGTGGCGATGCATGCAACCTCGCATGCGACCTCGCACGCAAGTCCTTCTGCAACTTCCTATACGGTTTCTTACACATTGCCCGCCGGGGCCAGCGGCTATCACGTGAGCAAAACCATTCCCGTGGGCGGCGAAGGTTTCTGGGATTACGCAACGGTGGACTCGGATGCGCGGCGTGTTTATATTTCGCACGGCACGCACGTGGTGGTGCTGGACGCGGACACCCAAGCCGTCGTCGGCGACATTCCCGATACGCAAGGAGTTCACGGGATTGCGATCGCCTCCGAATCGGGGCACGGATTTGTGAGCAACGGGCGCTCGAACAACATCACCATGTTTGACCTCAAGACGCTTAAGACGCTCGGCACCATACCCGCGGGAACAAACCCCGACGCCATCATTTACGATCCAGCGACGAAGCGCGTCTTCGCCATGAACGGCCGCAGTGGCGACATCACCGCAGTGAATGCGGCGGATGGCAAAGTTGCGGGCACGATTGCGGTTGGCGGCAAGCTGGAATTTGCCGCGGCCGACGGAAAAGGCACAATCTTCGTCAACGTCGAGGACAAGTCTCAACTCGCACACATTGACGCGGAGAAACTTACGGTTTTGCACCGGTGGCCGCTGGCTCCTTGTACCGAACCTTCGGGGCTTGCAATGGACACCAAGACGCGGCGGCTTTTTGTGGGCTGCGATAACAAAATGATGGCCATCGTAAACGCGGACACCGGGAAGATTGTGGCCACAGTGCCGACCGGCGACGGAACGGACGCGAACGCATTCGATCCTGGCACGGACTTTGCATTCTCCTCGAATGGAGAAGGCACACTTACTGTCGTGCATGAAGATTCTCCGGACAAGTTCTCGGTAGTTGAAAATGTGCCGACCAAGAAGAGCGCGCGCACCATGGCGCTCGACTTGAAGACGCATAACACTTTTCTGCCGGCGGCGGACTTCGATGCGCCCGCGGCGGGCGAACGGCGCGGAAAGATGAAGCCGGACTCCTTTGTTGTGCTGATGCTGACACGATAAAAATTCTTCGCGCCCCGAGTTTGATTTTGTCGAGGAGTGCGCGGAGCGCTGGCATGCAGGGGACCTTGCCGCGCTCCGCTTCGTTTTTGTACCGCGCCTCTCTGCTATACTCTTGGCACGGCCGGCGACAGTCACGCGATCCGGTCTGTGGAAACTAATGACCGCGCACGAGTCTTCCTCAGCCAAGCGCGCTCCAAAACCGCAGCGTGGTGCACACGCTCCGAAACACATCGTCATTGAAGGGCCCTTGCGCGTGGGAAAATCCACGCTGGCACGGATTCTTGCCGAGCGTTTGCATGCGCGTCGCGTGTACGACTGCGAGGACAATCCGTTTCTCGGCGAATTTTATAAAGAGCAGCCCGGGTCCGCTTTGCGCGCGCAAATGTATTTTTTGATCGAGCGGCAGAAACGTTTACGCGAAGCGCTTGCCGCAGATTCGCCGGCGCCGTTGCTCTCCGATTTCTTGATGGAAAAAGATCGCATCTTCGCCAACCTGAATTTGGATGACGAAGAGCTGAAACTTTACGAGCGGTATTACGATGCGTTGGCCAGAGATATTCCTCCGCCAGACCTAGTGATCTACCTGCAAGCCAATCCGGAAGTTTTGCAAACGCGCATCGCGAAAAAAGCGCTGAAGGACGAAAACCAGATTTCCACCGAATATATCGAAGAAGTTTCCCGCGCGTACGAGCACTTCTTTTTCCGCTATGAGGCTTCCGATCTTCTGGTCATCGATACTTCAGAAATCGATTTCGTGGCGCGCAACGAGGATTTACAACAGTTGCTGCGGCGGCTGCAGGATCCAGTTAAAGGCACCCAGTACTTCCTGCCGTTGGGCGCGGCCGAGTAGAAGAGCTTTCGTTTATTCATAACAAGTGGCGCTCTGTCGAGCCAGCCTGGGTACCCCCCGTTTTCCTTAACTGTCAGATTCTAAAAGAGTTCGCCAGTCATTTTCCGTGCCTGCAGATGATCAGGACCTAGCGCAAACTACCCTCTCTGTCGTCGTTTGCGATGGCCGCCGCTGGTTTTTGAAAGAACCGACATCACGGCTCATGCAAAGTACGATACGAAAAGTAAAGTACCGCGAACGGGGAAAAATGAGGGTTGAACGGGCAGCGGGAGTGCGGAAGCCTGTCCCAATAGCCGGAGATGGAAAGTACGAACCAACAGGGTGCCTGGGGCATCGAACGGGAGCTGTGGCAAAGAGAAAAGCAAATTGGGGCGAGACGCCCTGGAAGATTACGTTTCGAGGTCGCTGGGCGGCGCTGCCTGACCATGTGGACTTTGCCGTTGTGGGCGGGGGCTTCACCGGGCTTTCGGCAGCAGCGTGGCTGGCCAAGTTGGCTCCGAAGAAAACTGTTTTGCTGCTGGAGGCCGAGCGTGTCGGCAACGGAGCCAGCGGGCGGACGGGAGGAATGGCTCTGGCACAGACGGCTGCGGGCGATTTGCCGGGATTGGGAGATGTGCTGCGCGGCTACCGGGAAATTTTGCGCATCTTGCGCGTTGACGCTGAGTTGGAATTGCCAGGAGTGTGGGAAGTTGCGCGCCACGAGAAGTCGATGGAAGGCAAAAAGGTTCATCCGCTTAAAAATTCGCCGATCGACTGGGAAGATTCGGGAAGGGTCCGCGCCGTGAGTACATTTCCTGGGGGAACCGTGAATCCGGGGAAAGTCGTCTCTGGGCTGGCTCGCGCTGCCAAAAGTGCGGGCGCGCAAGTTGTGGAAGGGGCCGGAGTGGTGCGTATGGAGTTTTCTGATCCGGTGCGGCTGCACGTCGAACGAAAGCTCGCCCGCGGTGTCGAGAGACGAACTGTTACTGCCAATAAAGTGCTGCTGGCGACGAATGCCGCTTCGCGCGAATTGGCTGGAAAAATCTACTCGCGGAAAGAATTGTCGGAACCGCGCTTGACGTTTGCTGTTGCCACCGCGCCGCTTACAAAAAAACAAATCACGGCGTTGGGAATGGATTCAGGCCGGCCGTTTTATTCGGTGGATTTTCCGTACTTGTGGGGGCGCATGCTGAAAAATCGCGGAATGATTTTTGGCAGCGGGCTGGTGCCTGCATTCGGGAAATCTTTACGTGAAGACTCGGGGCGCGCGAAATCGGTCGAGGCTGGCGTGGAGAAATTGTGGGGCGGCCTCGAGCGGTTCAATGTGCGGCATGGCGAACCCGCAGCGCGACTGCGTTCGCTGGAAAAGCGCGTGCGCTTGTTGCATCCCGCGATGAAGAACGCACGAATCACATATCGCTGGGGTGGCCCGATTCTCACCACGAAAGATTTTATGCCCACTTTTCGGGCGCACCCTGAGAGCAAAAATGTTGTGGTGCTGGGTGGATTTTCCGGGCATGGGGTGGCCCTAAGCGTCTATCTTGGCAAATGGTCTGCGCAATCCCTGAACGGGGAGAGATCGCTGCCGACTTGGAATCGGCGGTGAAGCATGCAGAGTCGCAGACTGCGAGAATTGAAGAGTTTGCGAGAAAATCCACGAAGGCGAACCTCCGAGGCTAAAGCCGCGCTGCAACTGCGAGATTGCGGCATGACCGAAGTCGCACCCTCCCAAGAACCAATCCCGTCGCGCAAAACGCGGGCCTGAAGGCCCGCCTCTACCAGAACTGCGTTCGGCTTCCCCTTTCCTCCGGTTCCATGCGCTTGTATAGTTGCGGCCTCGCATTTATTTGCACGCGATTTTCTTTTTCGAGGGGGAACTATGAGTCTTTGGTCACGTCGCAGGTTTTTTCTAACATCGCTGGCAGGAACGGCAGCAGCAGGCACAACGGATGTATTCGGATCGCTAAAACCGGACGCGGGCTCTTCCGCTTTGCAGACCGCAGCGACGAAAGGCACGCGGCCCATCATGATTTCCAGCGCGAATGGGGTGCACGCGTTGCAGAAGGGCATGGATATTTTGAAGAGCGGAGGCGACACGCTGGATGCGGCGGTCGCCGCGGTAACGCTTGTCGAAGACGATCCAAATGACGATTCGGTCGGCTACGGCGGATTGCCAAATGAAGAAGGCGAAGTGGAGCTCGACGCCAGCGTGATGCACGGGCCGACCCACCGCGCCGGATCGGTTGCCAGCGTGCGGCGAATCAAGAACGTGTCACGGCTGGCGAAAACAGTGATGGAACGCACCAATCACACCATGATCGTTGGCGATGGTGCACGCCGGTTTGCCGTGGCCGAAGGATTTGAAGAAATAAATTTGTTGACCGAACACTCGCGCAAAATCTGGCTGGCGTGGAAGGCCTCGACTTCATTTAACTGGCGGCCGGGAATTGACAGTCCGGAGTGGAACGGGAAAGCGGCATCAGCAGGAAGGCGCGGCGCATTGGATTCGCCGGAATTTCGCGAGCGGCTGGCGGACATTTGCGAACACGATGAGGTACTGATGGCTCGAGCGATCGAAGTGATCGCCGATCCGCCAACGGGAACGATCAATTGCCTGGCCGTGAATGAAAAAGGAGAAATTTCCGGCACCACCACGACGTCCGGACTGTCGTGGAAAATTCCCGGGCGTGTCGGCGACTCTCCGATTATTGGCGCGGGGCTTTACGTGGATGGCGACGTCGGCGGTGCTGGCTCAACCGGCAAAGGCGAAGAGAACATCAAGATTTCTGGCGGGCATACGATTGTGGAAATGATGCGCAAGGGACTGTCGCCGACCGATGCCTGCCTGGAAGCCATGCATCGCGTGGCGAGGAACTACAACAACGACAAGAAGAAACTGGGCACGTTTCATATTTATTTTTACGCATTAAATAAAGATGGCGTGCACGGGAGCGCGTCGTTGTGGAGGAATGGGTACGAGCCGAGCAAGCACGCGAAGTACGCGGTGCATGATGGGACGGAGGCGAAGTTGCTAGAGTGCGCGCCGTATTTTGATGAGTTGGGCGGGGCAGAATAGAAGAAGTGGCGAGTGATGAGTGAGTGGCGAGTGAAAAACGCAGAGAGATCACTCGCTGCGCTCGGAATGAAGCTTAAGACAGCATTTATTCGACAATCAGGCGGAAAAATTTCTTTTTGCCGAACCGCACCTCATACGTCCCATCAAAGCTCGTATCGAGTTTGGCTCTGGGATCGCGGAAAATTATGCCGTCCACCTCCAGACCACCCTGTTCCATGGTCCTTGCGGCCTCAGAAACGGATTCGGCCTGCCCGAGATACTTTAACAGCTGTGGCCACTTCGGAGATGCCGGGGTGATTTGCAGCGCGACCTCTTTCGTTTGCGTGGTTACAGAGCCGTCGGGATGGCGCTTGAGCCGTATCTCGTTCATTTCCACTGGTGCTTGGCGGTCGCGGAAGACGCGTTGGAAATTTTCCGCAGCTTTGCGGCCGGCTTCGGCGCCTTGAAAGACGGAAACGACCTCTTCAGCGAGTTTCATTTTTACGCCCATGGGATGAAGCTTGCCGCCTGCAACTTCACTCTTTAATTCGGAGATTTCTTTTTCGGCGTGATCGGTGATGAGCTCGTAGTAACTCCACATCAGCTCGTCCGGGATCGACATCATCTTGCCGAACATTTCCTGCGGCGCTTCGGTGATGCCCACGTAGTTGCCGAGGCTCTTGGACATTTTGCGCGCGCCATCGAGTCCGACCAGGATCGGCATGGTCATGCAGACTTGCGATTCCTGGCCGTATTCGCGCTGGATTTCGCGGCCCATCAGCAAATTAAATTTTTGCTCGGTGGCTCCGAGTTCCACGTCAGCTTCCAAGACCACCGAATCGTAAGCAACCAGCAATGGATAGAGAAATTCGTGGACCGAGATCGGCTGCTGATTTACCAGACGGTTATGAAAATCCTCGCGTTCCAGCATGCGTGCGACGCGATATTTGGCGGCCAGCTTGATGATATCGTAGCTGGTAAGTTTGTCGAGCCATTCGCTGTTGTAGCGAATCTCGGTTTTCGCGGGATCGAGAATTTTGAAAACCTGCTCGAGATAGGTTTTTGAGTTGGATTGCACCTGCTCGCGCGACAGTGGGGGGCGCGTTTCGCTCTGTCCGGTGGGGTCGCCTACCATGGCTGTGAAATCGCCGATCAGAAAAACCGCGATGTGGCCCATATCCTGAAAATGTTTCAGTTTGCGGATCACCACGGTGTGGCCGAGATGGATGTCCGGCGCGGTTGGATCAACTCCCAGTTTTGCGCGCAGCGGTTTGCCGGTCTTGCGCGATTTTTCCAGCTTCGCGCGCAAGTCCTCTTTGCGAATAACTTCGTGCACGCCTTTTTCCAGGTAGGCGAGCTGCTCGTCGACTGGTTTGTAGGTGAAATTAGTCATTGGACGAAAAAAGAACCGGTCTGAGACCGGCCACTACAGAATCTCCTTCTTCAAAAGTACCCGGCGGTCCTCGATTTTGAATTTTCCTTCGAGCACAATCTTAACGGCTTCGGAATAAATGCGATGCTCTTCTTTCAGAATGCGCGCGCTGAGAGTGTCTTCCGTGTCGCTATCCTCGACGGGAACGACGGCTTGCAGCACGATCGGACCGGCGTCCAGATTTTCATCGACAAAATGCACGGTGCATCCGGCAAATTTCACTCCGTAATCGAGAGCCTGCTTTTGCGATTCCAAGCCGGGAAACGAAGGCAGCAGCGACGGATGAATATTCAAAATGCGCTGGGGAAACGCAGCTACAAAAAATGGCGAGAGCAATCGCATGTAGCCCGCCAGACAAACGAGTTCGACATTCGCTTCACGCAGAGCAGCAACGACGAGGCGATCGTAGGGCTCGCGCTCCAGTCCTTTGGATGGAATCACGCGAGTGGCTAGCCCGCGCGCGCGCGCGCGATCGATGCCGGGCGCGCCTTCGCGATTGCTGATGACCACAGCAATCTCCGCGTTGGGGATGCGGCCAGCGGAAATGCTATCGGCCAGCGCCTCGAAATTCGAGCCGCGACCGCTCAGAAGCACGCCAATGCGCTTAGTCATAAGCAAAAAAAGTTAGCACACCTGTAGCGTGGTTCCCAAGTTGCCGGCTGAAGGTTATTCGCGAAAAGCAAGTGGACAACTATCGGGCCGCCGGTTTTTGCCGTTTCCACTGCTTTCCTCTGTTGAACTTTTCGCGGTAGTACAATACGCTCTGCAATCGCGACCGATGCGTAGTAATCTCTCCACGAACAATTCAGGAGGACCAAGGAAATGAACGGCACAATGGTGTTTCGCTGCGTGGCGTGTCTGGCATTTCTCGCGATGATGGTGCTTCCCGGCAGATTGTCCGCGACCGGCAACGATTCCGGCAAAATCGAGCGCGTCAAGAAAATTTCTTTCGGCAAACTGCCCGATGGAACAGAAATCCAGCAATTTACGCTTCGCAACACCCAGGGAGCCGTCGCTAAAGTAATCACCTATGGCGCGACGCTCACTGAGCTCTGGATGCCCGACAAATCCGGCAAAAATGCCGACGTCGTGCTGGGCTTTGACAGCCTTGCTGGCTATCTCACCGACCATCCGTATTTTGGCGCGACCGTCGGTCGTTACGCCAACCGCATCGCCAAAGGACAATTTCAGCTGGACGGCCGGACATATTCGCTCTTCATCAATAATGGGCCGAATTCGCTGCACGGCGGCAAAGCCGGTTTCAATCGCAAAGTGTGGAAAGCGGAGCCAGTCGGACTCGCGCACGGGGCCGCCGTAAAATTCACTTATGTCAGCGAAGACGGCGAAGAAGGCTATCCCGGGACGCTGACCGTCCACGTTACTTACGAACTCAGTGACGAGAATACCCTCAAAATTTCTTACGCCGCTTCGACTGACAAGCCAACAGTCGTCAATCTCACCAATCATAGCTATTTCAATTTGTCGGGAGCGGGCAGCAGCGACGTTCTCAAGGACGTGTTGCAACTGGATGCCGATCGCTACACGCCCGTGGACAGCAGTCTGATTCCGACTGGCGAGTTGAAATCGGTCGAAGGAACGCCATTCGATTTTCGCAAGCCGGCGGCTATCGGCGAACGGTACGCGCAAGTTCCCGGCACCGGCGGCTACGATCATAACTTTGTGTTGAACGGCGAAGCAGGCACGCTGCGCAAGTCCGGCGAGCTTTACGACCCGGTCTCCGGGCGCCAGATGGAATTGTGGACTACCGAACCGGGCGTGCAGATCTATATGGCGATCGGGCTGAACGGCTCGGTCAAGGGCATTGGCGGCGCTTATCAAAAATTCGGCGCGCTATGCCTGGAAACGCAACATTTTCCAGATTCGCCAAATCATCCGACTTTCCCGTCGACCCTGGTTGGTCCCGGGAACGATTTCCAATCCGAAACCATTTACAAATTTTCGGTGAAATAGAGCTTTCAGCAGCGTCGCTAGGCGTATGCGCGAAACTGTAAACGTTTCGCGGGCGACGAATTTATAACTGGAAAGGCGGCGATGACGGCAATTGTCGGAATGCTGGTAGCGGAGCGGCTGGTTCGCCTCGCGCCGGTGGATCTTGCGATCGTTGTTTTTTATTTTGCCCTGGTGCTGGGCATCGGTTTTTATCTGAAGCGATTCGCCAAAACAGGCGAAGACTTTTTCATGGCCGGCCGCGAAATGACCGCCTGGGTGGCTGGGCTCGCTTTCGTTTCCGCGAATCTCGGCTCGCTCGAGCTTCTCGGATGGGCCGGCTCCGCCTATCAGTACGGAATTCTCGCCGCGCACTGGTATTGGATCGGCGCGATTCCGGCCATGATTTTTCTCGGCCTGGTAATGATGCCGTTTTATTACATTTGCAAAACACATTCCGTGCCGGGCTATCTGCAATTGCGTTACGGCGCAGCAACCAGCGGACTGAGCGCGGTCACCTTCGCGATCATGACCATTCTGATGTCCGGCGTGAACATGTACGCCATGGCCGTGGTGATGAAAGTAGTTCTGGGCTGGGATTTAAATTTCAGCATTTTTGTTTCGTCGATCACCGTGGCGATCTATGTTGCGGCGGGCGGACTCTTCTCCGCTATTTTTAATGAAGTCCTGCAATTTTTCCTGATCTGGTTCGGCGCGCTGCTGATTCCGATTCTCGGCTTGATCGAAACCGGAGGCTGGCACGGAATGGTTGCGCGCATTCAGCACAACTTTCCCGGCCAGGACTTCACGCACATGTGGGGCAACCTCGGACACTTCAAAGACAATCCGATGGGCATGCACTGGACCGGCATTGTTTTTGGCCTGGCGATGGTGCAATCCATGGGTTACTGGACGACGGATTTCCTGGTGGTGCAGCGCGTGCTTTCCGCGAAAGATATTCGCTCCGCCAAGCTGGCTCCGGTCATTGGGTCATTTTTCAAAATGGCGGTGCCGCTTATTGTCATTCTTCCCGGACTACTCGGACTGGCGTTGCTCCCCATGCACTTATATCCGGCAAGCAATCTGCAAGCGGGACAATTCAGCTACAACGAAGTGCTGCCGCTGATGCTGGCTCGTTATTGCGGACCGGGACTGCTGGGACTTGGTATCACCGCACTGGTTGCTGGATTCATGGCGGGCATGGCGGGAAACGTCAGCGCTTTCGCGACGGTGTGGACGTACGACCTGTATCGTCCATTCATTCGCAAGAACGCGCCCGACCAGCATTACGTTTCAATGGGCCGCTGGTGCACTCTGATCGGCGTGTTCATCAGCATCGGCACGGCATATCTGGCCATGGGTTTTGCCAGCATCATGGACTACGTCCAGGCGCTCTTTGGATTTTTCATAGCGCCGTTGTTTGGCACCGTGCTGCTGGGGATGATGTGGAAGCGCGTCTCCAGAGCTGCGGGATTCTGGGGATTGCTGGCCGGTACGATTTCTTCCATCACCATGTTTTTGTTGATGCACGGCAAATTCCCACTCGTACCAGCACCATCAAGCGAACGTTGGATATCCTTATTCGCCCTTTCACCTGAAGCGAAAGGCCTCGCGCAGGACATGTACCAATCACTGTGGTCGTGCGTAACTTGCGTGGTAGTGACGGTGCTGGTCACCATGGTTACCGAGCCGCGGCCGGATTCGGAACTGCGCGGATTGGTCTATAGCCTCACGGAAAAGGCGAAGGAAGAACACAAGAGCCTGCTGCACCGACCGGCGTTCTGGGGAGTCGTTTCTCTGGTGGTGCTGGCGATTTTGCAAATTATTTTCTGGTAGGCGTGAGAAAACCCGTTGCGAGAAAAACCATGAGCGAAAAACATCACATCATTCCGGTCTGGTTCTTTGTGGGTGCGCTATTTCTCGTGTACGGAGTGCTGATTCTAGGGAGCGGATTGGTCGAGTGGGCCCATCCGCCGAATACGGTCTTGTCGGAACTGCACGCTCCGGTCTGGTGGGGCGCCTTGCTGATTATTCTGGGTGGCGTCTATTGCACCATTTTCCGACCGGGACGCAAGGAAAACTAGAACCACTATCCGCTCGCAATGCGGTCATATTTACAAGCCCGGTGGCAGTTGAGTCGCCAGCCACAAAGGCTGGGTGAGTGGTTCGCCGTGCTGACGGCACTCACAATCGCAACGGTGCGTGCCTGATTTTGCCGGCAGCGATGCGAAGCCGCAGAGCGGGACAGGTGAAGCTTTCAGATAGAGCGGAGGGCGGGGTAA
>Ga0210406_10000745_pt1 | contig 42870 bp, 40 predicted proteins | sample IncBWC30MmetaG_FD_155454 | JGI IMG/M metagenome (GOLD analysis project Ga0210406, IMG submission 155454) | Forest soil microbial communities from Barre Woods Harvard Forest LTER site, Petersham, Massachusetts, United States - Inc-BW-C-30-M | ecosystem: Environmental > Terrestrial > Soil >...
TTCAGACTACGCACTACTTGCCAGTGTAATTGTGGCGGCGGATGGTGCGACCTTCCAGGATGTGGCCCACTTCTCGGCGGGCGTTGCGCCTGGCGACGGAATCTTTACCACCTGGAGTTATCGCGCTGGCGCGGGACGAGCGGAGGCGTTCCTGCTGAACCCACAGCCGCTCCCGGCGCGTACCGCTTACGAATGGGGAGTGGTTGCCGAAGTTGTGCCGAGCGGTAAGGCGCTTAGCCGGGCGCGCGAACTCGCCGAGTTGTACCTGAAAGCGCCGGAAGTTACACGCCGCAACACGCGCATCCACTTTATTCAACCGTTGAAGGAGCGCATTGTGCGTGAAGTCGGCTATGGATTGTCGCTCGAAGGAGCATCGTCGGCCGATCTCGTGAAGTCGACCAAAGCCAAGAGTGAACCCGTTGCTCGCAAAGGAAAATCCGCCTAAAGAGCACGAAGAAAACAAAAGACTACTGGTTTCTACCGCATTCCGCGTAGAGTGGCGCGATTTGTTGACAACGCGCTACGCCACGGCTAGGCTGCTGGCGGCTCGACGCTTACAGGCGCCTGCGGTGAGTGTGGCGGCTTCGCGTGGTTGCCGGGGACTTATGCTGCAAGACGAAGAATTGCTGCGCATGTTCGAGGCCTCTGGCGCCATCCGGCACGGCCATTTTGAGCTTTCCAGTGGCTTGCACAGCGGCACCTACGTGCAGTGCGCGCTCGTCTTGCAGTATCCGCACTATGCGGAAAAACTGGGACGCGCACTGGCCGCGCTTTTTTCCGACGCCATCATCGGTGCGGTGGTGTCTCCCGCGCTCGGCGGGATCATTATCGGCCAGGAAGTGGCGCGCGCCTTGCCTGAGCCCAAGGGCGGCAGCGGCGGCGTTCCCGCCATTTTTGCCGAACGCGATTCCACCGGGATCATGTGCTTGCGCCGCGGATTTTCGCTGCGGCCCGACCAACACGTTTTGGTGATTGAAGACGTATGGACCACCGGCCGTTCCACGCAGGAGACGATTCAAGTTGTCGAGGAGGCGGGCGGGCGCGTGGTGGCTGCCGGAGCGCTGATTGATCGAAGCGGCGGCAAAATCGAATTCCCCGTGGAAGCCAGCGCCCTTCTGGATCTGCCCATCGCCAGCTACGAAGCCGACGAGTGCCCGCTTTGCCGCGGCGGCAGCGCCGCCGTCAAGCCGGGTAGCCGCTACGTCCGCTCCGCCTCGTGACCTCACACCCCTTTCGGGAGGTGTGGGTGCTCCACCTTCGTGACTCGTGGAGCAGGGGACCGTGTCATCCTGAAGCCATCCGACAAGGATGGCTGAAGGACCTCAACGTCAGAAGCCACCGCAACTTAGCCTGGGAGGCGCGCCGTCCGCTGGACTCCCACAGGTCCATAACCGATAATTCGTCGTCCCTCCATGCGCTATTTCAAGCTCACCATCGCGTACGACGGCACGGATTTCCACGGCTGGCAGATTCAAGCGAACAAACCCACGATTCAGGGGGAAATCGTGAATGTGCTGCGGCGCATTACGCAGGAAAACGTGCAGTTGCATGGCGCGGGACGCACCGACGCTGGGGTGCACGCCCTAGGGCAAGTTGGCAGCTTCCGAACGCAATCAGCTCTTTCCGCGGGTGAGTTTCAGCGCGCTTTGAACGCGCTGCTCCCGTCCACGATTCGCATCGCCGCCGCCGAGGAAGTCGGCCCGGACTTCCATGCGCGCTGGTCCGCGCGCGGAAAAATCTACCGTTACCGTCTATATCGCGGGAAGGTTGTTCCGCCCATGCTCTGGCGCTACGTTTTGCACTATCCGTTTCCGCTCGACGAAGACACCATGCGGATCGCCGCCACGCGCTACGTCGGCCCTCATGATTTCGCGGCGTTCGCCGCGTCCACGGGATCCGAGGACGACGACAAGGAGCGCTCGACGGTGCGGGAAATTTACTCGAGCGAACTCGTTCGCAGCGAAGACGGCGAAGAGCTTGTCTATACCGTATGCGGCCGATCGTTTCTGCGCTACATGGTTCGCAAGATGGTCGGCACGCTCCTCGAAGTCGGCCGCGGCAAGCTCACGCCCGCCGATATTGGCCGCCTCTACGAACTAAGAGACCGCTCGAAATCCGGCCCAACGGTTCCCCCGCAAGGCCTATGGATGGTCAGCGTCGAACACGAAGAAGCCTTCCGGGTAAACGCCGCCACTCTTCCAGTTACCCCGGAAGGGTAACCCCACATGTGTCGGCTCGTGGCGACTGCGCCTGTACGGGATGTTTTCATATAGAATCGATTTATGGCCGCTACTGCCATCTCGGTCGACACTCTTCCTTCGATAAATCCTGCGACGGGCGCGACGCTCGGCTATTTTGAGAAAACGTTAACTACGGCACTGCCGCAAATCATTGCACGTGCTCGTGTGGCGCAGGCCGCTTGGGGTTGCATCCCGCTAGCTGAGCGCTGCGCGCGCCTTCGCGACTTGCGCTACCGGATCATGGCCTCCCGCGACACCCTCACTGACGCTGTCGTTGCCGAATCTGGCAAGCCTCGCGTCGAAGCTTTGTTTGCCGACATTTTTGTCGCTGTGGATACCGCGGCGTATTTCGCAAAAAACGCCCGGCGACTGCTGTCACCTGAACGCGTCCCCCATCACAGCATGGCGGCGAAAGCAAAATCCGGCAAACTGACCTACGAGCCGCTCGGCGTCATTGGCATCATCAGCTCTTGGAATTATCCGCTGGCCATTCCTATGAGCCAGATTATTCCCGCAGTCGCTGCAGGCAATTCCGTGATTTGCAAGACAAGCGATTTCACTCCGCACTGCGGCGCACTGATCGAAAAACTCTTTGCCGACGCCGGCTTCCCAAAGGATTTAGTTACCGTGGTGCAAGGCGGCGGGGAAGTGGGCCAGGCGCTGATCGATGCCGATCCGGACAAAGTTCTGTTCACCGGAAGCGTCGCGACAGGGCGGCGTGTCGCCGAAGCCTGCGCCAAGCGACTGATTCCCACAGTCCTCGAACTCGGCGGCAAAGACGCCATGCTCGTCCTCGCCGACGCCAATCTTGATATCGCCGCGAGCGCCGCGGTTTGGGGGAGCTATACCAATTGCGGCCAGGTCTGCCTCTCGGTCGAGCGCCTCTTCGTCGAGCAATCCGTGAGCGATGAATTCGCCGCGCGCTGCGTGGCGAAAACGAAAAAGCTGCGCCTCGGCCCAGGCAGTGACCCCGCCACCGACGTCGGCCCCATGATTCGCCCTCAGTATGTGCAGCGCATGGTCGACCTCATCGAGGATGCCGTCAGCCGCGGCGCGCGCGTTCTCAGCGGCGGCCATCCGCGCGTGGATCTCGGCGCAAACTTTTTCGAGCCCACCGTAATCACCAACGTCGACTCGACCATGAAACTTTTTCAGGAGGAAACCTTCGGCCCAATCCTCGCCATGCAAGCGGTGGAGAACTCCGAGGAAGCCATCACGCGCGCCAACGATTCGACGTTTGCACTCTCTGCCAGTGTTTGGACTCGCGACGCCGCTCGCGGCGAAGCCATCGCCAAGCGCCTGCGCGCCGGCGCAGTCATGGTCAACGACGCCATCAGCTATTTCGCCATCGCCGAAGCACCGCATGGCGGTTGCGCTGCCAGCGGGTGGGGACGCACGCACGGCAAAGCTGGCCTCCTGGAAATGGTGCGGACAAAATATATAGATGTAGACCGCCTGCCCGGCCGCGAAAAACCCTGGTGGTACCGCTACGGCGCGGAGCTCGAGCGCGCCGCCGACGCCTTCCTGCAATTTGAGTACGGCCGCAGCCTCGCCGCCCGCCTGCGCAACGCCCGCGGCGCCCTAAAAACCATGTTTCGCAACCACGGGTTACGTTGACCATGACCAAAGGGAAGACAATTTACGTTGAGCTGCTGGAAGAAGGAACGCCGTGCTGGCGTCCAGTAGAATCGGAACATCTAGGCGGGGATCTTTATCGCATTGCCGGGGGAAGGCCGGACGGTGAAGTCTGGCCATTTCGGCAGGGCGACATCGTGAAGTGTAGAACGCGCATTTTCCAGGATGGCAGTCCGCAGTTGGTTGCATATGAAAAGGCGCGCTGACGGATCGGGTGGAGCGGGGAAATGACGCAGCCAACCAACAACGAATGGATCTATGACTGGAACCAAGCCTCGACTCCGCTGATCCCTCCCGGCGCGCGCATCCTCCTGAACGACGAAACCCTCCGCGACGGCCTGCAAAATCCTTCCGTCTACGACCCCAGCATCGAAGAAAAAATCGAAATCCTGCACCTCATGGAAGCGCTCGGCATCGAGTCGCTCAACATCGGCCTTCCCGGCGCCGGTCCCCGAGCCGTCGCTCACACCGAAGCCCTGGCCCGCGAAATCGCCACCAACCGCATGAAGATTCGCCCCAACGCCGCCGCGCGCACCGTCGAAGCCGACATTCGCCCCGTCGCCGAAATCTCCCAGCGCGTAGGCATCGCCATCGAAGCGGCCACGTTCCTCGGCTCCAGCCCCATCCGCCGCCTCGTCGAAGACTGGACCGTCGATCATCTCGAGCGCACCACCGAAAAAGCCGTGAGGTTCGCCGTCGAGCACAACCTCCCCTCGATGTACGTCACCGAAGACACCATCCGCACCGACCCCGCTACCGTGAAGCGCCTCTACACCACCGCCATCCGCAGCGGCGCCCGCGCCATCGTGCTCTGCGACACCGTTGGCCACGCCACTCCGCAAGGCGCTTACAACCTGATTAAATTTGCGATCGACGAGGTTGTGAAGCCTAGCGGCGAAAAAATCCGCGTCGACTGGCACGGTCACAACGACCGCGGCCTGGCCATCGCCAATTCCCTCTGGGCCGTCGCCGCCGGAGCAAACTGCGTCCACGCCGCCGCCAATTCGCTGGGCGAACGTGTCGGCAACACGCCCATGGAACTAATGCTCGTCAACCTCCGGCTCATGGGCTTGATCGACCGCGACCTCTCCCGCCTCAAGGAATATTGCGAAAAAGTCGCCACGGCCACGCACACCACTATCCCTCCGAATTATCCCGTCATCGGCCGCGACGCCTTCCGCACCGCAACCGGCGTTCACGCCGCAGCCATCATCAAGGCCTATCACAAAAAAGACGCCGCACTCGCCGACGCCGTCTACAGTGGCGTTCCGTCCCATCTGTTCGGGCTCGACCAAATCATCGAGATCGGCCCGATGAGCGGCAAATCCAACGTCCTTTTCTGGCTCGAGCGCCACGGCATCCCCGCTGACGAAGCCCTCGTCACCCGCATCTTCGACGCCGCCAAGCAATCCGCCCGCGTCCTCACCGAATCCGAAGTGCAAGCACTTTGCGCCGAGGCAGCGCGCAATTGATCGCGCCTCGGGTGCGGAACTCCGCGATGAAACGCGCCGCCCTTTGGGTTATCCTCTTCTCCATGCCCGTCAGGCCCGCCAGCGTTCCGCATACCAGCCGCCCCGCTCCGAGCACGCAATTCGCCGACCATCCGGAAATCCGCGCGGCGTTGGCTTGGTTCGCCCGCAATCTTGCCTGGATCAACGAGCAGCAATCGCGCCTCACAGAGATTCCCGCGCCCCCATTTCATGAAGCGCAACGCGCCGGCGCCGTGAAGCTTCTTCTCGCTTCCTCCGGCCTCGAAGTGCAAATCGATAAGACCGGCAACGTCATCGGCGAACTGCGCGGCGCCAACGAAAAAGAAATCGTCGTGCTCTCCGCGCACCTCGACACCGTCTTTCCCGCCTCCACCGAAATAAAAGTCCGTCACGACGGTGATCGCCTCCTCGCCCCCGGCATTTCCGACAATGGCACCGGCCTCGCCGCCCTCATCGCCATCGCCCGTGCGTGCCACGAAGCGCACATCCAGCCGCGCCGCACCATCCTCTTCGTCGCCGACGTCGGTGAAGAAGGCGAAGGCAATCTCCGCGGCATGCGCGCCCTCATCGAAATGTACAAGCCAAAATTGAAAGCTGTCATCGTTCTCGATGGCTCCGGCACCGACCACGTCACCACCAAAGCGCTGGCCTCCCGCCGCCTGGAAGCCACCATTACCGGCCCCGGCGGCCACAGTTGGTCCGACTTCGGCATGCCCAATCCCATCAACGCCTTGGTGCGCGCCTCCGTCCGTTTCATCAACACCAAAGTTCCCGTCGCTCCGCGCACCACTTTCAACATCGGCCAGATCGAAGGCGGCACTTCCGTCAACTCCATCCCCTACGAAGCCAGACTTAAGGTCGACATTCGTTCCGAGAGTGAAGACGAACTCGCCAAGCTCGAATCCGCTTTGCGCGAATGCATCGCCGCCGGCGTTCGCGACGAAATGGAATCCGCTCGCGATCGCACCAAGGGCAAACTGGAATGGAAGGTGGAGCCCCTCGGCAGCCGCCCCGGCGGGGAATTGCCTGCCAATTCACCGCTGCTCGCCGCGCTGCGCTCCGCCGACGAATATGTTGGCAACCAATCGCGCGTCGAGCGCTCCTCCACCGACGCCAACGTCCCACTCGCCAACGGCATTGACGCCATCTCCATCGGCGCAGGCGGCACAGGTGGCGGCGCGCATTCCCTGCAGGAGTGGTACGAACCGGCAGGCCGTGAGCTGGGCCTTAAGCGCGCGTTTCTTACTCTTCTTGGTGCTTCCGGACTTGCGGAGGAAAAAGCTCGATGAATCGTCAATTTCGCGAATCGCAAGCGCCCCGAATAACTTCGCTTGCGGTGCTTGCCGTTATCGTTGCGCTGGCGGGCGCCTCCGCGCTACGCGTTAAAGCGCGTCCCGCGCAAGACGCTCCGCGCACCGTCCTATATCTCCACGGCCGCATCTACACCAACGACCCGCAGCATCCCTGGGCGCAAGCCATGGCCATCCGCGACGGAAAAATCGCCTGCATCGGAGCAATCGCCCAAGTCCTGACCGAATGCGCAGGCGGCGAAGCCCACCCCGAAACCGTCGAGCTCCATCAAAAATTCGTCATGCCCGGTTTCAACGACGCCCACATGCATCTCGGCTCCGCGGGCGAGGGCATGCTCTCCGTGCGTCTCTACGGCGCGGCATCCATCGAAGAACTGAAACGGCGCGTCGCGGCCAGTGTCGCCACGCACAAGCCCGGCGAATGGATCACCGGCGCGGGCTGGGACCACACACTGTGGTCGGAAAAGCAATTTCCCAACAAATGGGAGCTCGACGACGTCGCGCCCAAAAATCCCGTCTTACTGACCCACGTTTCGGGGCACGTGGCCGTCGCCAATTCCCTGGCCCTCAAAATCGCCGAACTTACCAACAGCAGCCCCAATCCATCCGGTGGCGAACTAGAACACAACTCCGCTGGCGAACTCACCGGCATGCTCAAGGAAGGTCCGGCGATGGCGCTTGTCCGCGACCGCATCCCGGATCCCACTGCCGAACAGCGCCGCCGCGGAATCACCTTGGTCCTCGCCGATCTCGCCAAAAATGGCGTTACTTCCGGCCAGGACAATTCGGCCTGGGAAGACTTCCGCACCTACAAGCAGCTCAAAGATGACGGCAAGCTCACCGTGCGCATCACGGAATGGCTGCATTTCGCTGATCCCCTCAACGACTTGCAAAATCAGCGCGGCGAAGGCGGCACCACCGACCCTTGGCTCAAGACCGGTGCCCTCAAATTCGTTACCGACGGCGCTCTCGGTTCTCGCACCGCCGCGATGCTCGAGCCATACTCCGACGACGCGAAGACCACCGGCATTCTGATCATGGAGCCGGACAAATTGAAATCGCTTGCCATCGAGCGCGACAAGGCTGGATTCCAGCTCAACTTCCACGCCATCGGCGACCGCGCCAACCGCGTGGCCCTCGATGTTTTCGAAGCCGTCGCCAAAGCCAATGGCCCGCGCGACCGCCGCGACCGAATCGAGCACGCGCAGGTCGTCGCTCCGGAAGATCTCCCGCGCTTCGCCCGGCTTAAAGTCATCGCCTCCATGCAGCCCTCGCACCAGACCACGGACATGCGCTGGGCGGAATCGCGGATTGGGCCCGAGCGCATCAAGGGGGCTTACGCCTGGGCCACTCTGGAAAAAAGCGGCGCACGCCTCGCTTTCGGCACGGACTATCCCGTCGAAGTCGTTAGCCCCTTCCGCGGCCTCTACGCCTGCGTCACGCGGGAGCTTCCCAACGGCACTCCCGCCGGCGGCTGGCAGCCTCAGGAAAAAATCTCTTTGCAGGATTGCATTAGCGACTACACCAGCGGCTCGGCCTACGCTGAATTTGAAGACGGGAAGAAGGGCGAATTGAAAGTCGGCGAATACGCCGACTTCCTCATCCTTTCGAGCGACCTGACCAAAATCCAGCCTGCGGACTATCTAAAGACTGAAGTACTCCGCACCGTCGTCGGCGGCCGCACGGTCTACGAAAAGCCCTGACATCGTAGCGGCACTGCGATCGCGCTACATAAACGCCAAATTCGTTATTTCTCCCAGGTAGCTCTTCCCCTTCACCATCAGAAACCAAATTCTCACTCGCCGGCCCTTCCACTTCTCGCACGCATCCAAGCCGAGCGTGCCTTCTTCCGCGCCTGTTACGCCAACCGTGCCAAAATCTGCCGCATGAAAAATTAGCGGACGATTCCCCCCGCCGAGTGTTACGGTGATTGCGGGTCGATGCGAACAGTCGATGCTCCGTACCAATCCCTCGACGGCCAAGAGCTTATCAAGCGGGATTGGTGTGGACGGCGCGGTCGTCGTTTGCGTCCCAGGCACACTCGCAAGCGGGGTCTTCGTCGTGAACGTCGCCGCGGCCTCGGCCTGCGCTTTCATTTGTGCCGACCATTGCTCGCGTTCCTTGATGCGCTCCAGCAATGCCCGGGCTTCTTGTGCTTCTTCCGGTGAAGCCGCCTTGTTCAATATTCTTTGCGCCAGTTGCCGCGCGTCCTCGTCCCGGTCCGCATTCAATAACAGGTTCACCAGATTGATGGCATAAGCGCTTATCGCTGGTTCCAGCTGAACCGCGCGCACGCCCGCATCCAGCGCTTGCTTCTGCGTCTCTGGCGCCGTCGAGTACGCCTGAGCTAAACCCTCAAACGCAGGGGCGAATTGGGGATTCATTCTTGTGGCGTTTTCAAAACTCTGGATCGCCTCTTGCATCATCGCGGGCGCTGCCAATCCTCCCCGCAACACCAGCAGGCCGTGGTAATAGGGCGCCACAAAGCTCGTCGAGCCCAGCTCCATCGCCCTCTTCATTTCCTTGTCGGCGCCGATTCGGTCTTCTTTGCGATACAGGTAATAACCCAGCGCTTCGTGGCTGATCGCCAGGTTGGGCTCCATTTGTACCGCCTGCTCCAATTGCGGCTGCGCTTGCTCGAGTTGGTTGCGGTGCGTCGCGCAGTCCCCGCGCAATGCCAGGACTTCACCCGGTGACAGACCGCGCGCGGAATAGTGCTTCTCGCTGGCTTGCAACGCATTCTTGAACACTGCGTAGTGAAATCTCTCTTGCCGCGAATACCTCTCGATGACCTGTCCAAAAAACTTCAAATCGCCGAACGCTTGTTGTGCCGCTTCAATTTGGTTTCCGCTCTTGTCCCACGCGGCCAGGAAACTCTTCAGCAGTTGCCGTTGCTGCGCCTCTGGATCGAGCATCAAGTAATGCACCAGCGCCCACGACTCCGCGTAAAACACCGAGGCCCGATTCGCTTCGCTGTAATAGGGTGACCCCTGCGCAACGTTCAGGAGCGTCTCAATGGGGAGAGGCTTGTTCTGGCCGAGGATATATAAATGGGCCTGGTCGATCCTTCCGACCTGCGATTCTTTTTCACCAAGCCGCGAATTGCCGTAGAACTCCGCCAGGCCCTCATCGAGCCAAAGTGGCAGCCCCGCGAAATTCAAGTGCAACAAGGTGTGTGTGTACTCGTGATAGAGCGCGTGATAAGAGTTTTCGCCCGCGGAGTCCAACTGCAAGACCACGTAATGTTTGTCCTCGCCCTGCTGGTATAACCCCGCGGGACGTACGTGCCCCTTCACCTCCCATTCCTCGGGCAGCAGTATCTTCATCGTGTTTTCGTTCTTTGCCGCCAGGATCAGGACCGGCTCCGCGGGATCGACGCGAAGATTGGGAAATGCGGTGTGGAATAGCGCGCGGATCTGCTCGAACTGGTCGGCGACTCGCCGCGCCTCTTTCTCGCCCGCGTTGCTCGAAACCACGAAGTGCGGGCTGCGCACCTCAATCCACCCTTGATTTGGATCGCTGAGGCCAGAAGCCAAGGTGCAGGGTAGCAGTGCCGCAAATCCCGCAAATCCCAAGACGCACCGTAATCGCCTGGTCATAGAATCAGCATGTGAACGCCTTGCATGCCCGGTGTCAAGACTCTCCTGGGAGGCGCACATATTCCAGCTCCTCGCCAATCTGCCCGCACAACGTCTGGTTGAGTCGCGGGCCTCCTCGGTGGAGTTGACGGGCTGTCGCTTCCAGGGGCGTTTCGAGAAGGTGGTAATGGTACTCACATAATTTAGCTAAAGTTGGATTATCACTATCTGTGCTTGACAATTCCCGCGTGGCGATTTATATACCCACTACGTTTAACGGTCTGTCGAGGGGTCTGTAAAATCTTCGTGGTGGGAGAGTGGTTCTATGTTAGGTCTTCCTCGCTGTAATTCTGCATTCGCGTCTTTTTCTCTGAAAACACAATTCGTTGCGATGTTTGCTGCTTTGCTCTGCGTCTTTGCGCTGTGCCCAGCCTCGCTTCACGCGCAAGCCGCTAGTTCAACCAGCATCGCCGGCGTAGTAAGCGATTCCTCCGGAGCCATTGTCGCTGGCGCCTCGGTTAAGCTCACGGCTAAAGCGACCAACACGTCTAGCACCGCCGTTACCAACGATACGGGTCGCTACTTTTTTGCCAACGTGACTTCCGGCGAGTACGACATTGCCGTCAGTAAGACCGGTTTCCGCACCACCAAGACCATCGTAACCGCGAGCGTCGGTCTTGCGCTGACCGTCGACCTGAAGCTCGAGCTCGGCTCGGTTTCCGAAACCGTCGAGGTTACCGCTTCCAACGCCGAACTCCAGACCCTGAACGCTACGGTCGGCAACACCGTGGGTGGCGACCTCTTGCAGAACTTGCCCTCCATTCAGCGCGACGCCGCCACTTTCGTGACCCTGCAGCCGGGCGTTTCTCCCGATGGCAGCGTGGCGGGCGCGGTCGTTGACCAGAGCACCTTCATGCTCGACGGTGGTCAGAACACCAACGACATGGACGGCAGCATGCAGGTCTACACGCCAAGCTTCGCCGGCGATCCGACCGGCGGCATCGTCTCGAGTCAGATCGGCGGCAGTCCCACCGGAGTCATGCCCACGCCCCTCGACAGCGTGGAAGAGTTCAAGGTCAATACCGCCAACCAGACTGCGGACTTCAATAGCTCCGCCGGGGCCGAGGTTCAGGTGGTCACCAAGCGCGGCACGAATGCCTACCATGGCAGCGCCTATGAATATTATTTCGACAACCATTTCAATGCCAACACGTTTGACAACAATTTCAACGGCACGCCGCTTCCGAGCTATCACTACAACCGCTTTGGCGGCTCCGGCGGCGGCCCCATCATTAAGAAAGAGATTCTTGGCGGGAAGACCTATTTCTTCGGCAATTTCGAGGGCTTCCGCTGGAACAACTCTGCAACTTATGAGAGGGCGGTGCCCAGCGCCAATATGCGTGCGGGCATCCTGACCTTTGGTGGAGTGAATTATAACCTCAATAATGGAACCAACTGCGGCGCCAGCGGAACTGCAGCGTGTGATCCGCGCGGCATCGGAGTCAACTCCTTAGTCCAGCAGATGTGGAACAAGTTCGAGCCCATTGGGAATGACGCGGGCTGCACTATCGTTGGGCTCGGGGGAACGTGCGATGGCGTCAACACAATTGGATATAGGGCCAATGTCGGAGAACCCTATACCTCCAATTTCGCGGTGGCCCGCATGGACCACGACTTTGGTCCGAAGTGGCATTTCAATACCAGCTACCGCTACTACAAGTTGACTCGCGCCACCACCAATCAGGTGGATATCGGCGGCTTCTTCCCCGGAGACAAGTTGGGCACGCCCACGGCCCAGTCTATCCGCCCGCAGCAGCCCTGGTACTTCGTGGCGGGGGTGACAACCAACATTACTTCCAACACCACCAACGATTTCCACTACAGCTATCTTCGCAACTACTGGTCTTGGTCTGATCCCGGTGGTGTCCTCCAGAACTCCGCCCTCGGTGGCGCCCTTGAGCCCTATGGCGAGTCCGCCACTTTGGCTCTCCTGCCCTATAACGTGAACACCCAGAGCGTTCGCACGCGGTTCTGGGATGGCCACGACAATTTCTTCCGCGACGACATCACGATGCTGAAGGGCAATCACCTCTTCACCTTCGGTGGCGCTTATCAGCGCAATTGGGACTGGCATCAGCGCTCTGACAACGGCGGTGGTATCAATTACCAGCCCACCTACCAGCTCGGTGAGACGCGTGGCGGGGGTCTTGTGGATTTCTCCGCCACCACTCCTGCCGGCGTGACGCCGTCGAACTGGGCTCGCGCCTCTTCCGCCGTTCTGGGCATCGTCTCGGACTCGCAAATCGCCTATACCCGGGCCGGCTCCAATCTGGCGCTGAATCCTCCCCTCACCCACGCCTTTGACCAGAGCACCATCCCCTATTACAACGTTTACTGGAGTGATTCCTGGCACATGAAGCCCTCCTTCACCCTGACCTACGGCTTGGGTTGGACTCTCGAGATGCCCCCGACCGAAGCAAACGGCAAGCAAATCGAACTCGTGGATGCCAGCGGTCAGCAACTTGATCTTCGGTCGTACATTCACCAGCGGGAAGCTGCTGCCCTCAACGGCCAGGTCTACAATCCGACGGTAGGCTTCGCCCTCGTCGGCAACACCGGTAACGGGCAAAAATACCCCTATAACCCCTTCTATGGCTCCTTCAGCCCGCGCGTCGCCGCGGCATGGAACCCCAGCATCACCGATGGATTCCTGGGCAAAGTATTCGGCGGGAACAAAACAGTGATCCGTGGTGGCTATAGCCGAGTCTACGGCCGCTTGAATGGCGTGGACCTTGTCCTCGTGCCGCTGCTCGGCACGGGTCTTATCCAGGCTGTTCAGTGCCGCAATAACAATATGAACGGCACCTGCACTGGCCCTGTCAGCGTGGCCAACGCTTTCCGCGTTGGAACTGATGGCAACAACGCGCCAATTCCGGCGGCCTCGGCAACGCTTCCTCAGCCGACTCTCCCGGGCATTAACAGCGTCGCGGCGGGTGCTGGAGAGGCCCTCGACCCGAATTTCCGGCCGAACGTCGTGGATTCGTTCGACATCACCATTCAGCGCCAGTTGACCAACAAGGTCATCCTGGAACTGGGCTACATCGGTCGGAGAATTACCCACGAGTATCAGCCGGTCAACATCAACGCCGTGCCTTACATGATGACCTTGGGCGGGCAGCAATTCTCCAAAGCCTACGCAGCGATAGAGACAGGGCTAGGGTGCGCCACCTCTTTTGCTGCTTGCGGTGCCAACATTCCGTCCACGGCGGCTGCTGCCACCGCGTACGCCAACACCTTCGCGGCGCAGCCTTTCTTTGAAGCGGCTCTCGGAGGACCGAGTTCCGCCTATTGCACTGGGTTCGCGAGTTGCACCGCGGCCGTTGTGTACAAAGAGGGCTTTGCTAAAAGCAACTTGGTCAATCAAGCTGTTTGGAACCTTTGGAGTGACCTCGATAAGGGCGCGTTCACTTTCCCACGCAGCATGCTGAACACGCCTATCGTGGGTGGTCCTCTGGACTGCGGCGTCCCCACCGGAACCGCCACCTGCGGCGGCAGCGGTCAGATGTCCTCCGGTGTCGGCGTCAATGCCAGCATCGGCCATGGAAACTATAACGGCGGGTTCGTTTCGCTGAAGATGAACAACTGGCACGGGATCACCCTTCAGGAAAACTTCACATACAGCAAGTCCCTGGGCACTGGAGCTTATGTCCAGGCCACTAGCGAGTACACGCTGAACGATCCCTTCAATATCAACAATCAGTATGGGTTGCAGAACTTCGACCGGAAGTTCGTGTTCAACACCTACGCCATGATCGACGACCCCTGGTACAAGGGCCAGCACGGCATCATCGGCCATATCGCGGGTGGTTGGTCATTATCGCCGATTCTCGCCATTGGCAGCGGCTCGGCGATCGGCTGCGGTACAAATACCGACGGCCAATCGTTTGGCTCCGCTGACGGCAGCAACTTCTTCACTAACGAAAACTGCATTTTCACAAAAGGGGCCCCCAGTGGCTCGGCCTCGCTCCACACCGATGGTAATCCCGGAGAGTTCAACATCTTTGCGAACCCCAACGGCGTGCTGAGCACTCTTCGGCCCCCAATTCTGGGTCTCGACAACGGGACTGGCGGCGCTGGCGTGATCCGCGGGCTGATGTATTGGAACGTGGACATGAGGTTGGTGAAGGACATCAAGATCATGGAGCGAGTCGGGCTCCAGTTCCAGTATGTCGTCACCAACGTGTTCAACCACCCGGTGTTCGCGGATCCGAACGCCTCATTCTTTGTGCAGGGCATTGATCCAACGTCTGGGGGCTTCGGTGTTGTGAACGGCCAGGGCAACAACCCCCGGCAGATGCAGTTCGGTCTCCGGCTCACTTTCTAACTTCTTCCGGCGAGTTTCATCGACTCACCTCGAAAACGGGGAAGGCCAGTCCGGCCTTCCCCGTTTTCTTTTGTTTGCCAGCGAAACCAAGAACTATCTAACGGCTACGAACTGAAGGCAGTCGTCAGCGGCCGTTGCTGTAGTTTTTTATGTCGACGGGGTCGAACATTGTCGCGGTGGCGGCGTGGGCGTTTTCGTAGGCGGTGATTTCGGATTCGTGTTGCAGGCTGGTGCCGATGTCGTCCAGGCCTTTTAGCAGGACTTCTTTGCGCGAGGGGGCAATTTCAAATTTGTATTGCAGGCCGTGATTGTCGGTGACGGTTTGGCCCGGCAAATCGACGGTGAGCGAATAGCCTTCCTCTTTTTCCGTGCGTTGAAACAGTTCCTCGATTTGTTCTTCGCTGAGTTCCGCCGGCAGAATCCCGTTTTTGAAACAGTTGTTGTAAAAAATGTCGGCGTAGCTCGGCGAGAGTATTACCCGGAAACCGTAATCCTTTACCCCCCACGGTGCATGTTCGCGGCTTGAGCCGCAGCCGAAATTTGCGCGCGTGAGCAGAACGGAAGCGCCTTTATAGCGAGGAAAATTCAGCACGAACTGTGGATTTGGTTTTTCCCCGGGCAGGTAGCGCCAATCGTAAAACAAGATGCGGCCGAAGCCTTCACGGGTCAGCGCTTTCAGGAATTGCTTGGGCACCATCTGGTCGGTGTCGACGTTGACGCGGTCGAGCGGCATCACTTTGCCGCTGTGCATTGAAAACGGTTGCATTCGTTACTCTCCTACTCCACGGGGGTGACGTCGAAGTCGCGGACGTCGACAAAATGGCCTGCTATGGCGGCTGCGGCGGCCATTAGCGGGCTTACCAGGTGCGTGCGGCTGTCTTTACCCTGGCGGCCCTCGAAATTGCGGTTGGAGGTGCTGGCGCTGCGTTCGTGGGGCGGCAGGACGTCAGCGTTCATCCCGATGCACATGCTGCAACCGGCGTCGCGCCACTCGAACCCCGCGGCGGTGAAAATTTTGTCGAGGCCTTCCTTCTCAGCTTGTGCCTTGATGCCGCGCGAGCCGGGCACGACCAGCGCCTGCTTGATGCTGCGGGCCACGTGCTTGCCAACGACGAACTGGGCGGCGGCGCGAAGATCGTCGATGCGCGAATTGGTGCAGGAGCCGATGAAGACGCGGTCGATAGGAATGTCCACAATCGGCGTGCCTGCCTTCAGGCCCATGTAGTGCAGTGCGCGCTCGGTGGCTTTCTGGTCGTTGGGATCGCGGAAGGACTGCGGGTCGGGTACGCGGGCGGTCACACCGGTGACCATGCCGGGATTGGTGCCCCAGGTAACCTGCGGGGCGATGTCTTTGGCATTCAGCTCGACGGTCATGTCGAACGTGGCGCCGTCGTCGCTGCGCAGTTGCTTCCAACGCTCGACCGCTTCCTGAAACGCTTTTCCGCGCGGGACGAACGGCCGCCCTTCGAGATACGCGAAGGTAGTTTCATCGGGCGCGACCATGCCGGCGCGAGCGCCGCCCTCGATGGTCATGTTGCAGACGGTCATGCGGCCGTCCATAGAGAGGCCGCGGATGGCTTCGCCGCCGTATTCGGCGACGTGTCCGGTGCCGCCGCTGATGCCGATTTTGCCGATGATGGCGAGGATGATGTCCTTGGCGGTGACGCCGGCGGGGCGCTTGCCGTTCACGACGATATGCATCGTCTTCGAGCGCGATTGCGAGAGGCACTGCGTGGCGAGCACGTGCTCGACTTCGCTGGTGCCGATTCCGAAAGCGAGCGTGCCGAATGCGCCGTGCGTGGAGGTATGGCTGTCACCGCAGACGATGGTCTGCCCGGGCTGCGTGATACCCAGCTCCGGCCCTATGATGTGCACGATGCCTTGCTGCTTGCTGTGCATGTCGAAAAGGCGCACGCCGGATTCGCGGCAATTTTTCTCGAGCGCCTCGAATTGCAGGCGCGCGTCGGTATCGATGATGGGTAGGGTGCGGTCGGTAGTGGGGACGGAGTGGTCCATCACGGCGAAGGTGAGATCGGGGCGGCGGACTTTGCGGCCTTCGGCGCGCAGGCCGGCGAAGGCTTGCGGGGAAGTGCCTTCGTGGATGAGGTGGCGGTCGATGTAGATGAGCGCGGGCTGGCCGGACTGTTCGTGGACAACGTGGCTGTCCCAGATTTTTTGGTAGAGAGTCTTAGGAGTGGTCATAGCGGCGTCGGGTGAATTTTAGCATTGCTGAAGGGGAAGTAAAGGAAGCAGAGGAGGCAAAGGAGGTAAAGCACGCAGAACACCCCACCCCCGGTGTTTTGCGAAAAGAGGCTGCAAACGGCGAATTACTTCCGGGTTTGCCCATAATCCGTCCAGGGTCAATGCCCAGCATGGAGATTGCTTCCTGCGTGCCGACTTGGCTGTGGTACGAGAATAACTTCCGAGTGGCCGACCATCCGACCAGAAACGGCCCTATATGGTACGAGCGATCAACAAATATGCGTCGCCACGAAGATTGGATTTTGGTTGGTGTAACGGCGGTATTTCGCCAATAATCCCGCCGTGTTGAAACTTTGCTGACGAGCAGGGCACTCATTCACCTGGGGAAAAAAGTGGTATCCTCCGCGCATGCAAGACCAGGGCGCTCCAGTGGCAACAGCCCGAGTGGTGCGCAGACTCCCAATAGATCGCTGGTTCTACATTGGGATGGCCATCTTAGCCATCATCGTCAGTGTCTTAGGGTTTGCACCTTCCCTCGTCGTCAACACCCCCGCGCGTCATGTGCCTCACTGAGAGGCACGCACAAATCTAACAAGGAGAATATCCAATGAAACGCAGCGTCATGTTAACCATCGCGTCTCTGCTCTCGATCCTCTTGATCATGCTTCACGTGACGGACGACATCGTCCGCGGGATGGACAAGGCACGCCCCGCAAACCTCATTGCCATAGCCATCCTGGTCGTCTGGCTATACGGCACGCTGGTGCTCACCGAACGGCGACCGGGGTACATCATCACACTCATCGGAGGGATCATTGCGACAGGCATGCCCGTAATCCACTTGAGGGGGACGGGAATCGTCAACGTCGTGAAGTCCAGCGGAGGCTTCTTCTTCCTTTGGACGCTCTTCGCGCTCGGTGTGCTCGGGATATTTTCCATCATCCTCTCGGTGCGCGGACTGTGGAACCCGCAATGGGCCAATCCCGGTAGTCCAGCAACCCGAACATGAAAAGGCCCGTCGCACGGCGGAGGTGATCGGCGCGGATCGGGTTCTGCCGGCGCGCTGCCGCGCCACCAGTCGACGCCAGCAGGTACTGCCGGACCCGCATCCCATCTCGCGCGGGAGAGTCTGCCACGGCAGACCGCCGGGCGGCACAAACAAGATGCCCTGCATGAGGCGCTGCTCGCCGAGTTATGTTTACCGGAGATTTGCCAGGGTCCAATCCTCGATTGTGGTCGGATGACGGGCAATCCGTAAACGCCACGGCGTTACTGAGGAAATATCCTTTTCGTTTCTCCGGCAGGACAAGCCAGTGGCCTTCTCGTGTAAGGTGTTACGTAACCGCAGATCTCGAAAAAAGTGGAGCGACGATGAGAGCGGAATTGCTGCGATTCAACGGCGCTGTCGAACGGGATCCCGCCATCGATGCGTGGATGAAAGAGCACTCAGGTGAATTGGGCGCCATCGCGCATCAGTGGTTTGAGGTGATGCGAAAATGCGGGGACGAAGTCCGGGAGCTTTTGCATGACGGCTGCCCGGTTGCATGTTTGGGAGATGCGCCCTTCGGCTACGTCAACGTATTCCATTCGCACGTAAACGTGGGGTTCTTTCACGGCGTAGCGCTGCCGGATCCGGCTCACTTGTTGCAAGGCACCGGCAAGTTCATGCGCCATGTGAAGCTGGGACCGGGAACGGCTACAAAAGCCGCAGCGCTAAGCAGGCTGATCGACACGGCGTACTCGGATATAAAGGCGCGCGTCGAAAACGGTTAGCTCACAGAAACGCCTCAAGAGGCCGACGCGGATGTGGCTCAACAGGTGTACCGTGTTGGGACGGTTAGAAGCCGAAATCGAACTTCTGGTTGATTTGTATTGGAGGACACCATGTCGCCGCGCACAGCGTTTCTTAGCAGGTTAATTGGGCTGTACACCATTCTCGTCTCGCTCTCCATGATCACAGACAAGCAAGCGACTATGGAGAAGCTGACAGGACTCCTTAGCAGCGCGCCGCTGCTATTCGTGGTCGGTGTGATAGTGGTGGCCGCGGGGTTGGCGTTGGTACTCGGGCACAATGTGTGGAAAGGAGGAGCACTGACGGTGATCGTCACCATTATCGGCTGGTTGACACTGATCAAAGGCCTGCTCTTCTTGCTTCTCTCGCCGCAGGTGGCGTCTGCGTTCTACCTGAGAACCCTTCACGACGAACAGTTGTTCTATTTGTACATCTCCGTCGGGCTTCTTCTCGGAATCTACCTGAGCTATGGGGGAGCAGCTCAGCAGCGAGCGCAGAGTCCAAAGTAAAGTCTTGCAAAAGCCTGACTGGCGTCAATACATTGAGTTCAGGGTTTGATGTCACGCAAGGCGGATTCGAGGGCGGGGATGGCTTGGACCACGGGGCCATCCAAAAACGCCGGGGATGGATCGTCGCGCCATTGCGCATGCGGAGCGTACAGGATTACGTCATCCCAAAAGAATCCACGCCCTACACAGCAGGCGGGCTTTACTTCTGGTCGCTTGACGGCGGCTCGGCGATTCAGGTCTTGGGCGACTAGATGATTTGGATCCCAAAACTGTATGGCGCGTTGGTCTGGGATTCTGGCCAGCGAACTGCCGCTTGGCGAAGAAAAATCCGTGGGCAAGATGGGCTCCCAGACGACGAGGATGCGGAGTTTCGCGCCTGAATGGCTGGCAAGAAATTTTTCGGCTGCGGAGGCCCCCCGCAGACACGTCGCTCAAGTCGGGGAGAGCAAGAGGATGATGCGGGGGCCGTCAGCCGCGGAGTCAAACGCGCTTTGAAATTCGGTGAAGTTCGATGCCGACAAAACGAAGAGCGGCGGCTGTCCAGCCGGTGTCTTGGACGGTCCCCAAAGATACACACCCGCCAGCAGCAGTGCCGCAACAATAATCCCGATAAGAAGGCGCTTTTTCATTTCATGACCGCTAGAGATGATCCGCCAAGAATCCGGCGATCTGCTGCGGGAATAGAATCATGGCAAGGACAATGGCGACGGCGGTCCAGAGCAGGAATTGCCCGACGAAACGGCCCTTCACGGCGCACTGCTTTGCGCGGCGCTGCTGCCAGAATCCCACGCCGATCAGCGCGATGGAAAGCAACAGAAACCATGGCCGAAACCGCAGCAGGAAGGCGCTGGCGCCGGCGGCGCCAATCGCGGCCGCAAAGCCGAGCGGCACGCAGCACGCCATGGTGGCGAGCGCGCTCACGATGGCCGCAAGAGAGGCCGAGAGTCCCGTGCCCGGTTTCACGGTTTTTTCTCGCCGCATTGCTTCGCGCACGGCGCGGTGAATCATTTCCGATGGCGGGACGCCGGGCTGTTTCTCGCCCGGATACAATCGGCAGGAGACTGCAAAGTGTTGCAGCCCGGATTCACCGGCGATATCGCGGCCGTTGATGCGAATGGTGGGGGAGCCAGGAAATTGCAGCTTCTCGGCGATGCGAGGATCGGCCACAAGGACTTCGCTGATCGGAACGGAAATCCTCTCAACGGCCAAAACGTTCTTTAGTTCCGCCATCGCGGCGGGGTAATGCGGGCAGTCCAACACGTAGAGGATCTCGATTTTCACGCGCCATTCTCCGTCCGGTTCTGTTTGGAGCCGCTCAAGAGCGGGCAGCGGGCGTTTTTTCGATGGAGTTCTTTCTTGCAGGTGCGCAGCGCTGCCTGCAGTTCGTTTTGCAATGTCTGGAGGTCGCGGAGCTTTCGCCGGACCTGAAGGAGCTTTTGCTGCAAGCGGAGAGACACTGGGGCACAGGGTTGCAGGCGGTTGCCGCGCAGCGCGAGAAGTTCGCGAACTTCCTTTAGCGTAAATCCCAGGCCCTGCGCTTGGCGAATGAATCGCAGGGTGTCCACGTCCGTATCGGCGTATTGCCGGAAGCCGCCAGCGGTTCGCGAAGGGCGCGGGAGCAAGGCGGTTCGCTCGTAAAAGCGGATGGCATCCGGGGTGAGACCAATCTTTCTTGCCACGCCACCAATATGCATGGGAAGAGCTCCGGTCGACGAATCTACACCCTGGAGTATAGTCCAGAGTCAAGCCCTAGATTTTATCGATGGAACGGGCAAGGGTATCAAGCGAATGGTGCGCCGTGAAATCCTTGTCGCGGCGGCAGAATACGGGGAGTGAAGTTGGGATAACGCTTGCGGACAAAACCCAGGGCGATTGTAACGCTCTGGTCGAAAGTCTTTCCGGAGAATCGCTGCGAATTGACGACATGGCGCAGTTCGTTCTGCGGGTCACCCTTCGCCGCCGGCGGGATTCGTTCATTCAGCTCGCGCTGCATCGCCTTTTGTTGTTCGTAATGCATGGGTGGCCTCCTTATTCTCAGGGCGCCGAGTATAAGCTCTTTTTTGGGAGCACGCAAAGCCGCATAGGGGCGCGAGGCCAGAGGATACCTCCGGCTCCGCTGGAGTTCACAAGCCGGGCCTCGCCGGATAGCAGGATGAAACCGCTCTTGCGAGCAGGTGGCTCAGACGGTGGCTGCTCTACCCCGGAGGAGATGCAGAACGAGCATCACGATACCGATTATCAGCAGAATGTGAATGACGCCGGCGGAGATATGGAAGGCGAAAAACCCTGTCAACCAGAGAACAATCAGAACCAATGCGATTAATCCAAGCATTTCTTCAACTCCTTTTGCCTTTGAGCGCGCCGCACGGATAACTTCTCGTTGGATTCCGTGCTTGTGACCACAAGGATGCTCGATTAGGAATTTGAAATCTGTTCAATACGAGTCACATACGCAGAATCAAGTGGAGGCCGGCCGCGAAGTTTACGGGCGGGAATTCAGTTTAGCTGCAGCAAGTCGGTCAAGGAAATGTCCACAATATCCTGGGGCTCGAGCGTTCTGTGCAAGATATCCACGAAGCGCATTGTGGAGCTGCCTTCGATGACTTCGATTTTAATTTCCGATTTTTCCTTGCCGATGTTAGGGCCCATGAAGTGAATGGTGTGGCGCTTAACGTCGAAGGCTCCACGCAACATGGCGGCATTATCGCTTCTGGTTATTTTCAATTCCTGGGTTCGCTTGGTGTCGCAACTCAGGATGCCCGTCACGCCGGGTTCGGCGTTGAACTCGGCGCATCGCGCTCTAAAGAGTTCGCATAGGTCGGCCCATACTTTCGCAATATGAAAAGAGAGGTCCTTCTGATCGCGGATCACTTTGGCGTCCTGGACCTGCCTTAGTTTTTGCAGGGCAGCGAATCGCAGAGCGGCGTCTCTAGACCAATCAGACATGGACAATCTCCTGTGTTGGGGCTGAAAGCGGGCCCGTGGCGTACGGTCGGCATTCCATGCTTCGCACTATCTTCGAATCTTCCCGGTCTCTGGATCAACGTTGCTTTCCCACCAACTGGCAGCACCTTTTTCGGTGCGAAAGCGGCGATCGATTCCGGGAGGAGCGCCGGACTGGATGTGCAGGCGATCGTCCTTCTCCTCGAAGGTGAGCCGGCCAACTTCTTCGTTGTTGGCGTTGCGAAATGTTCGTATGACTCTTGACATGAATCACCTGGTTCCCGTGCATGCCAGCTCGGTCTCACATGGCGACCGGTAAGCCTGTACGCAAGCCGGCGGGGCGCAAAGCCGCGCACTGGCCAGCCATACATCATGACCCATCGCAAGGCACAGTTCTGTTCGAAACAGCACAGGCGCTGCTTTCGCGGGAGGATGAGCAATCCCGGTGAGCACTACGTGACGGAGGGGCCGGGCCACGCATCAGAGACGTTAGTAGCCCACGAAGGGCAGAAAATCACAACGAGGTGCATCAACATGAGTTCTTACGGCGGAAAAGAACTGGCCAGCGCGTTTCGGACGGTTCGCAAGAACACGATTCAGGTGGCAGAGGATATTCCGGAGTCGCAGTACGGGCACGTGGCGGCGCCGGAGTGTAAAACCGTGGCGCGAATGTTGACGCACATCGCTATTTCCCCGCGTATCTGGGAAGAAGTGGACAAGAAGGCCTTGACGACGTTAGTGGGATTTGACTTCGCCGGCCTGATGGACAAGTTCAACGCCGAGGAAATCAAGCCCAGGTCGAAGGCAGAGATCGTGGAACTGCTTCGTACCGAGGGAGACCGGTTCGCCGCGTGGCTGGATACGGTGACGCCGGAGGTTCTGGAGGAGACGATCACCGAGTCCGATGGGAAGACGCAGAAGACGCGGTTTGAGCGGCTGCTCAGCGTGAAAGAGCATGAGATGCACCATCGCGCGCAGCTCATGCTGATCGAGCGGCAACTCGGAATCGTGCCGCATATCACGCGGACGTTCAACGAGCGGAGCGCGGCGATGCGGGCGGCTAGGGCCTAAAAGACGACTTGCGCGCAAATGTGGCCGGGGAATGCTAGAATTCCCGGCCATGAAACGACGCACACTGCTTCAATCTCTTCCGGCGATGACACTTGTTCCAAATACTGCCTGGGCTGCCTTGCAACCGCAGGCGGACTCCGCATCCACCACCGTTTATGAGCTGCGCGTCTACCACACGTATGAAGGCAAGCTCAACGACTTGCTAAAGCGTTTCCGTGAGCACACCACGAAACTTTTTGAGAAGCACGGGATCAAGAACGTCGCCTACTGGACCCCGCTCGACGAGCCGGCGAAGAGCAGCACGCTCATTTACATCCTCGCGCATCCCAGCCGCGAAGCCGCGGCTGCCAACTGGAAGGCTTTTCAGGACGATCCGGAATGGAAGAGCGTGCGGGACAAGTCCGAAGAGAACGGGAAACTTGTGGAGAAGATAGACTCAACGTACATGGTGCTGACGGATTTCTCTCCGCCCGTACGATGACTTGCGGCGGCCGGTTGGCCGACAGTAAGCGGAACCAAATTTTGCCCACTGCGTTTACCGGCTGGCGGCGGATTCGCGACGGATAGTGACTCCGCCCGAGCCTACCTGATAACCTTCGTCACGCACAGTCTTCTCCGCGGCGGCGCGAAGCGCTTGTTCGTCTGCGTTCTTCGATGCGTCGCTATGACGGCGAATCACTTCTTCGCCGCTCTGAATGCGTATCAGCCACTTGGACTTGCCGGGGTCCCAGGAGACTTCCACTCGATCCGCGGTCATAGATTCCTCCAGGGCGAGTTGAGGTACATTGTAGTCCTACCGCAACTTTTAGGGAACGCAATGTCGAAAAAGACTTACGACAGGCTGCCCAGAGGGCAGGGCACTGCACGGAGCACGCAGAAGGAATGCCGGAGAAGAAAATGAAGAGGGTGAAGTGGGGAGTCCTGGGAGCGGCGTCTATCGCCGTGCGCCGTGTGATTCCCGGCATGCAAAAAGGGGCGTACAGCGAAATTGCCGCAATCGCCTCGCGCGACAAAAAGAAGGCGGAAGAGGCGGCACGCAAGCTCGGCATTCCCCGAGCCTATGGCTCTTATGAAGAGCTCTTGCAGGATCGCGAGATTGAAGCCATTTATAATCCGCTGCCCAATCACTTGCACGTGCCATGGTCGATCAAGGCAGCGGAGGCCGGGAAGCACGTATTGTGCGAGAAGCCCATCAGCACGAGCGTCGCGGAGGCGAGAACCTTGCTCGCCGCGCGTGACCGCACGGGCGTGAAGATTGGCGAAGCGTTTATGGTGAAGACGCATCCGCAATGGTTGCGCACGCGGGAGATTATCCGCAGCGGCGGCATCGGCGCATTGGGGGTCATCGCCGGCGTCTTCAGCTATTTCAATCGCGACCCCAACAACGTACGGCACAAAGTGGAATGGGGCGGGGGCGGGTTGCTGGATATTGGCTGCTATCCGATCACCATGTCTCGCTTTATTTTCGGAGAGGAGCCGATGCAGGTTGCGGGCATGCTGGAGCGTGACCCGGATTTCAAAACCGACCGGCTCGCCTCCGCGATTCTGCAATTCCCTTCGGGGCAATCGATGTTTACCTGTGGCACGCAGACTGCGTTCTTTCAGCGAATGCATTTTCTCGGCACCACCGGGCGGGTCGAAATCGAAATCCCATGGAATGCACCGAATGACCGGCCCTGCCGAATCTTCATCGGTGACGTTTTGGGAGGCACGCCGAAGGTTGAAGAGTTTCCGGTCGTCGATCAATATACAATTCAAGGTGATGAGTTTTCGCGTGCAGTGCGTGGTGAGCGGGACGTCCCGGTGCCGTTAGAAGATGCCATCAAAAATATGGCGGTGATCGAGGCGATTTTCAGGGCCGCGGATTCCGGGAAGTGGGAAAGACCGGAGAAAACATAACTACATCAGGCAAGCGGGTCCAGGAGCAAGGTCCCCGGAGTGGTAGGGAAGCGGAAACTGAGACAATTAGCGTCAGTATCTGTGACATTTAGTGTCGAATCGGGAAAACTCTATCGAGTCTTAACTCGCTGATGATACGGCACTTACTTGTAGCCGCGCAATGGTCGAGCACATGCACATAACTCGGTGGGCGTATCGCGTATCAGACCAGTGTTCTTTGCGGGATTGAACTAGGGAGCGCATTCAATGAAACGCAAACAAGAGGGGTTCTCGCTAATCGAGCTGTTGATCGTCGTAGCCGTGATCCTGGTTATCGCGGCGATTGCCATTCCCAATCTTATGCGCTCGCGCATGGCTGCCGACGAAGCCTCGGCGGTCGCCTCCCTGAGATCCATCAATACCTCGCAAGTCGTCTATCAGTCCTCCTACGGATCCAGCTTCGCCGGAAATCTCGGCGAACTCAGTGACGGCGGCACCCCCGCCAACTGCGTGCCTCCAACCACGCCCGTAGCAACTTCTGCATGCCTGATTGATTCTTCGCTGGCCAGCGGAACCAAGAGTGGCTACACCTTTACGTACAATCCCGTCTCCGCAGGCGGGGTCGTTAGCAGCTATGGCGTCAATGCCGACCCCACCGCGTCTGGAACCTCCGGGCAGCGTCATTTTTTCACCGACGAAACGCTTGTAGTCCGTGTGAATGCCGCCGCCCCGGCCGCCAACTCCGATCCGGCCATATAGCTGCTAGACCCGCCCCATAGCAGCCTTCACCAGATCGCCCAATAGGACGACCGCATTCTGCGCATATAATCGATGCGCTGTCTAACATCGAAGGCCGCCGAGGTAAGGGCAAACAAGCCACTGAGGGGAGGAAGTGTGGCGGTCCGCACGGTTTTACAGTTGGGCGATCCGGGATTGCGCGAGATTGCGGCTCGCGTATCCGACCCGGCTTCCGTCGAAATTCGCGCACTGGTGCAAGACTTGGGGGATACGCTCGCGCATTGGCGGGCGGCCACCGGATACGGGAGGGGAATTGCAGCGCCGCAAATCGGAGCAGCGAGGCGCGTGATTTTTTTGCAATTGCCGGGCGTCGACGCGTGGCCGCTGGTAAATCCGGAGATTACCTGGCGCAGCGAAGACAAAATCGTAGTGTGGGATGCGTGCCTGAGTTTTCTTTCGATCTTCATGCAAGTGGAGCGGCATCGCGAGATCGTGGTGCGGTATCAAGATTTGCACGGCGAGTGGAAGGAAGTTCGCGCGAGCGAAGAACGGGACTTATCGGAACTATTGCAGCACGAGATCGATCACTTGGACGGGATCCTTGCGATCGACCGCGTCACGGACATGCGCACGATGTGCACGCGCGAGGAGTTTGAGAAGAGATACCGCGCGCAAAGTCCGTACGCTGTGGCGGGTACGAAGAGTTAACGTGGAGGGCGCGGGGAGGAATCAATCCTGCGCCCCTATTTAGGAGTTGACCATGCTACTGGTTTTATTGGGCCGACTATAAAGACCCAGGCCGCTGCCCCCAGAAGCGTAACTGCGCTGGTGATGACGAATACCCAGAAATAACTGCCCGCCCGTTGCACTATTTGTCCGATGAGCGTCGGCGCGATCCACCCCGCCAGATTGCCCGCGAAATTCTGCAGGCCCGTCCATTTTCCCGAGGTTGCCGGTCCCGCCAACGTTTGTGTTATGGCCCAAAGATTTGACGTACACATTCCGAGGCCAATGCAGGCCACGACCAGGATGCACACGGCGAGGCCGTGATTCGCAACGATGCCGACGAGCACAATGCTCGAGGCGATTAGCGGACCGGAGCCGGTAAACGTTTTGCGGACGCGCGTGGGCGTGGCGCCTGCGGCAATCCATTTATCGGAGAGCCATCCGGACACCAGCGCGGAGATGGCCAAGACAAAGAACGCGACCGCGGTCACGACGGACATGGCTCGAACGGAGAAATGGCGCTCGCGCTCAAGATAGATGGGCAGCCAGGTAATGAAGAAATACCAGAGGTAGTTGTAGGCGAAGAGTCCGGCGAAAGTGCCCCAGGCCGAGCGTTGCCGGAGGATTTGGAGAATGGTGGCGCTGGCGACCGGCTCGCTGGCCTGCAATGTGCCGGCGCTACCGGGAGCCAGCGTTGGATTTGATGCAGCGTTTGGCTCGGATCTTCGCAGGTACTTGAACCACGGCAATAACCAGAGCGAACTGGCAACCCCGAACGCCACGAAAAAGAGTCTCCACCCCACGTGGACTATCAGCATGCCGCCGAGGAGTGTTCCGACGGCAGGGCCGGAAGCCTGGCCGGCAGAAATGAGGGAGTTGGCGCGGCCGCGTTGAGCCTCGGAAAAATGGCGCGAAATGATTTTGCTGTACGAGGGATAGGCGACGGACTCGCCGATACCGAGGATGAGGCGCATGGCGAGCAACAGCTTGAACCCGCTGACCAGGCCGGTTCCGAACGTCGCGGCAGACCACAGAAGAATTCCGAGCGCCAGGACCCAGTTGACAGGAAAACGGTCGACAAGCCACCCAGAGACGATTTGGAAGATGGCGTAGGTCCAGAAGAAGGAGGAGAAGAGAATCCCGAGCTGGGAATAGGAAAGCCTGAGTTCGTCTTTGATATGCGGAGCTGCGATGGAGAGATTTCCACGGTCGATGTAGTTGATAAAGATGGAGAGGGCCAGGAGGATAGCGAGCCGAGAAAGCTCTGGCGAAAGCCGCGCAATTGGAGCGCTGGAGGGCAAAGCGTTGGAAGACGCGGTCATGGCAAAGGCGTTTCCTCGAGTTGCCCTGCGAGACGAACCCTCATGGAGATGGCGGGAAGTCGAGAACCAGCAGGGTGATGTCGTCGTCGTGTGTACGCACAAGAAACAGACCCGCGAGGGGCATGGCGGAGAGTTTATACGCAGTGCGCACCGGTAACGCAAATGAATGCGAGAGGTGACGTGGTCGGAGGCGGAGGGTCAGCGCAGCGTGAGGTCGCCGGCTCCAACATGGGCGTGGAGCTTGTACTTGCCGGTACCGTTCTTCTCGAAGGAACGGAACAATCCGCCGTGGGATTCGCCGAAAGGCGCGGCCTCCAGGTCGCCGGACATCACGGAGGCGTCGACGTGACTGTAGTCCGCCGCATTGCCGACGGAAATGGCCAGGTCGCCAAAGTGGAGTTCGACGTCTTTGTCGCCGGAAACTCCTTCGATGGAGAGGTCACCGGCGGGCATGCGAACAAAGAGTATGGCGGAGCTGGGGACTTCGATCGTGACTTCCAGGTCGTTTTTGGGACCGCCAAAGACGCGAAGGTCCGCAGTATTGTCTGAGCGCCGGAAGCGAACGGTTAGGTCGCGGGCGTTGTCGGCATTGCGTCCGCTGAAGTGGAGCGCAACCCTATTGTCGCTGTGCCCGACGATGCGGAATTCGCCGGACCGGAGGTGCAGGCGCAGGTTGCTCCCGGAAGGGAAGTCGACCGCGAAGGGGTGGCTCTGGAGGTCTTTGACCGTGAGTTCGGAGTCCGGCAAGCCTGCGGGTACCAGCAAGGCGAGTAACCCGGACAGGGCAAGGACCGACCACCGCATCAAGCACCTCGGGACTGCACACAGGAAGAAACGATGGGCGAGGTTGAATTGTTCCACCGAGCAGCAGCCAAAACGGGGCTTTGCACAGTCTGGGCATGGGGCGGACGAAAGTGTGCAAGGTTCTTCCGTCGGTCCACCTGCCGCCAGGATGTGGCCCCGCAAGTTCAATCAAATGAACGGCTCACAACTGCCCGAAGACTCTAACTTTTGGCGGCTAATATGCAGTGATTTTTCCAGCAAATCTCTGCGCGGGGGGAGTCAAAAAATGAGACGGTTTAGCCATATCCTGAGTTTTCTAGCGGTTGCCCTATTTCTTCTGTCAGCGGGAAGCGTTGCCAAGGCGAACACAGTCGACCCGAAGTCCGGCTATGGCGGGGGTGGAAGTTGCAACGATCCCGCGAACCCTCTGCTGCTGTCGGCTTTCACCGGGGACGGCTCGAGTATTACGACTTTCAATTGCCCGTTAGATTTTCGAAATGACCTCGGTTTTGATATTGGTTCGCTCACCATGACGATACTTACCTCCTTTCTGGGAGGACCCGACAGCCTGAGTTGCATCATCGACCCTAACCAAGGACCAGGTGGGGCTTTCAGCCTGCCGGCGTTCAATACTGCTGTCCACAACGGTAGCTCGTGCATTTATTCCGGCGCCGGCCCACTCCCGAACAACAACCCGGGACCAAGCATACTAGCCCTAGTGCTCGTACAACCAATGGCGCCGGGCGTCCTTGCGAATGGAGCCCTCTTTAGCCAGCAGTGGGGTTATCCAAATGAGGAGTTTCTGGACCCCACTACCGGCCAGCCACTAACGGAGCTCAAAGTCACTTTGGCCGCCTCGCCTGCTCCCGAACCGAGTACCTTAATCCTTATGGGAACAGGACTTACGGCCCTGGCCTTGCGCCGGAAGAGCCTCAAGACGTCGGCAACGAGAGCTGCATAGTCCCTAGTGCGGCTTACTGAAATCTGCTATTAATTTTGCGAACCCCGGGTGGGCCTGAAGACCGGTCAATTCTGGGTCCGCCTGAACTTCTTTTACTGAATATCCTTTTTGTAGTGCTTCTCGAAGCATCTTCAGTGCTTCCTCATTTCGACCACTTAAGGTGTCCACCACCGCTTCATCATAGATCATGCCTACGTCTGTCGGGTTGATGGCCCGGGCTCGTCGGATAAAATCCGCAGCCTGGGTGGCGTCGCCCTTTTTCGCATAATACAAGCTCAGTTGATCCATGACACTTGCATCGCGGGGATTGACCTGCAACTGCTTGAAACCCAGGGCGATAGCCTTGTCATAAGTGGCGTTGGCTTTGTCGGTCTGGTTGTACCAACGATAAGCGTCGGCCAGGTTACCCATAAGCATGGCATCGTTCTGGTTCATTTCCACTGCCTTCTCAAACATCGGCACCGCCTCGGCATAACGTTTCAAGAAAAAAAACGCCGTACCAAGGTCTGAATATGTCATGGAGTGAGGCTGAATTTGTAGCGCCTTCTGGAAGAATGGGATGCTCTGGTCATATTTACCCTGCTGAGAATACAGCGCTCCGGTATTCAGGTAGCCAAAGGCATTATCAGGCTCAAGTTCGATGATCCTCTGAAAAGCTGCTAAGGCCTTATCGTATTCGCCCAGACCGGCATAGGCCTGGCCGGCGTAGTTGTAATTCACCCAATAGTACGGATTGAGTTCGATGGCCCTTTGATACGACTCAAGGGCCAGATCTTTTTGTCCGAGCGCGAGATAGGCCTTGCCAAGCCCGCGATACCCATCATCCGAATTGGGCGCCAGTTGCAAGGCGCGCTTCAACTCGGACACCGCCTCTGCGCCTTTCCCGGAAGCGGTGTACACGTTGCCGAGAGAAAAATGAACCTCGGGCAAATTGTCATTCAGCCGCTCGGCCTGCTGGGCCGCTGCCAGCGCTTTCTGAGACCAGAAACTGTCTTTTTTTTCGTGGTACATAATCAGGCTGGCATCCGCGACACCGGCATAGGCTAGCGCGAAGTTCGGATCCTTCTTCAAAGCCTGTTCATATAAGCCTACCGCGCTCTGGATGTTCTTGACGTCCTGCTGGCCACGCATTGCGCTGCGGCCCTTCAGGTACAGGTCATAAGCCTCAATATTCTCAGTAGGATGCGGAGTGGCCCGGGCCGATTCTTCGCTGGTGGGCTTGAGAGCCAACGCTTCGACAACTCCGCCATAGATCTGGTCTTCGAGGGTGAGCAAATCCTGCTGCACGCCCGAGAACTCCCGGCTCCAAACACGTCGGCCGCCGGCTACATCGTCCAAATTCGCCACGATGCGCAGCTTATCGCCACTACCCTGAATGGTGCCAGAGACTACCAGGTTCACACCTAAGTGCCGCGCCACTTCGTTTAAGTTGGGCGTAGCTGGCGGTACCGAGGGGGCGTTGCTGGGGACGGCTTTTTGCACGTCGGAGACTGATGCGGTATGCATGTCGTGGAGCTGGAAGAGCTTCGCAGATAAGGCTTCCTCCAAGCCGTCGGCCACATAGCCAAGCGCAGCCTGGTCACCCAACACTCGCATGGGGAGCACCGCCACGAACTTCCCCTGTTTCAGCGACGGGATGCCCGATGCTGGCTCCGCGGATTTGTGGCGAAAGATAAAATCGCGTACCTGGGGGATGGAGAGCACACCGGCAAGCAGCAGGACCACGGCAGAGGCAGAGATCAGCGAGATCTTCTTGTCGATGACCGGTAATGTAATTTGCACCGTGCGGGTGTGCGTCGGCGAGTGCTTAAACTCCAAATCCACCAGAATCTCGCTGGCACTCTGGTAACGGTTCGCAGGCTCCTTTTCGAGGCATTTCAGGCAGATGCGCGAAAGATAGGGCGGCAGGTCCGGAATGACCAGTTCGGGCCGCTTGGGCAGCTGGTGCACGCGCTGGTACATCAATTGGAACGTGGTGTCGCCGGAGAACGGCAGAATCCCGGTGAGCATCTCGTAGAAAATCAGCCCATAGGTGTAGAGGTCGCTGCGATGGTCGACCGGCTTGCCTTCGACCTGCTCCGGCGACATGTATAGCGGCGTGCCGAGCACCGCTCCGGTGCGCGTTACGCTGGTGCGATCGGACTCCAACGTCTTGGCAATGCCGAAATCTGTTACATAGATATGGTCCTCGGAGCCGAGCAGGATGTTCTGAGGCTTGAGGTCGCGGTGAACCACGTTGACGCCATGGGCCGCCGCTAGCGCCGCCGCGAGCTGCCGTAGGATGTTGAGCGCGCGGTCAAGCGGCAGCCGCCCCTCTTTGCGCAAGAGCTGCGTGAGGTCACCTCCATCGACATACGCCATGGAGATGAACTTCACGCCGTTATATTCGCCGAGGTCGTGGATGCGCAGAATGTTGGGATGGGAAATGCTGCTGGCCAGCAGCAGCTCGTGTTTGAAGCGCTGCAAGGCCATGGGATCGGTCATCAGGTCGGGGCGCAGGACCTTGATGGCCACCGTGCGGTCCAGTTCACGGTCGCGGGCCTTATAAACTTTGCCCATGCCGCCGGAACCCAGCAGCGACTCCACGTGGTAGCGCGGGCCAAAATCCGTGCCGGTATTAAGCGAAGCGGATTGCGAATCTTCCAGCGTTGCGCCGAGACCGACGTTGGCGCCAATATCCAAACCACTTCCACATCGCGAACAAACTTCCGCATTGGTGGGGTTAGGTGTGTGGCAATGTAAGCAAATCATGACCATGCACCAATGGCCGCTCGGAGTGTACGAATAATGCTGAATTATAGCAGTTAGAACGCGCTTGCCAGCAAGGGAAGTATGCGATTTGGCATAGCGTCTACGGCAGTGACGTTACCCTGCGGTAATCTGGGGGAAATCCTTGAACGTAACTTCGTAGTGCCGCGCCCGCTTGTCGAAATCGGTGAGCAGCGCAGCAGCTTCGGCAGAAACCACGGCTGTCTCGCGGTCGGCTCCCGCAAAGACGCCGATAGCGGCGAAAGACTTCCAGTACGTGGTGACCAGGATTTCCACGGCGCCCGGAACCGGACGCGCGCAAACCGTCGCGCCAAGGAAGCCGTCGAGGCGCTGCAATTGCGGCTGCACGACTTGCTCGAAGTGATGCAGGTAGGCCTCAGAAAGTGCAGGCGTTGTGTGCGCCGACCACAAGCGAGCAATCATCTCAGGCGGACTCCGCGGCCCTTTTCTCGATAAAAAGGGCGCGCGGCTCATTTCCCACGACGACCGTCCAGTTGCGCACCTTCCATTTTGTTACCAGCCCGTTCTTGACGTACGGGTCTTGACGGGCGAAGGCCTCTGCCGTCGCGGCGCTTTCGCCTTGAAAAACGATTAGCGCGCCGTCAGCAGGATCGGCGAGTGCCCCTGCCAACACGAGTTGGCCGCGGGCGTGCGCTTCGCGCGCCAGATGCAGATGCTCGTCGCGATACGCACCGCGCCGCGCGAGGAAATCGTCAACAACGTCATAGAACAAGGCATAGTAGGGCATTACGGTCCCTCTCTGTTGCAATTCGACCACGGCCACACTCGCTGGGCCGATGAGGCAAGGCAGACACTGAACTTCAATCACCGTCCGCCGGCGATCGACGGGACCAGCAGCACGCGGTCGCCTTCCTTGACGGAGCAGGATTCGCCGCCGAGGAAGCGGATGTCTTCCTCATTGAGGTAAACGTTGAGGAACTGGCGAATCTGGCCGCTGTCGTCGCGCACGTGCCGCGAAAGATCAGGAAAACGCGTGGTGAGTTCCGTGAGGGCTTCGGCAATGGTGTGGGCACTACAGTCCACCCTGGGCGCGCCGCCGGTGAAGCGGCGGAACGCCGTGGGGATTTCAATGGTCACGGGCATCTTGGTCTTCTCCTTCGACATTCGTTGGCCGATCTCGTTCCGGCACGTTGCTAGGCCCGCGCCGCGGCGCTGACTGGCAACTGCGCTTCCAGGTACGCCTCAAACGCATCAAGGCGCGGCGCGATGGCTTCCGTTACTGGAAATTCCGCGGCAATGGCATCGGTTGTCTTCAGGCCATTTCCGGTGATGCAGACCACCGTCGTCTCGTCCGGATGAATGCGGCCTTCAGCGATCAGTTTTTGCGCCACGCCCGCGGTCACGCCGCCGGCGGTTTCCGTGAAGACGCCCTCGGTCTCGGCGAAGAGCTTGATGGCCGCGACGATTTCCGGGTCGGAAACGTCCTCGGCCCAGCCGCCACTCTCGCGTATCAACTTAATTGCATACGGGCCGTCCGCCGGATTGCCAATGGCCAGCGAGCGGGCGATGGTATCGGGTTTTTGCGGCTCAAAACGTGTCAGGCCGCGCTTCACGGCGCTGGAAATGGGCGAGCACCCGGTCGCTTGCGCGCCAAAGTATTTCACCGGCTTCTCTTCGACCCAGCCAAGCGTGACCAGTTCGCGAAACGCCTTGGCAATTTTTCCGATCAGCGAACCTCCCGCCATGGGCACCACGACGTTATCCGGGAGCCTCCATCCGAGCTGCTCGGCAATCTCAAAACCGTGCGTCTTCGAGCCCTCCGAGTAATACGGCCGCAAATTGACGTTGACCAGCCCCCACTGAAAACGATCGGCAATCTGCGCGCACAAGCGATTGACATGGTCGTAGTTGCCGTTGATGCGTACGATGCGCGCGCCGTACACCGCGGTGTTCAGCACCTTCGCCGTCTCCAGGTCCGCGGGGATGAAGACGCAGGCATCGAGGCCCTGTTGCGCCGCCTGCGCCGCTAGCGCATTCGCCAGGTTACCTGTCGAGCTGCAGCCCACGGTCTGAAAGCCAAAGCGCCGAGCGGCAACCAGCGCGGTGGCCACCACGCGATCCTTGAACGACAGCGAAGGGAAGCACACCGCATCATTCTTGAAAAAAAGATTCTTCACGCCCCAATGATTTGCAAGCTTTCGCGCGGCTACCAACGGCGTTCCTCCGACGGCCGATTTCGCGGCGTGGCCTTCCGGTAGAGGAAGGAATTCGGCGTAGCGCCACATATTGAACGCGCGTGCGGCGAGATCCTCGCGCCGCACGGTTTTCTTCAGGGAATCGTAGTCAAAGGAAACTTCCAGGGGGGAGAAGCAGTCTTCGCAGAAGGACCGCGGCGAATTGCCCCACGCCTTGCCGCACTCTTTACATCGCAGTTCGTAGAGATCGGACATGTGCTGCCTTCCAGTGTTGGCACGCAAGGGCAGAGCGCACCCGTTGGTGCCGTAGTCATGTGGCTTAGGGCAGCAGGGAGGGAAAACGAAAAACCCTCCTTGCTAAAGTGCTTGGAGGGTCTCAGAAACTTTCTGGAAACTCTTCTCGCTCTTTAGCAGTTTTTTACGTGGAGCAAGTTGCCCTAAATCGCCACGTGTCGCCGCAACAGCGGCTCCTTTCTTTATGCTTGAAAAGGAAGGAGATGTCAAGAACAAAGCCCTGGGGGTAAAATTTAGGCCACCATTTTGGCACCTCGGCGCGTCAAATGATATGTGGCAGCGAAGTTTCAGACGGCTGGCGAAATCCAAAAACGCGCCGCCGAGCCCCGGCCTTCCGACCAGTGATGCTCATAACGCAACCGCAACGTCAAACCATTGGAGCGGGAATCGCGATGGTATACTGTAGGTCACGCCAGGCAGGTTATTGGGGGATAGAGGGGTAACTCACATGGGTCAACAAGTAAGAGAGCTATTTGACTGGGCGCGTCGGCGCAAGATTTTGGCTTCCGCATTCGTAGCGCTGACGCTGACCGTGGGTATTCTGATTGGCTCCGTGGTTTCGGGCCGCGTTTCGGCGATGAAGACTTTCTCCTTTGCCGGGACCAACGCCACTCCGCTGGCCGTGCCCGATCCTATTCCTTCCGGAGCTTCGTTCGCCTCCATCGTAAATCGCGTGGAGCCTGCCGTCGTCAACATTGCTACTACGCAGGTGCTGGAGCGCAAGGCCGCCAAGAAGCGCCGCCCGCAGCAGCAGTTCGATCAGGACGATCCGATGCAGGACTTCTTCGACCGCTTCTTCGATGGCCGCCCGGACGGGCCGCCGCAAGCGGAGCGCAGCCTGGGCTCCGGCGTGATTGTCGACAAGCGCGGCTATATTCTCACCAACAATCACGTGGTCGAGCAGGCCACCAAGATTCAGGTGCAATTGGACGGCAACAGCCAGACCAAGTACACCGCGAAGGTTATCGGCGTGGATGAAGACACCGATCTGGCGGTGATCAAGATTGAAGTCAACAAGGACCTTCCGACGGCGAAACTCGGAAACTCCGATGGCGTACAAGTTGGCGATTGGGTGCTGGCCATCGGCAGTCCCTTCGGATTGCAAGCGACCGTTACCGCGGGAATCATCAGTGCGAAAGATCGCGCGGGCATCGGCGGCGCCGGGCACCAGTTCCAGAGATTTTTGCAGACCGACGCGGCGATTAACCCCGGCAACTCCGGCGGCCCGCTTGTCGACCTGGCCGGGGAAGTGGTCGGCATCAACACCGCCATCATCACCGGCAGCCGTGGCTATGAAGGCGTCGGCTTCGCGTTGCCCTCCACCACGGCCATCAGTGTCTATAACCAAATTATCTCGCAGGGCCGCGTAACACGCGGCTCCATCGGCGTCAGCTTCCAGGAAGACCTGGGCACCAATAGCATCACGTTGAAGGAATTGGGCGCGCCGTACGGCGTGGTGATTATGAACGTCGAACCCGGCAGCCCGGCGGAAAAGGCCGGGCTCAAGGGCGGCGACGTCATCACCAGCGTGAACGGCGCTCCGGTGAAAGCCGGCAACGACCTGGTGAATCCGATTGCGCAAGCGCCGATTGGCAGCAAGGTCAAACTGAGCTATGTCCGCGACCGGGCGCAGAAGGAAACCACAGCCGTCGTCGAAGACCGCACGCATGTCTTCCCGACACAGGCGGGCCGCTTGAGCGATCAGCAGGGCGAATCCGCGCCGGCCGAGTTCGGTTTGCGCGTCGATAGCCTCACTCCAGAACGCGCCGCGCGCGTCGGCATGGAGGGCCAGCGCGGTGTGCTGGTCACCGATGTCGATCCCGCGAGCTTCGCTGACGACCTGGGCTTCGGCCGCGGCGATGTGATTACCGAAATCAACCGCGAGCCGATTAACTCCGTGGACGACTACAAGCGTGCCGTGGCCAAGCTCAAGCCCGGAACGAACGTAGTGTTCAAGGTTCTGCGTCGCGGAGATGGCGATCGCACCATGACGGTGTTCCTGCCCGGCGTGGTACCAACGGAGAACCAACGATAGTTCTATTGCCGAATCGCGAGCTGCCGATATATAGATAAGCGAGGCTGCATGAGACTTCGGACATCGATTACCGCGGGCCTGGCGCTGGTATTAACAGCAGGGACGGCGTGGTCTGCCACTTCGGCCCCAGGGAAGGCCACTCGCAGTTCCGCGAAACCTGCGGCTTCCTCGGCTGGCAAGTCTCGCGGGAAGAAGTCCGGCAAACATTCCAACCGGCGGGAGCGTGGCCAAAAGGCCCCGGCTCCCGAACGCATCTCCGAAATTCAGCAGGCACTGGCCAAAGACGGCTCATTCAGGGGTACGTCCAATGGCAAGTGGGACGATTCCACGGTCGAAGCGATCAAGAAATTCCAGGCCGGCCACGGGCTGAATCCCAGTGGCAAGCTCGATGCGCAGACGCTGCAAAAACTAGGCCTCGGCTCGCAGACCGCCGGTGTGGCAGCGCCTATGCCGCCGGTTGCGACTTCCTTGTTAGGCACCAAGCCTACACAGATACCGCAGCGCCAGTAGCACTTCCACTTAAGGGCGCGACCAAGTGCGATCTTTGCTACCGGCCCGGTGCGGTTGGTTCATCCGGCCAAACTCGTTTGCATTCCACGGAAAACTGAATTAGAACGCTGACCAGCGCACCCGTCGTCGTGTGCGCGCAGGAGGCGGATGCCCATGCGATTCTTTCGGATCACATTTACAGTGCTCTTGGCGCTGCTGTCGACGAACGTTTTGGGCCAGGGCAAGACGGGCGCGAAGAACATTAAGGCCGTGCGTTTCGGCAAATTGTGGGACGCCAAAGGCAAAGTGTGGACCCATGCGATCGTGATCATCGACAACGGGAAGATTCGCGTTGTCACGACGGACGCTTCCGCAATTCCGCCCGGCGCGGAAACGATCGACCTCTCGAAGTACACGGGGCTGCCGGGCCTGATCGACGTGCACACCCACATGACGTTTTACACTGACGAGACTCCCGGCGTTCCGCTGCTGAAGCAGATGGCTAATCCCGTTCCCGCGGTCGAGGTTTTTCTCGCCCGCAAAGGCGCCATGCGCACGCTCGAAGCGGGTGTGACTACCGTGCGCGACCTCGGCTCCGACCAGTACATGGACATCGCCATGCGCGACCTCATCAACCGCGGCGAAATGGTCGGGCCGCGCATGTTTGTTTGCGGCTACGGCCTGTACATCACCGCGACGCCGTTTCACAAAGAGGGAACACCGCTCGCCGGAGGCATCGCCGATGGCGTGCCGGAAGTGCTGCGAGCCGTGCGCCAGCAGATTGCCGCTGGCGCCGACGTGACCAAGATGTACGGCTCGACCGGCACCGATGACGACGTCACCGGCTTCGAGACGTACACGTTCGAGGAGATGAAAGCCGCGGTCGACATGGCCCACCAATTCGGCAAGAAAATCGCCATCCACTCTTACGGTCCCGATGGCGCGCGCGACGCCGTGCGTGCCGGCGCCGATTCAGTCGAGCACGCCACGGACATGGACGACGCCACGATTCAGGAAATGGCCAGGCCCGGTACCTTCTACGTCCCAACCATCGACCACAATCGCTACTACATCGATAACGGCGACAAAATCGGTTACGCGCCCGGATACAAAGAGCGGCTGCAAGCGTTCATCCCGCGCAACCTCGAGACCGCGCGCAAAGCCTTCAAGGCCGGCGTGAAAATCGCCATGGGCTCGGACGCGATTTACACCATGTTCGGCGAGAATACACGCGAGCTAGGCTGGTTCGTAAAAGCCGGCATGACACCGGAGCAAGCCCTGCGCACCGCAACCAGCAACGCCGCAGCGCTGCTGGGCAAAGAGAAGGAGCTGGGTGCCGTCGCTCCCGGCTACCTTGCGGACTTGGTAGCCGTGGAAGGCGATCCCCTCGCCGACATCAATGTTGTGCTGAACAATGTAAAGTGGGTGATGAAGGAAGGCACCGTCGTGGTGGATCGCAGAAGCGTCCCTGCCAGGTAATCTTGGCACGGGCGCAGAGCAGCTCGCGCAGCCTCAGTGGACTCGGCTCTTGCAAAAAATTGGGCCGGAAGATGCAGGGTGCATCCGTCCGGCCCGTGTGCCCAAGGAGAATCAATTGTCAATAGGACTGCCTCGACAGCCGATTTATTCCCGCTGCGCTGTGGAAAGCAGTCGTGTGCCGTGCTCTACGATACTAGAGCGCTTTGAAGAAATGAGCGACTTTCTTGCCCCCCACCTCGGTGTAATAAACGGTTACCTTGGCTGATTTTTCGGTGCCCTTGGCGATATCCTTCCCGGCATCCTTTACCGCATGCTCTGTCAGGTGGTAGGTTTCCTCAGTGCCGTCTGCCGTCTTGACCACCAGAGTTTTGCCTCCTCGGTCAATCTTCGTGACCGTCCCCTCGGTGACCTTGAGTCCGTCTTTACCGACGTGATCGATTTCCTCGGCCGTTTCCTCAGTGCCTTTCTTGGTGTAGTGCACTACCACTTCGGAGCCTTCCTTCATCCCGTGGAAGGTGTCCTTCGCACCCGTGGCGGTGGCATCCGCGCCCTGCACGGACGTTCGCTCAACGAAGTGAAACGTATGCTCGGTTCCGTCTGCCGTTTTGACGACGACGGTTTTCGCCCCGGCGTCAACCTTCTCGACTGTTCCCTTCACGGCGCTCACCACGTCTTGCGCGACCACCGCGGTCGCGCCAAATAGAAATGCTAACCCGATTGCAAGAGTTCTCCTCACATTTGCCCCTTTCCCCTGCCAAAAATATTCCCCGTACACCGGCCGAAGTAGATCATACACCAGACCTCTTACGATCAGCCTTGAAGCCGGCGTGCCTTCGATGCAACTGCATGTCGTACACCAGTTTGACCAGTCAGGAGAGCGACGGTACAATTTTCTTTCCACGCGGTATCGCCCGCGTTCAAGCCCGCAAAGGACAAAGTTCAAGCGCAGCGCTCCAGGAGGAAGTATGGCCACGGCAGCGGCACCACGTGTTTACAAGAATTTTATCAATGGCGAATGGGTGGATTCACGGGGCGGCAATGCCCACGAGAACCGCAACCCGGCCGACACCGACGAACTGGTGGGCATGTTCGTGTCTTCCACGAGCGAAGATGTCGATGCCGCAGTCGATGCCGCTGCCGCCGCGTATAAGAAGTGGCGGTTGGTGCCGGCGCCGAAGCGCGCGGAGATTCTCTTTCGTGCCGCGGAGCTGCTCTTGCGGCACAAAGAAGATTTCGCCAAGGATATGACGCGGGAGATGGGCAAGGTCCTGGCCGAGGCGCGGGGGGACGTCCAGGAAGCCATCGACATGACCTACTACATGGCCGGGGAAGGGCGGCGCCTGTTCGGCCAAACCACGCCGTCGGAGCTGCCCAACAAGTTCGCCATGAGCCTGCGCCAATCCATCGGCGTGTGCGGGATGATCACGCCGTGGAATTTTCCCATGGCCATTCCGTCGTGGAAGATGATGCCGGCGCTGATCTGCGGAAACACGGTGGTGATCAAGCCCGCGGAGGATACCCCGCTGTCGGTGTATAACCTGGTACAGATGCTGACCGAGGCCGGCGTGCCCGCCGGGGTTGTGAATCTCGTGAGTGGCAGCGGCTCCAATGTGGGCGCTCCTTTATCCAAGCATCTTGACGTGCCGGTAGTCAGCTTCACCGGATCCACTTCTGTGGGACGCCTCATCGCCCAGGCCTGCGCGCCGGATTTTAAGCACTGCAGCCTGGAGATGGGCGGAAAGAACATCATCATCGTGATGGAAGACGCCAACCTCGATCTCGCGGTGGACGGCGCGATCTGGGGCGGCTTCGGCACCACCGGGCAACGCTGCACCGCGGCCAGCCGCGTCGCCGTGCACAAATCCGTTTATCACGACTTCATTTCGCGCTTCGTCGCGCGCGCCAAAAAGCTGAAGGTCGGGAACGGTCTCGACCCGGGCATTGACATGGGCCCGTGCATCAACGAGCAGCAACTCAAGACCGTGATGGACTACGTGCAAATCGGCCAGAACGAAGGCGCGAAGCTGCTCACCGGTGGCAATCGGCTTACCGGCGGCGCGTTTGCCAAGGGCTGGTTCCATGAGCCGACTATCTTCGGCGATTGCGGTCCGAAGATGCGCGTTGCGCAGGAGGAAATCTTTGGCCCCGTGGTTTCGGTGATTCCTATCAGTGGGCTGGATGAGGCCATTGATGTGGCTAATGACGTGCCGTACGGATTATCCGCCTCGATTTACACGCGCAACGTGAACCGCGCTTTTGAAGCCATGCGCGACCTGTTCACCGGCATCGTCTACATCAACGCGCCGACCATCGGCGCGGAAACGCATCTGCCCTTCGGCGGAACCAAGCAGACCGGCAACGGCCACCGCGAAGCCGCCATCGCGGCCATCGACTTCTACACCGAGTGGAAGACCGTGTACATCGATTACTCCGACAAGCTCCAGCGCGCCCAAATCGACAACGCCGAGTAAGCTTATTCAGCGGCCTTCCGGTATCTGCGTTGCGCGACGGTCGTTACGTCGACACGTTGACGCTGCTTGACAGCGTTCCTACAATGATAGGTAGGAGATTAGAGTCGTCCGCCCCCTATGAGGTCTGCAGCGCTCCAGGAACGCCGTAACCGCCAGATCCTGGCGGATATCGTGCGTACGTACATCGAAAGCGGCGAACCGGTTTCGTCGCGTGCGATTTCCGCGCGCTTTGAGGAAACGCTCAGCACCGCCACTATCCGCAACATAATGGCGGACTTAGAGGATGGCGGTTTTCTCTACCAGCCGCATACCTCCGCCGGCCGCGTGCCGACCGCGGCGGCCTACCGCTTTTTCGCCCAGGAGATCGCCTCCCAGGCCACCATCACCACGGTGGACAAAGAGTGGATCCGCCGCGAAATGGGCACCCCAGCCAGCGCCGCGGAAATCACCGAACGCGCCGGGCACGTCTTAGCGGAAGTCTCCAACGGCCTGGGAATCATCGTATCTCCGCCGATGGGCAAAACCGTGCTCGAGCATGCGCGTATGTGGCTCCTGCCCGACGGCCGCGTCGTCGTGGTGCTGATCTCCTCCGGCGGCAACACGCGCGACAAGGTGCTGCGTCCGAGCCGCCGCTTTTCCCAGGAGGAACTCGACGCCACCGCGGACTTTCTGAATCGCCACTATTCCGGCTGGACGCTGGAGACGATTCGTGGGGACTTGTTGCAGAAGCTGGCCAACGAGCGCGAGCGTTACGAAGGCCTTGTGCAGAGCGCCCTGACGCTCTGCGACCCGGCAGTCTTCGGCGACGACCTCGCGCGCCAGGTGCACGTCGAGGGCACCGCGCAGATGGTCGGCGCGGGCGACTTCGCCAGCCAGGCGCAGTTGCGCGACCTGCTCGAAGCCATCGAGGAAAAGCATCGCCTGGTCACCGTGCTGAACGCCTGTATCGAAACCCCCGAACCGGTGCACGTGCAGATTGGGGTGAAGGAAATTTCGGAGGGCGGAGAAAATCTCGCGCTCATCAGCGCGCCTTACACCAGAAACGATCTCGTGCAGGGCTCGCTGGGCGTTCTCGGTCCCACGCGCATGCACTACGAACGCGCCATGACCGCGGTGGCATACGTGGCGCAGCTCTTCAGCGAAGCGCTGAACAAAATTTAATTCATTCCCGGCAGAAAGAGGCGCACCGTGCTGGACAAGGATTTCAATATCGATCGCGACGAGTCCGAGGGACTCGACGAAACCCAAGAGGCCAAGACCGTCGCTGCCGATTCCGCGATGGCCGATGCCGAAGTCGCCAAGCTCGCCGCCGATTTGCAAGATCTGCGGCAGACCTTGCTGCGGCGCCAGGCGGACTTCGACAATTATCGCAAGCGCATCGAAAGGGAACGCGCCGAGGATTCCAAGCGCTACACGGCTCGGGTCGTCGAGGCACTCATTCCCATCGTTGACGGCTTCGAGCACGCGCTCGCCGCGCACCGCGAGGCGGAGTACGAGAATTACCGCAAGGGCTTCGAGCTGATCTACAAACAGCTCCTCGACAACCTCGCCAAACTCGGCGTCGAGCGCACCGAGCCGCTCGGCCAGCCATTCGATCCGCACTCGCACCAGGCGA
>Ga0210406_10000746_pt1 | contig 42862 bp, 40 predicted proteins | sample IncBWC30MmetaG_FD_155454 | JGI IMG/M metagenome (GOLD analysis project Ga0210406, IMG submission 155454) | Forest soil microbial communities from Barre Woods Harvard Forest LTER site, Petersham, Massachusetts, United States - Inc-BW-C-30-M | ecosystem: Environmental > Terrestrial > Soil >...
CGCCAAGGACAAAAAGTCCCGCCACACCTTCCACTACAAGCTCATGAAGGAAACCAATCGCGGCAAACAAATGAAGTCCGTCTGGGAAATCCGTCCCCCCGAGCAATGGGAAAAGCGCTTCGGCAAGCACCCCACGCAAAAGCCCGTAGCCCTCCTCGAGCGCATCCTCCTAGCCTCCACCAACGAAGGCGACTTGGTCCTCGACCCCTTCTCCGGCAGCGGCACCACGCTGCTCACCGCATTTCGCCTGCGCCGCCATGCCCTGGGCTGCGAACTCTCCCTCGACTACGTCAGCCTCTCCATCCGTCGCCTCTGTTCCGAAATGGTACAGATTGAATTATCTGTCTCGCGTATCGAGTTTTCCCTTGATCTCGATTCGGATCCTATGGATCGATCCAATAACGCGTCGCCTCGCGCTGCTCGCATGCCCAGCCCGGCCCAACTCGTCCAGCAAGAACGCCGCTTTTATTTCATCGGCCGCACCAAACGGGAAATCCTCTTCACCGTAATGGCCGAATCCCTCGACGAAGCCCGCCAAAAATTCCGCAACGCAGGCCACACCGACTCCGACGCCCTCTTCATCATCAAAACCGAAACCGAAATCTACCTTGCCTGAATGTCCTGTGCGGTTGGCAACGCAGCCTCTTCAGTGCGGCTCCGAAAAAAGTGCTCTGTATTCTTGTCCATGAAATGCACGTAACAACCTTTCATTCCTCTGGTCAGCAGCACGCGGTAAGCGTTCTTGACCAGTTTAAGAAAGTCGCTACTCGGCCGAACGGCGGGATCAGCAGACGCTTTGCTGTTGCCTTTCCAGTTCCCTAGAGCGGGGTCATAAACCAAATCAGGTCCAAAGATAACGCCCGCATAGTCAAATTCGAAACCTTGCGCGGTGTATATGCACCCGATTTGATTAATCCCACCCGCCTCATAAGCCCAAAGGCGCTCTCGCGGTATACCTTGGGCAAGATGCCCTTTGCCAGACCGGGCATTCCAAGGGCGTCTGTAGTCTCCCAGCACGACATCATTCACGAGCGTACCGTCCGTATTGGGCTTGGACCACTTCCAGCAAAATCCGGCACTCATCCGTGCTGTGAACCCCTGCGCCACCCTCTGTCTAATCGCAAGTTCCAAAGACTCCGGAGAGTCAAATATCTTGAACTCAAAACCTTCAGCCCCGGTCCAAATAACATTTGCAGTTCGCTGAATCCCGAGCGTGTTATTAATCCAGTTGACGAACCCTTCGGACCCCGCGCAGCGAAATTGCACAGCCAGTTCATACTCGCGAATCACACATCCAAGGGCTTTGGCATGTTCCCTAATATATTCGATGGACCCAATCTCATCCGGCCTAACGAGTTGATCGTTATCCAAGAGAAACACTGCTGTCTTGGCCGCATTGAGAAGTTCAACGACCTGCGGCATATCTGTTCTCTTCGCCGCCGGAGTTGTCCAGGTATTGCTCGTTTCACGAATACGGTGTGCTTCGTCGCAAATTAGAACGTCTACCGCGTTATGGTCAGCATTCCTATAAGCATTGGTGTACTTGACCTGGGCGGAGGCGCGGGACCCAACAATTTTTCGGACGGTTTCTGAAAATGCACCGGAGCCGTTGACGTAATGGCTGTTAAATCCCCTCTCCGACAAATCGCCCAAAAGTTTCATCGCAATGACAGACTTCCCGGTCCCGGGACCCCCCTTGACGATAACTACGTGCTTCTTCCTATCCGCCATTCCCTCAAGTAAGGACTGGAATACCGAGTCATAAACGACTAACTGCTCGTCCAAAAGCACGTATTCTGATTTGCCTTTAATAACAGCTGCCACATGATCAAGAAGCTTCCGAGTGGCACGGTAGCGGCCCTGTTCCACTCTGCCGACGAGCGCCATATCGTCGCCCTTAATGAGCTTGGGCTGGAGATACTGAACCAATTTCGGGACATCGTCCCCCGTAAACAACGGATACAGGCGCACAAGGTCGGAGAACTTCGTCGAGAAAAGAACGTCCGCTGAGTCGTACAAATAATTATGCAAGTAGGAGCAGGCGTACAGACCGATCGCGTTCTCTCCGGAGAACGCAGGATGGCAATCCTCCAAATAGCTCTTGTACTGTCCTACCTGAGCCGATGGATGAAGCCTATCCCTCAGGGCGCCTCCAATCCACGTAGCTACCTCATTGCTGCCAGCCCCATCTACGCATCTCTCCCATTGCTTCAGCTCGATGATGATGGCATTAGGCACATTCACTTCGTCTCGACCGGTAAGCAGGCAGTCCAACCTGAGGGAAGTTAGCGGCAGCTCCAATTCAAGGATGACGCCGTTATTCAACAATGAGGCGTCCTGAAAAACCTGCGAGACTGCACGGAGTGAATTCCTCCAGGAGTTCACCTCGCTGGGCGCGGGTCTAAAGCGGTAGTAAGCAAAAAAGGCGTCGGACAACTTTGAGGCAATGCGGTTGTAAACTGAATCCTCGATCAGAGACTTGGTCGTTCCTGAATAGAGTCTCATATAATCACGCATACCCCGACAGTGAACGGGTCGCGATTATAACCCAGGAGTTACTGCGACGTATGGAAGATCGAACACGAACAGTCTTCATATCGTGCGGACAGTTCTCGGACGCTGAAAAGGCGCTAGGAACAAAAGTTGCGGCTCTGGTCAGGGAATTAACACCTTTTGAAGGATACTTTGCTGAATACCAAACCTCTGCGGAAGCTTTAACTAAGAGTATCCTGGGTCGGTTGTACGATTCGGTCGGCTTCATAGCCATCATGCACGACCGAGGACGAGTCAGTACTCCCAGCGGTGAAATTACCCGCGCGTCGGTATGGATAGAGCAAGAGATAGCAATCGCGGCGCTGATGCAGCAGGTTGCCGGCAGACCGCTCCACGTCCGCTCCTATATTCAGGAGGGCATCACAATTGAGGGCGTGAGGCAGCATATCCATCTTAATCCTAAGATTTTCCGGACGGAGCAGGACGTGCTGAACGACCTGCAGGTTGCGTTGAAGGACTGGAAAGAGCCCCTGTACATGAGTGAGGTCGACCGCCAAAGAAGCATTAAAAGTGTTCGAGTAACTCCTGAGGTCGTATACGGTAGCTACCCAAATTTCTCAATGAACGTGAAGAATCACTCTTCTGTGGACATCCTCATCCACTCCGTCACTCTCTGGTACGGCCAAAAGAAATTATGCGAACCGGCAACGCCGGAAGGCCAGAATCCTCGGAAAATAAGGTCTGGATTGAAAGAGCCCGTTAGTTTCAAGACCAACAGCGACATCCTGCAAAAACTTGTCAGCTTTGCCGCAATCGAGCGGAATCGCCCTCGTCACATCCCTGCCCCACGGATAGACATCATCATCGAACTCGACATTGAAGTACTGGGAGAGCGCATCGAGCGCAAAGAGGAAGTTTCCGTTGAAATAGACTCAAACGGGCAAATCAGGCCGGTAATCTATTAACGCGCTGCCGGGTTCCGGGTGCCGCAGACCTCGCAGCAAGCGAGAGCCTCTTACAGCCGGCTCCCCCCACTGGAAAATTACAGCTGGGAAAACGCGGCTGGACCCTCGACGTCCCTCAAGTCGTGCAATCGTTAGGAAAAATGGAATTTACTCTAGCGGACGTATACGCGCACACCCACAACCTGGCCAAACTCCACCCCAAAAACGCCCACATCCGCGACAAAATCCGCCAGCAACTCCAAGTCCTCAGAGACCTGGGCCTCCTCGAATTCCTCACCCCCGGCTCCTATCGTTTACACTGAGCTTCGAAGTGTCTCAGTTGAGTCATCATCTCCCATCTGAGGTCCATCGTAATTGCAGGCCCAGTCCATTCGCGAAATTGGAGACCTGCGAACGTGAAGCATAGTCCGATTTCCATGCGTCACGCTTTCGACTTCGCCTGGCCTGCCCTCAAACAGCGTTTTGGCCTCTTCTCAGCAGTTCTGCTGACCATACTCGCTGCTTGGGTGGTCCTGGAAATTGTAGTAATTGCTGGTCAGCGCTTTGGCATCGTGTTGTGGGCGGCAATGCATTTGGCATTTTTGATCTTTTTCGCGGGTGTGGAACTCGGCCTTCTCCAAATGTGCCGCGCCTTACGTAATGGGAAAGTGCCGGCATTTGCCGACACCTTTGCGCATTTGCCCTTGGGTCCGAAATTCTTGGCCGCGCAAATCCTGTATCTTTTGCTGGTTGTGATTGGCCTGCTGCTCTTGGTTGTTCCGGGAGTCTACCTGGGTGTTCGTTACGCACTGTTTGGTTTCTGCTTCGCCGGCGGCCAGACGGACCTGCGTCGCTGCTTCCAACAAAGCGCTCTTATCAGCAAAGGCGCAACAGCCGGCTTGCTGCGGGTCCTCGCCGCTCTTCTCCTTCTCAATGTGCTTGGTGCGAGCTTGCTAGCGCTCGGCCTGTTCATCACCGTTCCCCTATCCGCCCTGATCCTGACCGACGTCTACCGACAACTGACTACGGCACCGCTGGGCTCCTACCGTTTACGCTGATTTCGGGCGCCTTCTCAGCGCACTCTGTGCTCCTACCTCGGTGCCCTCTGTGTTAAAGATTTTTCCGACGCCGAGTGCCGCAGCTTTCGGCCGAAAGGCTGCCGGTTTTGACCTTTTCTCCTGCCTGGTGCGAGCCTCCTTGACCCTTACCTCTTCCGGGTGTACAGTCCGCCCACCAGGTCCCTTCCACGTACCACAAGTACGCAGAAGCATCCCTCAAGGAGGTAAGTTATGTCGTTCCGCAGAGCCCTTTGGGCTTTAGCAGTAGCCGTGTGCTTGGCAGCGCCCGTCGCTGTCCACGCGCAGGGAGATTATCTCGATGTCCTCATCGTTAAAGTAAAACCGGAAAAGCTCGCCGATTTCCAGGCCCTCAGCAAAAGATTTGCCGAGGCCAACCGCCGCTTCAATGGTGACCGTTGGCTCGCTCTCGAGGCTGTCTATGGCGAAGGCAACGTCTACATGTTCACCAGCACCCGCAAGGACTACGCCGACATTGAGAAAGCCAATGAAGCGGAAATGCTCGCCGTCAACAAAGGCTTCGGCAAGGAAGCGGCCCTGAAATTCGGGCAGGACTGGATGAACTGTTTGGTGTGGTCCCGCACCGAACTCCGCCGCCGCCGCTGGGACCTCAGCCGCAAAGCTCCCCAGGACGCTGAAGCCTACGCCAAACTCATTGGCGAATCCCGCCTCTTGCGCACCACCGCCGTGCACATTCGCCCCGGCCACGTCCCTGAGTTCGAGGCGCTGATGAAGGACGAAAAGGAAGCCCTCGAAAAGAACCCCGATACCAAACCGGTTTTCGTCTCCCAGGTTCTGGAGGGCGGTAAAGGCGCCACCTTCTACCTCTCCACGCTGCGCTCGTCGCTGAGCGGCTTCGACCATAGCCCCACCGCCAAGGAAGTCCTGGGCGAGGAGCTTTTCAAAAAAGCGACGCAAATCGTCGCGGAGACCTACGAGACCACCGAGTCCACTCTCTATCGCATCAGCCCGGAGCTAAGCAATCCTCCCGACGAAGTCGCCAAAGTTGCAATGGACTTCTGGCACCCGAAACCAGTGATCGTCGCCGCGGCCAAACCCAGGACCGCCATGGAACCCGACGCCGCCAAAGAGCCAACCAAGAAACCCCAGTAACAAAACAGAAGACCCGCAAAAAAAACGCCAGTGGCACAGACGCCTAAGTCTGTGCCACCGGCCCAGCCCATTTAACTTCAAATGCCGGGCGCCGCTGCATTCGGTTTAAGAGACTGCGGGTTTTGAACCTTGCCGCTGCAACCCCATTAACCTCAGATTCCTCAACTTCTTACGGCCCCGCTACGATTTCCCTTGACTAACCGTAACCCTCCGGCTATCATCTGTCTTGTAAGAATCTACGCCTCGCCCGCGGGAGCCCTCTCCCGCTTTTTCTTTTCAGAGCCCAGCTCGTCCCAAGGAGAAAATCGTCCCTGCCATCACGGCTCCGGGACAGCGCGCACTGGGAAAAAGTGCAAGCTTTGCACGCGAATTATGTTTACTTCTAACTCCCTTTAGAATCAACACTTATGAAAAAAGGGGGGAGGGGGGTGTTATGGTTAACCACCAATTCCTTGAGAGGCCCCAGGCCTCCTCGAATTCCTCGGCGCCGGTTTGCCCCGAGCCGCACCGAGGGGCTCCCACCGCTTACACTGAGCTTGGAAGTGCCCATATGAGCCATCAACCCAGACAAAAAAAGAGGGGGCCAACTTCGCCCCCTCCTCTTAACCCAAGCGCCGCAACCAGCTATTTGTGGCCCGAGTGCGTGACCCGCCCCATGATGTCGCGGCGGCTGTCCGCCACCGTGGCACCCGTGAATTCCGCGCGTTCCGCCGCCGTCCATTTACCCATCGTCGTGTTGATGGCTGCCGCCCATTTGTCCATACCCCCGGCGTCCGGGTAGTCGATCACCACGCAGCGCAGCGACGGCGCCCCAGTGTTTACGTACTGCTCGTCAACACCCCAGAACGTAGCCGCGCCCTTCTTGAGCTGCTCGTCGAACGTCGGCACCAGCAGCTTCTTCAGCATCGTCGTGTAAGCTTCTGGCTTGTCGGCCTTCGCCATCTGGCAGACCACTCGAAAATACGTCGGTGTTCCGCTACCTGTGTGGTACATCGTCGACTGCATGAGCAGGTCTTCGTGCTTCGTAGCCGCGATCTGGCCCGGCCGCGGACCATTCTTGCGGACTTCGTCCAGCACCTTCATCAGCCCTGCGATGGAGGTTGATGACCACGCCGACCCGTGCGTATATCCCTCGGGCGTATGTATGATGTGCTCGAAGGTAGACCAGCTGACGATGGTCCCGTCCGCTAACGCCTTTTCTGCAATGGGAACAAACGTCTTGTCGGTATCTTCAGCGTAGGCCGCCCAATTCGCCCGCGGAACTTGGAACTGGCCCACATACGTGTACACCCGCTGCGTCGACTCCATCTGTGAAATCGCCGCCGGCACAATAACCACCGCCAACACCACTACAACCAGGCCCGTTATCCATTTCATCATCGCTCTCTCCTTGAACTGACTGGCAGGCCGCAGCGCAATACCGTCCCGAAACCACAGAAGGAAGGTGCTCCTCGCCGTTCCGCACGCGGAAACCCGCGCAGGCTGGGGGGGATACGGCGTCCAATCTTCTCTTGGGTAACCTGGGAAAAACGGCTTGCGCCGGGGATTCCAACTACGGTTCCGACCAGTGTACGCTGACGATATGCTCTCACTCTCCCGCTGTCAAGCCATTCGTCGGTGTCGGGCACCGCAGCCTCGCTTTAAAGGCTGCGGTTTTTTGACCCCTTTCTCGACCGATGCAAGCCCGAAAAATCCATCGGCGACAAAATCCGCCAACAACTCCAAGTCCAGAGTTTACCCCGACCCTGTCGGGGCGATTTAGGCCTCCTCGAATTCCTCGGTGGTGGCTTCTACCGGCTCAGATGAGCCATCATCTTTCCCAGCTGAGGTCCCACGCAGTTGCATGCCTCAGTCCGTTCGCGAAAATGGGAGGCCTGGGCAAGTGAGGCATCGGCCGATTTCCATGCGTCACGCTTTCGACTTCGCCTGGCCTACCTTCAAGAAGCGTTTTGGCCTCTTCACCGCAGTTCTACTGACCATACTCGCTGCTTGGGTCGTCCTCGAAATTGTAGTAATTGCTGGTCAGCGCTTTGGCATCGTGTTGTGGGCGGTAATGCATTTGGCATTTTTGATCTTTTTCGCGGGTGTCGAACTCGGCCTTCTCCAAATATGCCGCGCCTTACGCGATGGGAAGGTGCCGGCATTTGCCGACGCCTTTGCGTACTTGCCCTTGGGTCCGAAATTCTTGGCCGCGCAAATCCTGTATCTATTAATGGTTGTGATTGGCCTGCTGCTCTTGATTGTTCCCGGAGTCTACCTGGGCGTTCGTTACGCGCTGGTCGGTTTCTGCTTCGCCGACGGTGAGACTGACCTGCGTCGCTGTTTCCAACAAAGCGCGATTCTGACCAAAGGCGTAACAGCCAACGCCAGTGGCACAGACGCCCAAGTCTGTGCCACCGGCCCGGCCCCTGGTTGGGCTTTGGCGACTTTGGCGTGATTCTGGACGCTGCGCCGGCGGATAGCACGCTTACACTCGGCTTCGATAGTGAGGATTGCGACGCGGACTACCGAACGCTCACCGGCCTGGCGCGGAAACCATCGAGGCTCCACAGGATCGCTCTTGGGGCGCCCGCTCCGCCCGCCTACCTCAAAGGCCCCGGCGCCTTGACCATCGAGATTGAACAGGTACTGAAACGCGCCTGAGCCCTCTTCAGAGCAAAAAAAGAGGGGGCAAACTTCGCCCCCTCGCTTGCCAAGGAAACTGTGCAGGCAAACTGTTACCGCCAGGAATCTCCGTGGTATCTGGCGATGACAACGGCAAAATCGGCCCGGCATCCATGGTCTACCCAAATTCCGCGACGATTCGTGCCCCAGCTATAGCCTCTGGTGCAAGCTGCATCGCTGAGTTGGCGCACGAGGCGCACTTCGCCGCCGCGCGTGTCGATGTAGCAGGAGTGCTTTCGCATGTTGTTGGAGTTGCAGTTAAACCTTTGCTGTTCGCGGTTTCCGCCGTATTGGTCAAAGTGGTGCTCATCCTGGACATTCGGATTTAAAACGACGTGGTCGTTGCGGTACTCGTTGCGGTTCTCATCCCGGAAATCCCTGTTCACACCGACACTGAAATCTGCGCGGCATCCGTGGTCTACCCAGATACCGTCGTTGTCAGTGCCCCAACTGGCGCCTTCGATGCAAGGCGATTGACTGTTTTGCGTTACCAGGCGCACCCCGCCTCGCGTATCCAATGCGCAGGAGTGCCTTCTTCCGTCCTCCGAGCCGCACGCAAACACTTGTGCTGGCCCGTTTTGCTGATTGCGCTCGTTGCGGTTCTGGTCCTGGTAATCCCTGCGCCCGCCGACGGCGAAATCCGCGCGGCATCCGTCGTCTACCCAGATACCTTCGGTGTCAGAGCCCCAACTGCGGCCTTCGGTGCAAGGCGCTTGGCTGTTCTGCCGGACCAACTGCACTCCGCCGCGCGTATCCACGGCGCAGGAATGCCTTCTTCCGTCGTCCGAGTTGCAAGCAATCGTGGACTGGGCCAGGGATTTCTGTGGCGTGAATAGACAAACGACGAGCAAAACCATACTCAATAAAAGACATCGGTTCCTGATCATCTCTTCTCTCCTTTTGCTTTTGTTTACAGCAGGCTTCGCTGGGAACGACCCGCCAAAAACAGGGACTGCTTACTGGGGAATGGTATTTATACCCGCTGCCAGGCGATTCCACCGTGGGCAGGGCCGCCAAAGCGCCGGCCCCTGCTTCCTTGCCTTCGCCCGGGAGGACAAGGCATGCCCGCATGATAGAGGCCTGAAAAACTCCTGTCTGTTCACTTAGAAACACTTTTGCTGAAAACCCCTTTCAACAATCGACTGCTTGCCCCGAGCCATCGGCGGAGGGTTAGCATGCAAGAAATCGAGCCACGGTCGTTCTAAAGTGTCGTAGGTTATGCCGAGGGCAAGACTTATGACGAACTCACGATCAGCGTTCTCCTTGGTGGCGCTGGCCTTCTTGTGGACCTGCTGCGCTAATGCCGGCGCTCAGAAGGCCGGCATCCCCTCGACGCGCGCCAAGCAACCGATTCTGTCCCTCAATTTCACGAATAATGGACAACACGTGGCCGCCACAGTGGGTCAGCAGATAGAAATACGCCTCGGAGCGATGGCTCCGTGCGACCCGCAGGTCTCCTCCTCTGCAATCCGGCTCGAGAGCGTTGCGCTGGACTGGCCGCCGAACCCGGGCCTCGCGACCCATGTCTACATTTTCGAGGCGGCTGCCGAAGGACAGGCAGAGGTCAAAATACCGATTACCGATTGTTCCAATCCAGATTTGCCAGACGGACTTACGTTTGCGGTAACGATTCGTGTGAGACGAGCTCACGACGGGCGCTCCACGCCGTATGCGTCCAGAACGCCGGACCAGGCAAACACCGCGCCGTGGGAAAACGCGTGGACGACCCTCCAGTCCAACGTCTTGCGACAGAGTTTCACGCCGTCTCTGCCGATGCTGACCGGTGTGGAAGTGGAACTCGTGGAGGCCAACCCGGGCCCAGTCAGTGCCGAAGTCACCATGACGCTGCTGAACACAGGGGGCGAACCGATGGCGGTGGTAGCCAAAACCGTGCCGGTCGACGCCTGCCGCCACGTTCTGTTTATTTTTCCCTACGGCGGTTTGCGAGTTTCGCCTGGGCAGCTTTACAGCATCGAGTTGAGCGGTGCTGGCAGCCTCTTCGGATGGAAGTATGTCCTGGGCGGCTATGCGTATGGCGCTGCGTCCTTCAACGGCAAACCCCTTCTGCAGGATGCCCGCAGCACCTTCTTGTTCCGGACCTTCGGTGCGCGTTGAGCAATTCCCGCTCACGGTCAGAGGTGGAGCTCACAGGTAAGCCCATAGGGGCGTATGACAATCCCCCCAAACCCTTCAAAAATTCCAGCTTGTTCGGAACGTTCCAACGTTCAAGCGCGTAAACGTGCTACGCGATTCTCAGCTACAATGGGTGACCTAAGGAAGCAACCGTGGGGCTGACTAAACAGCAAGCCATCGAGATGCTGGAATCCGACGACCTTGTCGGCCTGGGCATGGAAGCGCATCAAATGCGCCTCCAGAAAAACGACCCGCGCGTGGTCACGTACCAGATCGATCGCAACATCAATTACACCAACTTCTGCACCGAGTATTGCTCCTTCTGCGCCTTCTACCGCCCGATGGGCGCCAAAGACGGCTACATCCTTTCCTTTGAAACCATCTACAAAAAAATTGAAGAGATGCTGGAGCTCGGCGGCACCGGAATTTTGCTGCAGGGCGGCCTGCACCCCGACCTGCAAATCGGCTACTACGAAAATCTGCTGCGCTCCCTGAAAGCGCGCTTCCCGCAGGTCCATCTGCACTGCTTCTCCGCGCCGGAAATTCTTTGCATCGCGGAGGTTTCCGAAATCAGCGTGCGCGAAACCATCCAGCGCCTGATGGACGCCGGTCTGCAGTCCATCCCCGGCGGCGGCGCGGAAATTCTCGACGACGAAATCCGCTCCAAGATCGCGCGCCTGAAATGCACCAGCGACGATTGGGAAGAAGTCCATCGCATCGCACATTCGCTCGGGCTGCGCACTACTGCCACCATGATGTTCGGCTGCGGCGAGGAACTCCGCCACCGCGTCAATCACCTCGAGCGCTTGCGGCGCATCCAGGAAGACACCGGCGGCTTCACCGCCTTCATTCCCTGGATGTTCGCCGCGGAAAACACCGCGCTCGGCAAAAAAGTCCAGGAAACTACCGCGGTCGACTACCTCAAAACGCTCGCCGTCAGCCGCCTCTATCTGGACAACATCGATCATATCCAGTCCAGTTGGCTCACCCCCGGAATCAAGGTGTGCCAAATCGGCTTGCAGTTCGGCGCCGACGACGTCGGCAGCATCCTGATCGAGGAAAACGTAGTCTTTGCCGCCGGCGTAAAGAACCGCACGAACGAGAGCGAACTCCGCCGCATCATCTCCGATGCCGGCTTCATTCCCGCACAGCGCGACACCCTCTACCGCTCCTACGCCCTAAAATAAGAATCAAGAGAGTCTAAAGCCGGCCTAAACTCGCTGTTAAACCAAAAGGAAGAAGGCGCTCGCCCCTGGATACCAACCGGGCACCTAGCATACCGAACGGTTACGTAGTGTGAGATGATACGGCGCTGCATGCTTCCGCTTGAGTGGGGCAAGCATTCGGATGGCTGAGAAAGTTCGCAATCCTTCCAACCAAGGCTCGCAGAGCGCAGACCGCGGCGCCGACTCGGGCAACGGCGACGCCCGCGTCGATGCAGGTGTGAGCCGGGGAGCTGGCGCGCAGCGCGCCCAGTTGCCACCGCGCAGCTCGCGCGGCGATTCGCACAGTGTCGAATGGCGCGCCGAATCGCTGCTGCAGGATGTCCGCTTCGCGCTGCGCACCCTGCGCAAGAGTTGGGGCTTTACGGTCACCGCCATTCTGACGCTGGCGCTCGGCATCGGCGCCAACGCCGCCATCTTCCAGTTGCTGGACGCGGTGCGCCTGCGCAGCTTGCCGGCGCCGCATCCGGAGATGCTGGCCGGCGTGCAGGTGGAAAACGGCACCAGCGGCTTCGGCATCACCATGAGCGACAACTCGCTTACGTATCCACTGTGGGAGCAGATTCGCCTGCACCAGCAAGTTTTTTCCGAGGTGTCTGCCTGGGCCGACAGCGGCTCCGCGTCGCTGGGCGAAGGCGCACAAGAGCGGCGCGCGCGCGGCTTGTGGGTGAGCAGCGATATCTTCACGACGCTGGGTATTTTTCCGGTGCGCGGACGTTTTTTTTTCGCGCAAGACGATCGCCCCGGATGCGGCATTCCCGGCGCGGTGATCAGCTATGGGCTGTGGCAGAGTGAATTCGGCGGGCAGGACTCTGCGATCGGCAGCAAGTTGATCGTGGACGGGCGTCCGACAGAAATCATTGGCGTGACGCCGCGCAGCTTTTTTGGCCTCGAGGTGGGCCGGAGTTTTGATTTCGCCGTTCCCTTCTGCACAATCGAAACCTATTTCCCGGGCACGGGAACCCTCGCCCGCCAGGATTATTTCTGGCTTCATGTTTTGGGGCGTTTGAGACCCGGCGTCAGTGTGCAGCAGGCTTCCTCCGAATTCACGGCGATGAGTCCGGGCTTGATAGAGGCAACAACTCCGAACGGCTACGGCGCGATTCCACTCAACGTGTATCGCAATTTCCGGCTGACGGTGTTGCCCGCGGGAAACGGAGTCAGTTGGCTGCGCCAAACGTATGACACTTCCTTGTGGCTGCTGCTGGCCATCACCGCGCTGGTCTTGCTGATCGCGTGCGCCAACCTCGGCAACCTGATGCTGGCGCGCGCGAGCACGCGAGAGCGCGAAATGGCGGTGCGCCTGGCGCTCGGAGCTTCGCGCTGGCGCTTGATCCGCCAACTTCTCTCCGAAGGGTTGCTGCTTGCCGCGGGCGGCGCGGTTTTCGGCATCGTGCTGGCGGAAATTTTCAGCCGCAGCCTGATTCGTTTTCTCGGCGCGGAAGGCGATGTCATCCGCTTGGATCTCAGCGTGGATTGGCGGGTGCTGCTTTTTACCGGGCTCATCGCCCTATTGACTTGCCTGGTTTTTGGGCTGGTGCCGGCGTTTCGCTCTTCGCGCGCCGCGCCCGGCTCGGTGCTCACGTCCGGGAGCCGCGGGACAACCGCGGGGCGCGAGCGATTTTCCTTTCAGCGCTTGCTGGTGGTTTCGCAGATTGCGGTGTCCGTGGTGCTGCTGGTGGGCGCGCTGCTGTTCGTACGAAGTTTCTGGAACCTGGCGACCCTGGACACCGGCTTTCGCGAGCGCGGGATTTTGATCGCCGTCCTGGATTTCCGACGCCTGGCGTATTCGCCCGCGCGCGCTAACGACTTCATTCACGAAATGCTCGCGCAAACGCGCGCGCTTCCCCAGGTGCAATCGGCGGCCAGCTCCACGCACATTCCGTTGAACGGCAGCAGTTGGAATTTGGGAGTGCGCGTCAACGGGGCGGAAGGCAGCTCGAGATTTACGTGGGTCAGCCCCGGATATTTTCAGACCATGGGGATACCTGTGCTCGCCGGGCGCGATTTTGACGACCGTGACACGCGTACTTCGCCAAAAGTGGCGGTTGTGAATGAGGCGTTTGTCCGCAAGTACGCTTCCGGGCAAAACCCCATCGGCAAGGTGATTCGAACAAACGCCGAACCCGGCTATCCGGAATCTGAATTGGAAATCGTCGGCGTGATCAAAGACACCCGCTACAATGAACTGCGCGAGCCCCCTTCGCCCATCACGTTTGCGCCAGGCGATCAGTATCCCGACGCCGGCGGATGGACCGTTTTATTCATTCGCTGTTCTTCCCCTCCGTCCGCGGTGATGACCGCCGTGCGCGAAAAGGTCAGCGCGTTGAATCCTGCGATCACGGTGGATTTTCATGTCCTGGAAACGGACATTCAAAACCGCCTGGTGCGCGAACGATTGATGGCGGTGCTTTCCGGATTCTTCGGAGCGCTGGCCGCGCTGCTGGCCATGATCGGATTGTACGGCTTGATTTCGTATACGGTGGCCATGCGCAAGAATGAAATCGGCATCCGCATGGCGTTGGGCGCGAGCCCGGGAAGCGTGGTCCGCATCATCGTGCGGCAAACGCTGACGCTGCTGGGCGTGGGAGTTGGCGCAGGGCTGGTGCTGGCCATGGCGGCGGCCAAAGGCGCCAACTCCCTGCTGTATGGCCTGGAGGCCGACGATCCGCTGACGTTATTTAGCGCGGCGGGATTTTTGGCCGCGGTCGCTCTGGTGGCCAGCTACATTCCGGCATATCGCGCATCCCGGGTGGAACCGATGAACGCGCTGCGCTACGAATAAATCAGATAGCGTCATGGTTTTGAAGCTGGTTCTATCTTTAATTCCACTTCGGAGCCTTCGGGCAGATCGAGGGGAGCAAGCGGGACGAGCACGCCGTTGCGGAATCGGGCGCGTACCTTGCGGGACCGCGGCGGCTGAGGCTTTGCTGCCGGCGTGTCCGGCTTGGTTCGTGGCGGCGCACCGGAGGTTTCGTCGAGGGCTTCGTTGGCCAGGGCATCGGCTTCGGCGTTTTGTTCGCGGTAGACGTGCTCGATTTTGAAGGAAGCGAAGGCGTGGGACATTTTGCGGGAGCGTTCGAACAGCGGGCGGAGCTCGGCGCTCTTCACTTTGTATTGGCCGCGCATCTGGCGGACGAGCAGCTCGGAATCGCTTTCGACGCGCAGGGCGCGGATGCCGTGCGACTGCGCGTAGTCGAGCGCGGCGATCAGGCCATAGTATTCGGCGACGTTGTTGGTCATGCGGCCGATATATTTTTTCAGCTTGGCGACGATTTCGCCGCGCGGATCGCGAATTACCACGCCATAGGAGGCAGGACCGGGGTTGCCGCGCGAGCCGCCATCGATATTGGCGCGGTATGCGGCGGCCAGTGCATTTGATTCGGCGGCAGCATCGGCGAAGAGCCTGGCGCCGCGATTTGCTGACGGGGGCTTGGACATCACGAAGAGCTAGAGGCGGAAGACGCGGCGCTGCCGGAACCGGTTTCCGGACCGGACGCGGGAATGGGTTCGAGAGAATACAGAATCAAGCCGCAGCTTTCGCAGCGAAAGAGTTCGTCGTTGGCGTCCTGGATGAGCTGCTGAAGGATGTGCGGCAGGACGCGCATGCCGCAGCCGCGGCACTGGCCGTCGCGGGCTTCGGCCAGCGCGACTCCGTGGTGGCGCTTGGCGATGCGTTCGTACAGAACACGCAAATCTTCAGGGATGGGTGCGATGGCGGGCTGGCGCTCGGCGAGGGCCGCGTCCAGCTGCTTTTTCTTCGCGGCGTGCTGCGCGTGCAGTTCCTTGCGTTCGGCGGCGATGGATTGCTCGGCCTGGCTCAGCGCGGTTTCCGCAGATTTCAAGCGGCGATCGGCATCTTCTCCGGACATCATGATCTCGAGCTGGCGGTCCTCGGCCTTCGCGACTTCCGCTTCGGCGTTGGTGATTTCGTGCTGCAGCGCTTTGTAGGCTTCGTTGGTTTTGACCGCGCCGCTCTGTTCGCGATATTTCTTGGCGCGGTCCTTCCATTGCTGGACGTCGAGCTCGAATTTCTTGCGTTCGGTGAGACCGTGGGTGTGTGCTTCGCGGGCGGCGGCGACGGCGTTGCGCGCCCCGGTCAGTTTCAGGTCGGCGTCTTGAACGCGTTTGGGAAAGGAATCCAGTTCCGCGCGCAATGCGGCGATGTGCAGGTCAATGGTTTGGAGTTCGAGAAGGCGCGGAATCGCAGGGTGCATTCCACTTAAGTTTAGCACAGCGCTGCGTCCGAAGTGCCGAGTGCGGATTCCCGCAGCTGGCTGGCGGCTTCGAATCCGCGCGCGGCTACGGTATTCTGAAACGAACCTAGCTGCGGGAGAACAGCGAGCAACTTGCCACCCATCATCAGCGCGCAGGGACTATCCAAACGATACGGGGCCGCTCCACTTTTTCGGGACATTTCGTTTAGCGTGTCGGACGGAGAGCGCATCGGGGTCATCGGGCCGAACGGTTCTGGCAAGTCGACGCTGCTGGAGATGCTGCACGGCCGTGTAAAACCGGACAGCGGAGACGTGGCGATCCGCAAAGGCACGCAAGTGCGTTGCGTGCTGCAGATATCGGAATTCGCGGCGGGCGAAACAATTCGAACGGTGATCGACAAAGCGCTCGATCAGGCAAGGATTCCAGATTCCGAACGACTCTCACGCATCGCGGAAATCCTCGGGCGGGCGGGATTCACCGATCTCGACGCGGAGGCGGCCACGCTGTCCGGGGGCTGGCGCAAGCGATTGGCGATCGCCGAGGCGCTGGTGCAGAAGCCGGACATTTTGCTTTTGGACGAACCAACCAACCATTTGGATCTCGCGGGGATCAAGTGGCTGGAAACGCTGTTGGAGAGCGCGCCGTTCGCTAGCGTGATCGTCAGCCACGACCGCTATTTTCTGGAAAACGTCGCCAACGAAATTGTGGAACTCAATCCCGCCTATGAAGACGGGGCGCTGAGGGTTTCCGGAAACTACAGCACCTTTTTGGAAGCCAAGGAGTTATACCTGCACGCGCAGCGCAACCGGCAGGAGGCGCTGGAGAATCGCGTGCACACGGAAATCGATTGGCTGCGGCGCGGTCCCAAAGCGAGGACCACGAAATCGAAGGCGCGCATCGACAAAGCGCACGAAATGATCGGGGAACTGGCGGAAATGAACGCGCGCACGCGCAGCACGAGCGCGAAAATCGATTTTTCCGCCTCCGACCGGCAAACCAAGCAAATGATTACGCTGGATGGCGTGAGCTATGCGCTGGGGGAGCGCACGCTGTTTGGCGACATTCATTTCATTATTACTTCCGGCATGCGTGTCGGGCTGGTGGGTCCCAATGGCAGCGGGAAGACCACGCTGCTGCGGCTGCTGAAGGGCGAACTAAAGGCAACACGGGGCAGCATGCGGCAGGCGGAGGCGTTGCGCATCGTGTACTTCGACCAGAATCGCGTGCTGGACCCGGACATCACGCTGCGGCGCGCGCTTGCTCCGGACAGCGATTCGGTGATCTATCAAGACCGGGTGATTCACGTGGCGGCCTGGGCGGCGAGATTCCTGTTCACCGGAGAAAATTTGAATCAACGCATTGGGCGACTCTCCGGCGGGGAGCGCGCCCGCGTGCTGATCGCGCAACTCATGCTGCAACCGGCGGATGTGCTGCTGCTGGACGAGCCCACGAATGATCTGGACATCCCCACGCTGGAGGTATTGGAGGAAAGCTTGCTGGAATACCGTGGCGCTTTGGTGCTGGTCACGCACGATCGCTACATGCTGGATCGCGTTTCCACCGTGGTGTTGGGGCTCGACGGGCTGGGAGGCGCAGAACGCTTTGCCGATTATTCGCAATGGGAGGCTTGGCAGCGGTCACAGTTGGCGAGCGGCAAGATCAACCAGTCGGTGGAAACGCAGAGCCCGGGCGGAATAGCAAATGCCCCCAAGACGTCGCTGACCAAGAAGAAGCTGTCTTACAAAGAAGCGCGCGAATTGGAAGCGATGGAGCAGCGCATCGCGGAGGCGGAGCGGGAGTTGCAGGCGAAACATGACTTGCTGGTCGACCCCGCGATCATGAGCGACGGCGCGCGCTTGCACGCGGCATCCCTGGAAATGGACGCGGCCCAGAAAAGAATCGATCAGCTTTACGCACGATGGGTGGAGCTGGAACAAAAGAAGAACTGAGTCTAGCCCAGCGGGGTCATGTCTCCACTTGCGTTCTGCGTAGGTGCGCTTATTCGGTGCTGTTTGTCACTGATTCTTGGCGGGGAGAGGTTGCAGGGTGGCGTTGACCAGGTACGGGTCGTCGAAATCGGTCGTCTCGCCGGGATTTTTGCCGGTGACGGGCAAGAGCCTGGCGGAGAGGGGCTTGTGCCATTTGACGGCGAGGCTGGCCATGTCTCCGATGATGAGCTCGAGTTGCTGCTCGGTAATATTGCCGGGGAGCGGGACGGTGTCGAGGCCGGTGCCGCAGACGGCGCTGTAGCTTAGCAAAGCGTCGAGCGAGATGCGGCCTTCGCTCCAGCGCTGGGCGAGGCGCGAATCTTCGAGGATGGGCAGCATCAGGCCGGTATAGCCGGTCTGCTTCACCTGAATGTCGCGGATGGCGGCGGTGATGGTGGCGGCACCGGTCAGAGTGCCGGGAGAGCCGATGGGCTGCCCGGTCAGAGTTTCGAGGGCGGCGGCAATCGAGACATCTTTCAAGGGCGCAGGAGAAAGATCGATGCCCATGTAGGTCCAACCGGTGTCCTGGTCGACGCGGCCGGCTTGTTCCTGGATGGCGAAGGCGTCGTTGCCGAGACGCTCGGTGAGGCGACGCCGTGCGGTGGCCAGATCGGGCGTGCCCTGGAATGCGGCGGCCACAGTGTTTGCGGATTCGAGAGCGATAGCGAACTGGTGGCCGAAGCCGGTGTGGTAGGAACCGGGGAAAAATGGAGTGAGCGGCGGGACCAGCGCGATTGCGGAGAATTTGAAATTAGCCTGGCTGTGCTCGGTGGCGGAAAGCTTCTGCATGGCGCGCGCGGCGGCGCCGACTGCGCCCCAGCGCACGCCGTTTTCGTCGGCGACGACCAGGCTGGCGTTGATGGAGCTGGTGTTTTTCAGGACGTTGACCAGGAGATCGGCTTGCGCTTCGCTATCGTCGGCATGGAACATGGCCGGGCCGATGGAGGCGGCGAATTTTTCTTTGGTGGCGAGGGCGTCGTAGTCCTTGAAAAACGCGAGGGCCTGCTCGGGGGTGAGCCCCTTGGTGTATTCGGGGAAGGGTTGCGTGGAGATGCGAATAGTTTCGACTTCATAGCCGCGCGTTTCGAAGATGGTGCGGGCGCGCTTCAGCATGGTTATCGCATCGGCGATTTGTTGTTGATATTGGGCGCGATCGAGGATGATGAAGGCGGTGATGGCGCGGATTTTAGGGCGCGCGGGGTCGGGCGGGGCTTTGCGCTGGGCGTGGGCGGCGCTGAATACAAGAAGGACCGAGACGGCACAAAGAAAAAATGAAAGCCGGATAGTGCCAAGACGCATGAATTCCCCCATGACTGGGACGCCTATCGTACCTCAGGGTGGACGAAAGCGCGCCCCCACAACAGCGGAGATGTTACACGAAGGCGGCGATGCCGGTGATACGCTCGCCGATGACGAGCTTGTGGATGTCGTTGGTGCCTTCGTAGGTGGAGACGCTTTCGAGATTGTTCATGTGGCGCATGATGGGGTAGTCGTCGACGATGCCGTTGGCGCCGAGAATGTCGCGTGCTTTGCGCGCGGTATCGAGAGCGATGGCGACGTTGTTCATTTTCAGCATGGAGATGTGCGAGGGATCGACTTTATTTTTGTCTTTCAGGCGGCCAACGTGGAGGGCGAGGAGTTGCCCCTTCACGATTTCGGTGATCATCCAGGCGAGTTTTTCCTGCACGAGCTGGTGCGAAGCGATGGGCTTGTTGGCGAATTGCTTGCGCGTTTTCGCGTATTGCAACGCGGTGTCGTAGCAGGCCATGGCCGCGCCGAGCGCGCCCCATCCGATGCCGTAGCGGGCTTGATTGAGGCAACCGAGCGGGCCTTTGAGGCCGACAACGTTGGGAAGCAGATTTTCCGCGGGGATTTCGCAGTCGGAAAATGACAAGCCGGAAGTCACCGAAGCGCGCAGCGACCATTTGCCGTGGACGTCCCAGGCCTTGAAGCCAGGCGTGCCTTTTTCGACCAGGAAGCCGCGAATTTTTTCGTCTTCGCACTTGGCCCAGACGACGCCGATATCGGCGATGGAGCCGCTGGTGATCCACATTTTTTCGCCGTTGAGCACGTACTTGCCGCCTTTTTTCACCGCACGGGTGAGCATGCCGCCAGGATTGGAGCCGAATTGCGGCTCGGTCAGGCCGAAGCAGCCGATGGCGGTGCCTTGTTGCAGGAGCGGCAGCCACTTATCTTTTTGCGCGTCGCTGCCATACGCGTAGATGGGATACATCACCAGCGCGCTCTGCACGGAGACGAAGCTGCGCAAACCGGAATCGCCGCGCTCTAATTCCTGGGTGACGAGGCCGTAGGCGACGTTGGACATGCCGGCACAACCGTAGCCTTGGAGATTGGCGCCGAAAAATCCGAGTTCGCCGAGCTGCGGAACGAGGTGGCGGGGAAACGTTCCTTCGCGGCTGTGCTTTTCGATGATGGGAATGATTTCATTTTCGACGAATTGGCGGGCGGTCTGACGCACCAGCTTTTCTTCGTCGTTGAGTTGCGAGTCAAAGTCGATGAAGTCGACGCCGCTGTATCCGGCCATGCGTGCTCCTTACTGCGTGCTGCGCGGTGCCTTTGTTTTTGTTGCGGGCGCGAATGCGGGATGCGTCCGGTTCCGTCGCGGCTCTTGCGTTGCCATTGTAGCAATGCGCCGGAAGGGCCAGCAACTTGAGAGCGCGACACGAAGACCCTCACAGACGTTTTGAAGAGCACGGTGCGCACAGCCAAAAATGGCTGTGCCATTGGTTAGGCGGTCGCTTGACAATGCTTCCTGGGCGCCCTAGGCTCCTCGACTCTCAGGGCAAGAGTGCCAGCCGTCAAGAGCCCGCGCCAGCGAGAGCCGCAGGCTGATTGTGGAGGTGGAGTGATGAGAGAGGAACAAGAGACGCGCGAGAACGTTTGGAGCCGAGCCGCCGGCGTTTCGATTGTGTTTCTGCTGTTTGTGGTGACGCCGGGGATTGCAGGGGCGGAAAGCTACGGCGTCACCGTGGAGCACAACGCCACGGCGGTGATGCGCGACGGCACGAAGCTGCGGGCGGATATCTATCGACCGAAGGCGGAGGGGAAATTCCCCGTGCTGCTGGTGCGTACGCCGTACGACAAGACGCAGGAGATGGAGTTTGGCGTGAAGGCGGCGGCAAGAGGTTACGTGGTGGTGGCGCAGGATGTGCGCGGGCGCTTTCAATCGGAAGGCGATTGGTATCCGTTCAGGCATGAATCGCCAGACGGTTACGACACGGTGGAATGGGCAGCTGCGCTTCCGTACGCGAACGGCAAAGTGGGAATGTTTGGCGGCTCGTACGTGGGAGCAACGCAATATCTTGCGGCCATCGCAAGGCCCCCGCACCTTGCGGGAATTTGCCCCAATGTCACCGCGTCGAATTATCACGACGGCTGGACCTACCAGGGCGGCGCTTTCGAGCAGTGGTTCAACGAATCCTGGAGCACGGGACTGGCGATGAACACGATGCGGCGGCGCGTGGAAGCAGGACAAAACGCGGTGGCCTGGACGAAGACGCTGCCACTGACGAATTACGCGGTTCTTGAGGCGCCGCCTGCGGCGGGCCTTGCTCCTTATTTTGGAGACTGGCTGGCGCATCCGAATTACGACGAGTACTGGAAGCAGTGGTCGATCGAGGAGCACTACGCGCAAATCCAGGTGCCGGTTTTCAGCCTGGGCGCGTGGTACGACATTTTTCTGGGAGGAACGCTGCGTAATTATGAGCGACTGAAGAAGGAAGCAGGAACGGAAGAAGCGCGGCGCGGGCAGAAGCTGATGGTTTACGTCGGTGGGCACGCGGGCGGCTCAAATAACAAGAAAGTTGGTGCGGTAGATTTCGGGGACAAGCTGCCGTTCGATTTGAATGAGGAGATGCTGAGTTGGTACGACGCGCTACTCAAGGGCGGGACGAGCGCGGCGTCAGCGGAGAAGCCGGTAAAGATTTTTGTGATGGGCAAGAATGAATGGCGCGAGGAAGCCGATTGGCCGCTGGCGCGCGCGAAGAGCACGAAATACTACCTGCACTCAGCAGGAGCGGCAAACACGGCGAGCGGTGGTGGGACCCTGAGCACAACCGCGCCCGGAGCGGAGAAGGCCGACCAGTTCACTTACGATCCAAACGACGCGGTGCCTACTTTGGGAGGGCCGCTGTGCTGCGGACCTTTTCCTCCTGTCGGGCTAGGGCCGCAGGATCAAAGCAAAGCGGAGGCGCGCGGCGACGTGTTGGTGTTTACAACACCTACGCTGGCGAAGGACCTGGAGGTCACTGGGCCTGTTACGCTGGACTTGTACACGAGCAGCTCGGCTGTGGATACGGATTTCACCGGGAAGCTGGTGGACCTGTGGCCGAACGGGTTTGCGCAAAATCTTACGGAGGGCATCTTGCGGCTGCGTTATCGGACCTCGCAAGAGAAGCCGGAGCTGGCGAAGCCGGGCGAGACATATCACGTAATGGTGGATCTGTGGGCGACCAGCAACGTATTCCTGGCCGGGCACAAGTTGCGGCTGGAGGTTTCCAGTAGCAACTTTCCGAGGTTCGATCGCAATCTAAATACCGGTGAAGAACAAGCGGGCGGGACGCGCATGAGCAAGGCGACCAACGTCATTTACCACGACAAGGCCCATCCCTCAGCGCTGGTGCTTCCGCTGGTTCCGTAGCGTGAGCGATCGGATGAATCGCGCGGGCGGGATCCGGCATCTTATGGCGCGGAGCAAATTTTCCATTTCAGGCGCGCGCCTTGACAGTGAAAAACACGCGGCCTAGACTATGGAGTTTTTAGACGGCCCCGAAAGCGACACGGAAGGGCCAGGAATCGCCAATGGACAAGAAAAGGCTCGATTACTACAAAAAGAAACTCGTTTCGCGGCGCGAAGAGCTGATGAAGACGATTGCGCGCACGGAGGAAGAAGGACGGCAGGCGGATGACGACCAGACCGTGGACCTGGCGGACAAGGCGGCCAACTCCTACACAAAAGAGTTCCTGTTTGGGATGACCAACACGGACCGCACGATCCTGAACATGATCGACGCGGCGCTGAAGCGCATCCAGGCAAACGAATACGGCATGTGCGCGAATTGCCAGGAGGAAATGCAACAGAAACGGCTGGAAGCGGTGCCGTGGGCCAAGCATTGCATCAACTGCCAGGAAAAAGCGGAGCAAGGCTTGCTGTAAGGTCGCGTCTTCACCCTCCTCTTTTCTTACCTGAAGGTAAATTCCCTCTTTGTTTATCCAAGTAACTGGAGTAGGCTGGCGCCAGCGTGGCGGCTCGATTCACGTTCGAGAAACGCGTTGGCGCGTGGTTGTCTGGAGCGAGTGACGCGCTGGTCAGCGTGCTCTTTCCGGCGGGGTGCCGGCTCTGCGAGCGGGTGCTTGTGCATGCCAGCACCGTGCCCATTTGCGAAGAGTGCCTTGGCTCTTTCGCGGCACTGGGGGGAGCGGTGTGCGAAACCTGCGGCCAGCCATTGGCGGCGTGGTCGCTCGGGGGCGTGCGGGACGAGCGGGCGACGGAAAGCCTGGTCTGCCCGGAATGCCAGACCAGGGAATATGGGTTTGATTGGGCGCGCAGCTACGCGCTATACAAAGCGGGGCTGGTGCGGGCGATTGTGCTGCTCAAGTTTGAGCGCGTGGAGCCGCTGGGCCGCTGGTTCGCCGGGCGGCTGGCCGAGCTCGCCCGGAAAGAGGGGTTGGCAGCGGATATCGTGGTTCCAGTACCCCTCCACCGGCAGCGCGAGCGGGAGCGCGGCTATAACCAGGCGGACTTGATCGCCAAACCGCTGGCTGGCAAGCTGGGCTTGCCTTATCGCGCGGTGCTGCTGGTGCGCACGAAGCCCCGCCCGGACAAGCATGTCCTGAGTTTGGAGGAGCGCTGGGACTCGGTACGTGGCGCTTTTGCCACGCGTCCCGGCACCAAAGTTGACAACCTACGCGTTTTGCTGGTAGATGATGTAATGACGACAGGAGCCACCCTCGACGCTTGTGCCAGGGCGCTACGGGGAGCGGGAGCCAAGTCGGTGATCGGGCTGACAGTCGCCCGGGCGGCGCGGCATCCCAGTTAGGCTCCAGCGAGTCTAACCAGAAGGACGCGCGGTGAGCGCAAGAAGGCCAGAATCGTGGGAGTCCCGGGGGCGCAGAGCCCCGGATGCTTTGGGGGCGGCCTCGGCTGGCTCCGAGAGTCCCGCCGGTAGTAGGGTCCACAACTCAATTATGATGCGGCGTCCGTCGCTGATGCAGGAGCCTGTGCTGGTCCTGAATGCGACCTACGAGCCGATCAATGTGACCGCCGTGCGGCGGGCGATGGTACTGCTGCTGAAGGGCGTGGCTCAGGCCGAAGAGATGCACAATTCCGAGGTGCATTCCGCGGCGCACGCGCATCGGGTGCCGTCCGTGATCCGGCTGCTCGCGTACCGGCACATTCCGCAGCAGAGCCGGGCGCTTTCGCGTAAAAATATCCTATTGAGAGATCGCAATACTTGCCAGTTCTGTGGCGCGGTCTTCGCGAGTTCCGAACTAACGCTGGATCATGTTGTTCCGCGGTCGAGGGGCGGGCGCTCCTCCTGGGAAAACCTGGTGGCCTGCTGCTACCGCTGCAACAACAGCAAGGGCGACCGCACCCCGGAAGAAGCCGGATTGAAGCTGGCGCGCCGGCCGCGACCGTTCACGCTGCATACCTCGCGACAATTGATGCGGTTGATTGGGCATCGTGACGAGCGCTGGCGTAAGTACCTTTTCTACTAGCGGTTTCGCGAGTAGTGGTTTTCGATTATGCCGAAATTAGAAATTTTTCTGCGGAGTGAAACCTTTTCCGCCGCACGGCATCTAACCCAGTAACTAACCACTTCGAGGACACACCCCGGGAAGCAGTTAAGGCCAAAACCTTAACTGCTTCTCTTCTTTTATACGGCTAGTTTTTGGCAGGCCGGACAATCTCCAGCAGCGTCTTGCGCTTGCCGCGGTCCGGCGGAAAACTCTGTAGCGCGGAATGTTCGTCTTTAAACTCCGGGAATACCTGATACAACTGCGTGATTTTGAGGATTTCCTCTACCTTTTCGGTCAACCCGACAACCTTCATCTCGCCGCCGCTCTTAATGACGCTCATGTAGGTATGCACCAGGTCGCCGATCCCGGAACTGTCCAGGTACACCAAGCCGCTCAAATTCAAGAGGATTTGCTTGCGTCCCTCCTTGAGCAATCGCGCGATGCTGTTGCGCAGCGCGCCGCTCTCAAAGGAAGTTAGTTTGCCGCTGACTTCTACCACAGAAACCTGTCCTACTTGCCGGATGGTGGCGGAGAAATTCACGGTATATCCTTGTGGCTGGGGGACACACCAATTCTACCGACGGCGGGCCGAGGAACAAGCAGAATTGTGAGTTGGGCGAGCGATAAAATGGAGAAAGTTGTGAATCCGCGTGTTACTGGCGCATGACCACGCGCACGCCGCGGCGCCAACTCTCCGCGAGGCCGACGCGCACGACTTCCACTTCCGGCGAGAGATAGCGCAGCAATGCATCGGTGGCGGGATGAAAGCGCAGGGCCGGCGCGACGAGGTAAACCAGCGGAGGCAGTGTTTGCAGCGGCACGCCGGGAAAATATCCATAGCGTGACAGGTCGCCCCGCTCCAGGTGATGCCACACGTGCCGCCAGTAACCGGCGGCTTGCAAAGCCAGGTGGATGTGCTCGGTGGCTTTCAATTCGAGAATGGCCAGCCGGCCGCTGCGCGTGACGCCGAGCAGATCGAGGATGCCGTGCTCGCCGCCGGCATTGGCGAAGACTTGTAAGTAGACGAAACGTGCGTCCAGCTGCGCGTCAACGCGCGTGACATCCTCTCGAATGATGGATTCCAGCCAGCGCTCCGGCTGCGCGCGATAAAGCGCGTGCCGCGTATTGCTGGCCAGCGGGTGGCGATACGTTTCCAGATCATGCAGCAATTTTTTCAACGCCGGCCGGGAAGCGGCGCTGAGTTCTTCGCGACGCTCTCCGATTCCAAAGAAGATGCGGCCCTCATGCCACCGGGCAATGGGAAGGCCGCGAAAACGCAGCCAAACCTCGCGGGACGCCACCGCGGGATGCAGGGTGATCGCGCGCGGCGCCTGCGCCACGAAGGGATCGAGAGCCGCACGGGCCTGGTCGAGCAGCGCTTGCGTCTCCCGCTGGGGCACGATCCAACTGTCGATGTTTCCCGCCGAGCGCGGATCCAGCCTTTCCAGAGTTTCGCGCACAGGATCACGCTCGTAGAGTTCCAGAGCCAGCCGTGGACGCAACGCTCCGATGCGTTGTGCCACCACGCGAGCACCGCCTTTCGGCAGAATAAGCCGAAGGCCCGCGATAGTTCCGCGCCTGTTCGATTGACTGACGCGCTCCAGCCACAATAGAGCAAAGGTCAGGCTGTTTTCGACGGTGTCGGCGGACTCGCTGTCCGCGACGCCCAGCACCGCCCATTGCGCCGAACCTCGGCGAAGAATGCCACGCGCGTAGCTTCCAGAAAGGGAATGCTCGAGGTCGGCGGAAATGGTCAGCGATTCCACGATTTCATCGGGGAATTGCTCGGCAAGGATGCGGCGAAGCTGCTCGCAAAAGGCGTGACGAGTGATCTGGTGAGCCGGGCGGTCAAAATTCACGCGAACAAATTCGAGCCGGCCTGGTTTGCTGCTCCCAAACCGCTCCACGGCCAGGGCCAAGCACTGTTCGGAGTGATCGATGATGGCCAGAACGCGGCGCGTAAGGTTGTATTCGGCGGACCACATATGGAGCAAAGGCTTCTCCGCCGCGCCGCGCACCTCCCAGGAAAGGCCGGCCAGAGCGACCACGCGTCCGCCGTTTTCGCGGACCTCTACGTGCGCCGCGGCGGCAAACTCGCGGAGAGTGGCTTCCAATTCTGCGGCGAACTCCACGCGCGGGATTATAAAACAGGTTATTCGTAATTTGAATTACTTATAGGATATCATTCCCCGGAGGGAGCGAAAAGCAAACCGGTCACGCGCACCTTGGGCTGCTGCAGGTTCCAGGAGGTGGGAATGTGCTCGAAAGAAACGTCGAACGGGCGGCGCTGCCCCGGGCGGAATGGCGGACTCGCGGAATTTACGGCCAGCCGCGACTCGCGCAGGGCGATTTGATTCATCTCGTCGTAAAACTCCACGGTCACTTCGACTTCCCGCAGCGTGCGCTCGCCGGTGTTAACCAGTTCGCCGGCGAGCATGGTCACTTCCTGATGCAAGAAATTTTCCGCGCGGCTCAGCGCCGGATTCTCAATCAGAATCTTCGAGGCATACGCGCGTTCCTCGGGGCCGAAAGGCGGATGAACCTCTTGCGCGCCGCCGCGCGATGGAGACTGCCGCCCCGGCCACAAATAAAACCCCGCCAGCACGATGACTACCGCCGCTGCCGCGACAAGCAAGGCGAAGCTGAAAGGCCCGCGGTCGGGCTGGGGTTCGCCGGGGATCTCGATTTGGGGCTGCTCGTGCATCTATCCAGAGTAAAACGTGCCTATGGGATTCGCACGCCAAATTTTGAGCAAAGGAGAGGCTGCGCGGCTAGCGGCCGAGGCTGAGCCGTTGCACGAGCGCCTCTGGCAGACGCGCGGCGCGCATACGCGATTGCACGCCGGCGATATCGTAAGGGACGCGCCAGAACTCCACGACGCTGTGTTCCAGATCGGCGATCGCGAATCCCGCCCTGGAATCGCCGTCGCGCGGCTGTCCGATCGATCCCGGGTTCAGCAGGTACCGGGAGCCCTCGCTGAGGCGCAAAGCGGTGAATGATTCCGATAAACGCGGACGCAGATTGAGCATCTCCAGTTGATTGCCCGCATTCGAGTAGGAGAATCCCCCCTGATGATGGGTGTGGCCGAAAAATGTGACCACGGCGGCGGAGTCCAGCAGCCCTTCCAGGGCCTGCTCGGGAGTGAAAACGTATTCGTCCTCGTCTTGAAGCGCGCCGTGCACCAGGGCAATTCCGCTGACCTCCAGCGGGCCGTGCGGCAAATCCGTAAGCCATTTCAAATTGTCGGGAGATAACTGTGAGCGCGTCCAGTCGACCGCCGCCTTGGCCACGGGATTGAAATCATCGGTGGGCATCAATCCAGTAGCCGCCTTGTCGTGATTTCCGCGAATGGTTTGGGCGCCCAGTTCGCGGATTTTCGAGGTGACTTCGTTGGGATCCGGGCCATAGCCAACGACGTCACCCAAGCACACAATTTGCTCCCAGCGTCCCTGGGCTGCAGCCAGAGCGGCATTCAGGGCGGTGGCATTGGCGTGCAAATCGCTAAGAACGAGGATCCGCATTTCCTAGAAAGTCCAAAAGAGCCACTGAGTATAGATGAAGCGATTGGTAATGCACAGAACGAAGCGCCGCGCCGGATCAGTTGTGCGGCACGATCGCGGCAATGTCTCCGAACTGCGCGATAGTTCTAAATTTTTAGCGAATATTAATACGAGCCGCGATTTACAGGCCAATTCGGCTCCTCCATTCGTGACAAAAGCAAGACAACAAAAATAGGAATTCTGCCCGCGCCCGCGAAACATTCGATGGGGGAGCTTCGTCTATACGAGTGCAGCCGAACAGCAAAGCGGCACTGGGTTCGTCAGAGCAAACATCAAAAACCCCGCGGTGGCAGCCGCGGGGCCATGACACGCATCTTTCCGGCCGTTAGTCCAGGAAGAGGAGGTGTCGTTCGAGGAAATCTACTCGTTCGCCCGCCTGCGTGTCAACTCCGCGCGACTCCAAGCTCCGTTTGTCCGGCTGACTCGATTTCAAAGGAAAGGAAGTTGACACGCATGAAATCCAATCTGTTTCTCCGCAGCGTCGCGTTGCTGGCGGTAACCGCGCTGGCCGTGCCGGTGTTTGCCAAGCCCATCAGCAAGACCATCAGCATCACGCAAGCCGCAAAAGTCGGCAAGGCGGACCTGCAAGCCGGTGAGTACCGCTTGCTGATCGACGGCAACAAAGCCACGGTGCAAAAGGGCAAATCCGTGGTGGCCGAAAGTGAAGGGCGCTGGGAGGACCGCGACACGAAATCCAACTACGACGCGGTGCTGCTTGGCGAGAACGGACAAGTGAAGGAAGTGCGCTTCTCGGGTCAGACGCGCGTTTTCGTATTTAGCGAATAACGGAAAGCTCCGCGAACACGGTCACTAGACGAAAGGGAGACTGCCGTTGCGCGGTCTCCCTCTTCATTGCCTGGCTTGAATCCTCATCTCCCGGAAAACGTTGCCGACACTTGCAACGCCGTGCGCTCATCGAATCAGCATGCAATCGCCATAGCTGTAGAAACGGTATCCTGCTTCGACTGCGTGCCGGTACGCTGCCAGGACGCGCTCACGGCCAGCGAAAGCGCAAACCAGCGCGAGCAGCGTTGATTTAGGAAGATGAAAATTCGTGAGCAGCGCGTTCACCACGCGAAAGGGAAATCCCGGGACGATGAATAGGCGGGCTTCCGCTTTGCCGGAGCGTACCAGAGTGTCCGCACTCACGTCCGCGGCGCGCAACGCGGCGTCCTCCAGCGCGCGCACCACCGTCGTGCCGACGGCGAGGATTGGGCGCAGCGCCGAATGCGCCGCCTGGATTTGCTGCGCAGCTCGCTCGGAAATCTCATACGACTCCGCGTGCATCACGTGCCCCTCGAGCGTGTCGCTATGAATGGGCTGAAAAGTGCCGAGGCCCACGTCGAGGGTGATCTCGCATAGCTCCACACCCCGCGCGCGAATCGCCGATAGAACCTCCGGCGTAAAATGCAGTCCCGCCGTAGGAGCGGCAACAGCTCCCGGCCGGCTGGCGAAGACCGTCTGATATCGTTCGCGGTCGGCGGATTCGTCCTCGCGGTCGATGTAAGGCGGAAGCGGCACGTGGCCGAGACGTTCCATCTGCGCGGCGACTCCGCCCGGATCGCGGGAGGTGAATCGCACGGTGCGCAGGCCAAACTCGCCGCGCGTGATAATCTCTCCTTCGAGTTCGCCTTCGCCAAATACGACGCGCTCGCCCGTTTTCATCTTGCGTCCGGGACGTACCAATGCCTCCCATAGGTCGGGACCGACCTGACGGGCGAGAAAAACCTCCACCGTGCCGCTCAGGTGTTCCTGGCGCGTCGCGCGGGCAGGCGCGTCCGAGAACACTCCCAGGCGGCGGCCGAAAAGTCGCGCGGGAATCACTCGCGCGTTGTTCAGCACCATGAGTTCATCGCCGCGTAGCAGGCTGGGAAGCTCGGCGAACATGCGATCGGCCAGCTTGCCGCTGACGCGTTCCATGGCCAAGAGGCGAGAGCCGTCGCGGCGCGGCAGCGGGCGCTGGGCGATCTGCGCAGGCGGAAGGTCGTAATCGAGTAGATCGAGGCGCACGGCCCACAGTCTAACAAATCCGGCTTAGCGGATGAAAAGTCGTGAGTTGTAGCCTACATCGTGATTTTTCGTGTCAATGTCCTGGCAAGGCGGGCACCGGTGTATAGAGTTAACTAGATTGTTTTTCAATGACTTACAGAACAGTATGGGGAAGCCTAAGTTATACTTGACAACAACGCACTAAGATTATATTATACGTACGAAGTCATTCTAGGAGGGAGACCGATCATGAGAATCTTGAGTCGTTTCGAGCCCCGTGCGTCTACTTTGCATGACCACATCAATCGCGTGTTCAACGAGGTGCTTGAGCGAGGCGCAGACGAATCCAACCTTACCAGTTGGGCGCCGGCCGTCGATATCTTCGAGACCGAGCACGAGTTGGTGGTGAAAGCGGATCTGCCGGATGTGGATCCGAAGGATCTGGACATCCGCGTGGAGAACAACATTTTGACCATTCGCGGGGAACGCAAGTTCGAGAAGAAAGTGAGCGAAGACAAGTACCTGCGCGTGGAGCGCGCCTACGGTTCGTTCAGCCGGAGCTTCTCGCTGGCCAACACCGTAAACGCGGAAGCCATCAAAGCCGACTATCAGAATGGCGTGCTGACGCTGACCGTTCCGAAGCGCGAAGAAGCGAAGCCGAAGCAGATCAAGGTCAACGTCGGGGCACCGGCGACGGCCGCTGCGGCCGGCGCAAGGTAAGCGGTACCGATTGCGAAGACTGTGGGGGCTGGCGAAATCCCAGCCCCTTTTGTTAGAAATAAGCTTTGAGGTGTGGTCATGCTGCGATTTGACAAAATGACGGTGAAGGCACAGGAGGCGCTGCAGAGCGCGCAAGAAATCGCCGGGCGCCATGAGAACCAGCAGGTTGAGCCGATTCACCTGCTTGCCGCGTTGGCGGCACAGACCGACGGCGTGGTGCCGCCGCTACTGGCGCGCCTGGGCATTCGCGCGGAAGCGCTTTCGCAGGATATCGAACGCGAGATTGGGCGTTTGCCGCGCGTGAGCGGATTCGCGCAGCAGCATATGGGCAAGCCGTTGAACGACGCGCTGGAGCGCGCGTTCGAGGAAGCGCAGAGATTCAAGGACGAATACGTTTCGACCGAACACATGTTCCTGGCCATCGCGGGACAGGATCGCGATCCCGCCGGGCAGTTGCTGAAGAAGCACGGAGCCTCTCACGAAGCCATCCTGCAGGCACTGACCAGCGTGCGCGGTACGCGACGGGTAACCTCGCAAAATCCGGAAGCGACGTATGAGGCGCTGGAAAAGTATGCGCGCGATTTGACCGAGCTGGCGCGCCGCTCGAAGCTTGATCCGGTCATCGGCCGCGACGAAGAGATTCGCCGCGTGATGCAGATTCTGGCGCGCCGCACCAAGAATAACCCGGTGCTGATTGGCGAACCCGGGGTGGGCAAAACCGCCATCGTCGAGGGCCTCGCGCAACGAATTGTTTCCGGCGACGTGCCGGACGTGCTGAAAACGAAGCGCCTGGTGGCGCTGGATTTGGCGGCGCTGGTCGCCGGCGCAAAATACCGCGGGGAGTTTGAAGACCGCTTGAAAGCTGTGCTGAAAGAAATCACCCAGGCGGAAGGCCAGATAATTCTGTTCATCGACGAGCTGCATACCCTGGTGGGCGCGGGCGCCGCGGAAGGCGCCATGGACGCTTCCAACATGCTGAAGCCCGCCCTGGCGCGCGGCGAATTGCGCGCCATCGGCGCCACCACGCTGAACGAATACAAGAAATACATCGAGAAGGACCCCGCGCTGGAGCGCCGCTTCCAGCCCGTCATGGTGGAAGAGCCAAGCGTGGAGGACACCATCTCCATTTTGCGCGGCTTGAAGGAACGCTATGAGGTGCACCACGGCGTGCGCATCAAAGACGCGGCCATCCTGGCCGCGGCGACGCTTTCGCATCGCTACATTTCGGACCGGTTTTTGCCGGACAAAGCGATCGACCTGATCGACGAAGCGGCGGCGAGTTTGCGCATGCAAATCGATTCGCTGCCGGTGGAAATCGACGAAATCGAGCGGCGCATTATGCAGCTGGAAATCGAGCGCCAGGCGCTGCTGAAGGAAAACGACGCGCACTCCAAAGAGCGACGCACGCAAATCGAAAAGGAGCTGGCGAAACTGCGCGAAGATTCGAGCGGGCGGAAAGCGCGGTGGCAAGCCGAGAAAGCCGCCATCGGCAAGATTCGCAAGTTGAAGGAGCAGATTGAGCAGCTCAAAGCGGAAGAGCAGCGCTACGAACGAGCCGGCGAGCTCGCCAAGGTGGCGGAAATTCGCTACGGCAAGATCACTGTCGCGGAGCGGGAGCTGAAGGAAGCCGAAGAACGCTTCCGGTCCGTGCAAAAAGGAGCGCCGATGCTCAAAGAAGAGGTCGACGAAGAAGACATCGCCAAACTGGTTAGCAAGTGGACCGGGATCCCCGTCGGGCGCCTGCTCGAAGGCGAGGCACAAAAGCTGGTGCGCATGGAAGAGCGCTTGCGGCTGCGTGTGATCGGCCAGGACGATGCGCTGGCGCGCGTGGCCAACGCAGTTCGCCGCAGCCGCGCCGGACTGTCCGATCCCAAGCGGCCGATCGGCTCCTTCATTTTTCTCGGACCCACCGGCGTGGGCAAGACCGAACTCGCGCGTGCCCTCGCCGAGTTTCTCTTCGACGACGAAAAGCTGATGATTCGCATCGACATGTCCGAGTACATGGAGAAGCACAGCGTTTCGCGCTTGATCGGCGCGCCTCCGGGCTATGTGGGCTACGAAGAGGGCGGCCAGCTCACCGAGCAGGTTCGGCGTCATCCGTATTCGGTGATCTTGTTCGACGAAATCGAGAAGGCGCACCCCGACGTATTCAACGTGCTGCTGCAAATCCTGGAAGACGGCAGGCTCACGGACGGCAAGGGCCGCACGGTGGATTTCCGCAACGCTGTCTTGGTGATGACCAGTAACGTCGGCTCGACGGCAATTTTCGAGCTCGCGCATCGCGATCCCGAGCGCGCTCGGAAAGAAGCGATGGAAGCGTTGCGCGCCGCGTTCCGGCCGGAGTTCATCAACCGCATCGACGAGATTGTGATCTTCAATCCGCTGGCCAAGGAGCAACTCGAGCGCATCGTGGAGTTGCTGCTGCGCGGCGTGGAACGGTTGCTGGCCGAGCGCCAGATCACTCTCGAGCTCACGCCCGCGGCGAAGGAGTTGCTTGTGCGCGAAGGGTATGATCCGGCGTACGGCGCCAGGCCGCTGCGCCGCACCATTCAGCGTCTGGTTCAGGATCCCCTGGCGCTGCAAATCCTGGACGGCAAGGTGCTGCCCGGCGATCATGTTCGGGTAGACCGCGATGGCAAAAGCGATGCGATGCGTTTCGAGCGCGTGCTGGCCAAGAAACCGGCTACCGCGGCCTAAGCGACGTTGCGAGAAGCCGCGCGGCGGCGCAGGGCCCGGACTGGCTCGCGAAAGAAGAAGGCCTGGGTTTACGTATATAGTGATAGGGAAAGCTTATGAGAGTTCTACGCACGACATTTTTATTGACCGCGCTGACGCTGGTGCTCATCACTCTGGGCGCGTACTTCGGCGGCCGCAACGGAATGACCATGGCGCTAATCGTTGCCGTGATTGGCAACGCATTCGCGTATTTTTTCTCGGATAAGATCGCGCTGTGGTCCAGCGGCGCGCAACCAGTCAGCCGCGAGCAGGCGCCCAGACTTTACGAAGTCATGGAGCGCCTGGCCGCCAAGGCGAACCTGCCCGTTCCAAAGCTGTACCTGGTGCCCGAGGCGGCGCCCAACGCATTCGCTACCGGCCGCAACCCGCACCACGCCTCGGTTGCCGTCACGGAAGGGCTGCTCCAACTCATGAACGACGACGAACTCGAGGGCGTCATTGCGCATGAGCTTTCGCACGTGCGCAACTACGACATCCTGATCAGTTCGATTGCCGCCACCATCGCTGGCGCCATTACTTACCTAGCTCGCATCAGCTTCTGGTTCGGCCGCGATGATGACCGCGAGGGCGGCGGCTTGGCCGGAGTTCTGATGCTGATTCTCGCGCCGCTTGCCGCGTTTCTCCTGCAGCTCGGCATCTCCCGGCAGCGCGAATACTCCGCGGACGCCACCGGCGCGCGCATGGTCGGCCAACCGTACGGCCTGATCAGCGCATTGCAGAAACTCGGCGCCTACAACAAGCGGATCCCAACAACGACAGTCTCTCCGACGACCGCCGCGCTTTGCATCGTCAAGCCTATGTTCGGCTCGGGGACGATGTCGTCGCTGTTCAGCACGCATCCTCCGCTGGAAGATCGCATCGCAGCCTTGCGCGAAATGGCCGTGGTGCCGCAGCGCTAAAATCAGCTGTCCGCGACGCGATTTCATAGCGCGCAAGGGTCTCTCAGGACCAGCGCACCGGCGTTCAGAGCGGATTAACGATTACGTTGCTTCCCGAGAGTCGCCGCGCCTGAGCGATACTAAATCTTTCAAACGGTATTTCACCTCGCGCCTGGAATGATGTAAAGTCTACTGCCAATAAGCAGCGTGCTGGTGGGCCGCTGCATCTTAAGGAATTTGCGGACTTGCCGGAGTCCCGGAAAGTTCTGCGTCCATCAGGGCAGGGGAAACTTTGATTACCGATCAGACGGCCAAGCACGCGCCGTCGCCGCATACCAACTCGACGCACTGTTCCATCGCGGCGACCGCCACGGCGCTTCCTCCACATACCATCACCCGCGACGACGTGAAGTACTACATGGGGCGCGTGTTTGACATTCCTGACCGCAAGCTCGAAGCCATGATGAGCATCGTAGACAACGCGCAGGTACATAAGCGCCATGCCATTTTCCCGATCGAGTACACCGTCGAGCCCCGCGCGCTCTATCAGACCAATCAGGAATACATCGAGCACGCCGTTAAGCTCGGCCGGGAAGCCGCGGAAAAATGCCTGCAGCGCGCAGGCATGCGCCCCGACGAAGTTGACCTGATCATCACCGTTTCCTGCACCGGCTTCATGATTCCATCGCTCGATGCCCATCTCATTAATCTGATGGGCTTCCGCTCGAACGTCCGGCGCATGCCGTTCACCGAACTGGGGTGCGCCGCCGGAGCCATGGCCCTGGGCCGCGCCGCGGATTTTCTCAAGGCCCATCCGGGCGGCAATGTGTTGATCATCGCCGTCGAGCTCCCCTCGCTCACGTTTCAGCGCAAAGACATTTCACAAGCCAACCTGATCTCGTCCATTCTGTTCGGCGATGGAGCCGCCGCAGTGCTGGTTACAGGAAAAGAATCGCACGGCCCCAAGATCATGGTCTCGGAGACCTACACCTTTCCTGATTCGCTTGGCGCCATGGGCTTCGACCTTCGCGATTCGGGTTTCCACATCCTGCTCGCCAAAGACGTTCCGGAAATGATCGGGGCTAAAATACGCGAGCTAATCGACGGATTTCTCGAGCGCCACGGCAAAAAATTCCAAGATATCAAGGGCTGGATCCTGCATCCCGGAGGCGCACGCCTGCTGGGCAACGTCGAGACGGCCCTTGGCCTTACGAAATGCCAGACGCAACCGTCGTGGGACATTCTCGCCAACGTAGGCAACCTGTCGAGCGCAACCATCCTCTTTATCCTTCAGGAGTGGCTCGAAAAGCGCCCTTTGAAGCCAGGTGAGTATGCGCTGGCTGCCGCCTTCGGGCCCGGATTCAGCGCGGAGTTTTTGCTGCTGCAATGGACATAAGCGTCATCGCTTTCCTCGCGCTCTTGCTCGCCGTCGCAGTGCTGCGCATTTTCGAGCTCCGCGTCTCCGGCCGGCACCAGAAGCAGATGATTGCTCACGGCGCAACGAAAGTGAAGGAGCCGCGGTTTCGCTGGATCGTGCTGCTGCACACCGCTGTTCTTGTTGGCGCTGCGCTGGAAGTGGTTCTGCTGCACCGGCCGTTCTTTCCCGTGCTTGCTGCGGTGATGCTTTTGCTGTTCCTCGGAGGGAATGCGGTACGTCTATGGGTTGTGCGAACCATGGGACAGCATTGGAACGTGCAAGTGATGAACTCCACGAGCCTCGGTGTGGTTACCTCCGGGCCATTTCGTTTTGTCCGGCACCCAAACTATGCGGCGGTTTTCGTGGAAATGTTTTCGCTGCCCCTGATTCACACGGCATGGATCACCGCCCTGCTGGGTTGCGTTGGCTTCGCGGTCACCATTTCGCAACGTCTCGCGGTAGAAGAGGGCGTGCTCCTAGCCAATCCGCAGTATCGCGCTGCTATGGCCGGAAAACCGAGATTCGTGCCGGGCCTGTTTTGAATTGGAATTGAATCGTGCAAAAGTGTGCCTGCATTCTGGCTTACTTAGTCCTGCTTGCGCCGGCAGTTAGCGCCGCACAGGAACCGGCACCGGCTTCGATGCCGACCGCCGGGTCGACTCCGGCTTTTTACCCTGTGCCGGAACTGATGACCGGGTTCAATTTGCTCTACCAGCAAAAATTTGCCGAAGCTCGCGAGACCTTTAACGACTGGCGGTCGCGTAACCCAGATGAACCATTTGGTGAGATCGCTCTAGCGGCCTCCTACCTTTTCGAGGAGCTGTATCGTCAAGGCGTGCTGACCAGCGACTTCTTCCTGAATGAAAAGAAATTTCTGCACGGCATCGATGGCAAACCGGATCCCGACCGAATGAACCGTTTCCGCGAAGCGCTAGGCCGGGCTCGGACCCTGGCCAGACAGCGCCAGAAAAAAAACGCGAAGGATCCGGAAGGCCTTTTCGCGCTCACCTTGGCCGCGGGCATGGAGTCTGACGTCGACGCGATCCTCGAAAAAAAACAGCTCGACGGCCTGAAGCGCATGAAGGAAGCCAACGAGTACGCAAAGCAGTTGCTCGTGCAGCGCCCTGACGCCGCCGACGCCTACGTCGCGCCGGGCATCGCCAACTACATCATCGGCTCGCTGAATCCGGGCTACCGCTTCGCTCTGTGGTTCGGCGGAATTCACGGCGACAAGAAACTCGGCATGGCGGAAGTTGCCAAAACCGTCGAGAATGGCCGGTACCTTCGCCCCTTCGCGAAAATCATGCTGGCGCTGGCGGCTCGCCGCGAAAAGCAGAATGTCCTGGCTCAAAAATTATTACGCGAATTGAGCGAAGAATTCCCGTCTAATAATACCTTCGCAGCCGAGTACGCCAAGGCCATGGGCCTGCCCGTCCCTGCCGTAATGACACGCTGAGTCATCCTTCCGGACGGCCCGAAGCGACGCCTTATCCAAAACTTCCTGCTCCTTTCAAACCGAATGCACTAGAATCCCGATGCCGCGGAAATCGCGAGCGGCACTTACCAGCTACATGGGGGATGCGTGTTTCAACAAGACCTGTTGAAGGACCGCGCGATTTTCTTGACCGGCGGCGGCACCGGACTGGGACGTTCGATGGCTTTGCACTTCGCCATGCTTGGCGCGCGCATTTTCTTGATCGGCCGCCGCGAAGAGCCCCTGAAAGAAGTCTGCGACGAAATTCACCGCGGCGGAGGTACCGCGGCTTTCGCTACCTGCGATGTTCGTGACTACGGCGCCGTGGAAACCGCGGCGAATCTCGCCTACGAGCAATTGGGGCGCATCGATACGCTCGTCAACAACGCGGCGGGAAATTTCATGGCCCGCACCGAAAAACTCACGCCCAACGCTTTCAACGCCGTAGTCGGGATCGTGCTGAACGGCAGCTTCCACTGTACGCAGGTTTTCGCCAAGAAGTGGATCGCGGAGAAGCTCGGCGGCAACGTGCTGAACATCGTAACCAGCTACGCCGCGGCCAATTGCGGCTCGGCTTTCGTTGTGCCGTCCGCTTGCGCAAAGGCCGGAGTGCTGGCCATGACCACTTCGCTGGCCGTGGAATGGGCAAAGTATCACATCCGGCTCAACGCCATCGCGCCCGGCCCCTTTCCCACCGAAGGGGCGTGGTCACGGCTCATGCCTTCCAAGCAATTTGAGGAGCACGCCAGGGAATCGCACCCGATGAAGCGCTTCGGCCGGCACGAAGAACTGACCAGCCTCGCGGCGTTTTTGTTGAGCGATATGGCCGAATACATCAACGGGGAATGTGTGGTTATCGACGGCGGTGACTGGCTGCGCGGCGCCGGCGAATTCAACGATCTGCTGTTGATTCCCGATTCCGCGTGGGAAAACATGGAGGCCGCGCGCAAAAAGAAGTAGCTGGCGCTTGCGCCGTCGCGAAATCACCCCCAGCGGGGGCCGCGACCCGGACACGTATTTTACCGCATTCGTATCGATATAGATTTTGACATACGACATTGCAATCGATACAATCGCCCTAGGGGATTCACTGATGGAAACCGTAAAAGTTTCACCCAAATATCAGGTCGTCATTCCCAAGACGGTCCGAGAAAAGCTTCGACTCAAGCCCGGCGTTAAACTGCATGTCTACGTCCTGGATGGAACCATACGGCTCAGCCCCCCTCGCTCAGTCAAGGAGCTTCGCGGAATAGCTAAAGGCATGCGTTGGAAGAATGAAGACCGTGACCACTCCGAACGCCTCTAAGCGATACATCGTCGATTCCTCCGGATGGGTTGAGTATCTCGGCGACGGCCCTAAAGCTGATGCTTTCACGCGCTTCTTCGAAAAAGAGGGGGCACTCATGCTGCCCACGATTATTGTCTATGAGGTCTTCAAGAAGCTCCTTAGGGAGCGCGGCATCTCACTCGCCGAACAGTTCTTCGCTCAAGCGCGTCAACTCGCCGACAACACGATCGTGCTTGATACGGACTTAGCCGTTCAGGCGGCTAGGTCTAGCTCGGAGACAGGACTGCCGATGGCCGATGCGATCATCTACGCGACCGCTCAGGCGGTTCAAGCCGAACTCATCACCTCGGATGCGCACTTCTCGGGATTGCCCGGTGTCACGCTGATCTAGTCGAAATTGAACTTCGTCACGTTCTGCCTTCGCCTTGACCCTGCACCGCTGCGCCGATAAGCTTTATTCTTTATCCTTCCAGGTGGAATGCGCATGGAGCCGATTCACATCACATTACCGGACGGCAAAGTCCAGGAAGTGCCCAAGGGCACCACGCCAGCGGACATCGCCAGGGGGATTTCGCCTCGTCTTGCGGACGCGGCGCTGGTGGCGCGCGTAGCCGCGCCCAATGACGGCGCGGGAGAGTTAATCGATCTGCGTCGCCCCCTTGACCGCGACGTTAGGCTCCAGATCCTCACCGAAAAAGATCCCGATGCGCTTTTCGTCTTCCGCCATTCCGCCGCGCATCTTCTCGCCGCCGCGGTTATGGAGCTGTATCCCAACGTTAAGCTTGGCATCGGCCCGCCCATCGACACCGGCTTCTTCTACGAATTTCTCCGCGACGAGCCGTTTACTCTGGATGACCTGGCGAAGATCGAAGCGAAAATGCACGAGCTCGCCGCTCAGGATCTGCCCAATGAGCGCAAACTCATTCCTAAGCCGGAAGCCCTCGAGCTCTACAAGAAATCCAATCAAGTTTTCAAATGCGAGCTCGTCCAGGAAAAAGCCGTAGAGCCCATCGTTTCCTTTTACACCACTGGCAAGTTTATTGACTTCTGCCGCGGCCCGCACATTCCTTCCACCAAGCGCATTCAGGCCTTCAAGCTGATGAGCGTCGCCGGCGCCTACTGGAAAGGGCAAGAAGGAAATCCGCAGCTGCAGCGCATTTACGCCGCCTGCTTCTTCACGCAAAAGGAGCTGGATGAATATCTCCATCGCCTCGAAGAAGCCAAGCGCCGCGATCATCGCAAGCTCGGCGCCGAGCTGGACCTGTTTAGCATCCAGGACGAAGCCGGCCCCGGCCTCATCTTCTGGCATCCCAAGGGCGGGCTGATCCGCAAAATCATCGAAGACTGGCTGCGCAACGAACTCCTCGCGCGCGGTTACGACCTTGTCTACACCCCGCACATCATGCGTCTCGACCTCTGGAAGACCAGCGGCCACACTAATTTTTACAAGGACAGCATGTTCGGGCCGGTCGAAGTCGAAAAGGCCGATTACCAGCTCAAGCCCATGAACTGTCCCGGCCACATCCTGATTTACAAATCGAAGCTGCACAGCTACCGCGATCTTCCGGTGCGCCTCGCCGAGCTCGGCACCGTCTATCGCTACGAGCGCAGCGGTGTCCTGCACGGCTTGCTGCGCGTGCGCGGCTTCACGCAAGACGACGCGCACATTTTCTGCACTCCCGCGCAAATTGAAAAAGAAGTGGAAGCCTGCGTCGATTTCGCTTTCGCGGTGATGAAAAACTTCGGCTTCGACAAATTTGAAGTCGAGCTCTCCGATTGGGACGCCGCGCATCCCGAAAATTACGCCGGCAAGCCCGAAGACTGGCATCGCGCGTCGGCCGCGCTCGCCGACACCATGCAGCGCCTTGATATTCCCTACAAAAAGATCGAAGGCGAAGCCGCTTTTTACGGCCCGAAGATCGACATCAAGCTCATCGACGCCATCGGTCGTCCCTGGCAGCTCACCACCGTGCAGTTCGATTTCAATCTTCCCGCGCGCTTCGGCCTCGAATACGTCGCCGAAGATGGCGCCCGCCACCAGCCGCTCATGGTCCATCGCGCGCTGCTCGGCTCCGTCGAGCGCTTCTTCGGCATTCTGGTCGAGCACTATGCCGGAGCCTTCCCGCTCTGGCTTGCTCCCGTCCAAGTCGAAATCTGCCCGGTCAGCGAGAAAGTCGCCGACTACGCCAAGCACGTCGCCGAAACTCTCAAGCGCCACAACATTCGCGTGCATCTCGACGACCGCAACGAAAAGCTGCCCGCCAAAATCCGCGACGCGCAAATGCAAAAGATCCCCTACATGCTCGTGGTCGGCGCAAAAGAAGCCGAGGCCGGCACCGTCTCCGTCCGCCACCGCAGCAAAGGCGACCTCGGCCCCAAACCTCTCGCGGGGGTAATCGCTTCGTTGCAACAGGAAACAGAATCACGCGCGACAAGCTGAAGGTTCCCTACCGCGTACCCCGAGCTAGAAATAGCCGTTTTTCGTTGGCGAGGACAAGAGTGCATATAATCGGGCGCCGATCCTTCATCGCAATCGCGGCGGGAGCCGCTTGTACCCCTCCGTTGGCGTGGGCCTCCGACGAAGTGCCTCTGTTGCTTGATCACTGTATCCTCGGCTGCGATGATCTCGATCGCGGCATCGCCTTCGTCGAGAAACATACCGGCGTGCGCGCCGCTTTCGGCGGCGTTCATCCCGGCCGCGGCACGCGCAATGCCCTTCTCTCCCTGAGCGAGCGCAAGTACCTGGAGATTATGGCGCCCGATCCTGCGCAGCACGTCGCACTGCAAATCCCGCGGTTGCGCGAATTAAAAGAGCCAAGGTTGGTGGGTTGGGCCGAGCATCCCGGTGACCTGGAAAAATATGCGGCGCACCTGCGCGAGGCAGGCGCTGCGTTTGAAGGTCCGCGCTCTGGTTCACGCCAGCGCCCCGACGGTACTGTTCTTCACTGGAAGAGCCTTACACTTCAGGATGACCAAGGCGGCCTGCTGCCATTCTTCATCGAATGGAGCGCCGATTCGATCCACCCTTCCGCGGATGCGCCCACGGGGTGCAGGCTCACGCGTTTCGGCGTGGTCACCCCGAATCCAGCGGCCCTGAACAAACTCGTCGATCTGCTTCAAATCGACGTGCAAGTATCGCCAGGCGCCAAGGCCGCTCTGCAAGCCTCCCTCGCCGGCCCCAAAGGCGAACTGACTTTGACTTCGTGAGTTTCTGGTGCTACCCCTGCGGGGGCTGCGCACATCAAACCCCTTGTCGACGTAGCGCAGGCACGTGCTATACTTTGTAGCCCGTCCCTCCGTGGTTTCGCACCGTGGGCCGGCGTCGTAAATTCGGGCCCGTGCCCGGCGAGGCGGGCAGCTTGGCGCCTTACGTTAGCTAGGGGGAAATATCGCAGAACGCAGCTTCCGGCAGAGCGACCGTACCCGCGTCAACGAGCGGATCAGGGCGCGCGAAGTCCGGGTGATTGATGAAGAAGGTGCCCAGCTTGGGGTGATGCAGCCGTTCGAGGCTGTTCGTCTGGCGCGCGAAAAGGGGCTCGACCTGGTGGAAATCTCGCCGACCGCCGATCCCCCGGTTTGCAAGATCACCGACTACGGCAAATTTCTTTACCAGCAAAATAAACAAGCGCACCAACAGCGCAAGAGCAGCCGCGGCTCGCAGCTCAAGGAAGTAAAGTTTCGGCCGGCCACCGCGGAGCACGATTACCAGGTTCGCAAGAACCAGATCATCCGCTTCCTCGGGGAAGGCCACAAAGTCCGCGCCATGATTTTTCACCGCGGGCGCGAGATGGCCCACCAGGAAGTGGGCCGCGCCAAGATGACGCGCCTGCTCAATGAAATTGGCGACTTCGGCCAGATCGAAACCATGCCGCGCATGGAAGGCAACGTCTTAGTCGCGCTGCTGGCGCCCAAGAAGGGTGCTCCAGTAGCAAAACCAAGTCCGCAGCAAGCCGCGCAGCCGGCCTGAAGATTCGGCTTCGCATAAAAATTTGTGGAGAGATTCCAGCAATGCCAAGAAATTCGACGAAACCAAAGAAGAAACTGAAAACGCATCGCGGCGCCGCCAAGCGCTTTAAATTTACCGGGACCGGCAAGATTGTCCGCGCGCATTCCGGCAAACGCCATTTCACCGGCACCAAGCGCTCCGGCCGCATGCGCAAACTAAAGAAGTTGACCCTGGTCAACTCGC